>Ga0213875_10000049_pt1 | contig 145739 bp, 132 predicted proteins | sample BarmaccomBMRX_R8_FD_160105 | JGI IMG/M metagenome (GOLD analysis project Ga0213875, IMG submission 160105) | Root-associated microbial communities from Barbacenia macrantha in rupestrian grasslands, the National Park of Serra do Cipo, Brazil - RX_R8 | ecosystem: Host-associated > Plants >... | reverse complement strand
CAGGTTCCTGCGCCGCCGCGGCGGCGGGATGCACCACGTCGCCTACCGGGTGGACTCGATCGACCAGGCGCTCGCGGCCTGCCGGGCCGCCGGCCTGCGCCTCATCGACGAGCGCCCGCGGACGGGGATCCGCGGCTCGCGGGTGGCGTTCCTGCACCCCGCCTCCACGGGCGGGGTGCTGACCGAGATCGTGCAGGTGAGCAAAGGACACTGACGATGCCCGACGACAAGCCCCAGAAGATCAACATCGGTTTCGTGGGCGGCCCGGTGCTCTCCGCCCGGGTGGCCGCCCACAAGCTGACGAGCCTGCGCCAGGCGATGGAGGCCGGCGGCTGGCACGACCTCGAGGCCGAGGACTCGACGATCGCCCTCGACCTCTCCAAGGTCGTCTACGTGCTCGTCGAATCCGAGGCGCACCGGGTCGGTTTCGGCGGCTGACCGGGCCGGGTGTCGCTCACCTCCCTCGATCGCCGGCTGCTGCTGGTGGCGCGCACGCACGGACACACGCCGCTGGCCGACCGCATCGTGTCGGCGTTCTCGCTGAGCGGCGAGCACGCCGCCTGGTGGCTGGCCCTCGGGGTCGGCGGAGCGGCCCACGCCGGGCCGGGCGACCGGCGGGCGCGGTGGCTGCGCGGCGCCGGCGCGGTGGCGATCGCCTACGCCGCCAACACGACGCTCAAGCTGCTCGTCCAGCGCCCCCGCCCGGTGCTCGACGACCTGCCGCCGCTGACCCCGACGTTCTCGGGCCTGTCGTTCCCCTCGGCGCACGCGACGACGTCGTTCGCCGCCGCTCGCGCCTACCGCGGGCTCGTGCCCGCCGGCGCGCTCTACGGCCTGGCCGCCGGCTACGCGCTCAGCCGCCCCTACCTCGGCGTCCACTATCCCTCCGACGTCTGCGCCGGCGCGGCGCTCGGCACCGTCGTGGGAGGTCTGGCATGGCGATGAAGGTGGGGATCGTGGGCCTGCCCAACGCGGGCAAGTCCTCGCTGTTCACCGCGCTGACCGGCGTCGCCGCCGAGGCCGCCAACTACCCGTTCACGACGATCGAGCCCAACGTCGCGATCGTGCCCGTCTCAGACCCCCGGCTCGACGTCGTCGCCGACACCGTCCGCGCCTCGAAGATCGTCCCCGACACGATCGCCTTCCACGACATCGCCGGCCTCGTCGCCGGCGCGCACCGCGGCGAGGGCCTGGGCAACCGGTTCCTGGCCAACATCCGGGAGACCGACGCGATCGTCCACGTCGTCCGGGCGCACGACGACGCCAGCGTCGTGCATCCCGAGGGCCGCGTCGACCCGCTCGCCGACATCGAGACGATCGAGACCGAGCTCGTCTATGCCGACCTCGAGCAGGCCGAGCGCCGCCAGGAGCGCGTCGTCAAGACCGCCCGCGGCGGCGACCGCCACGCGATCGCCGAGACCGCCTGGCTGCAGCGGGTGATCGAGGCGCTGCAGGCCGGCCGGCCCGCCCGCTCGGTGCCGGCGCCCGCCGACGCGGGCGACGCGATGATGCTGCTCTCGCCGCTGACCGCCAAGCCGGTCCTGTTCGTGGTCAACGTCGACGAGGGCGACGACGCGGTCCCGTCGGCGATCGCCGAGCACGCCGCGAACGTCGGCGCCGAGGCGGTCGCGGTGTCGGCGCGGCTGGAAGCCGAGCTCGCCGAGCTCTCGGCGCAGGACGCGGCGGCGATGCGCGCCGACCTCGGCCTCGCCGAGTCGAGCCTGGAGACGGTCGTGCGCGGCGCGTTCTCGCTGCTGGCGCTCGTCGCCTTCTTCACCGCCGGCGAGGACAAGCCCGCGCAGTCGTGGCACCTGCACCGGGGCCTGACCGCCTGGCACGCCGCCGGCGAGATCCACTCCGACATCCAGCGGGGGTTCGTGCGCGCCGAGGTCGTCGCCTGGGAAGCGCTGCGCGACGCCGGCGGGTACGCCGGCGCCCGCGACCGGGGCGCGCTGCGCCTCGAGGGCCGTGACTACGTCGTCGCCGACGGCGACGTGATCACGGTCAAGTTCACGCCCTAGCGCCCGCTGCAATGCGAGCGTACTTCGGGGCCGACCACTAGAGATCGGCGAGCGAGACGGCGGCCTCGAGGCGCTCGCCGAGGCGGTTCAGGCCGTGCCCCCGGGCCGCCGCGGCCCCGCCCGCGAGATTGGTCTCGCGGTCCTCGGGACGCTCGACGTCGGTCGGGCGCAGCGTCGCGATGTCCTTGAACGCGCGCAGCTCGTCGGCGTGGTCGCGCAGCGCCGCGGCCACCTTCGGGCGCTCGCCGTCGGCGGCGGAGATCGCGGCCTCGAGCGAGCCGTGGCGGTTCAGCAGGTCGGTCGCGGTCTTCGGCCCGATTCCGGGCGCGCCCGGCAGGCCGTCGGAGGGATCGCCCCGCAGGGCGATGAAGTCGGGCACGAGCTCGGGGTCGACGCCATAGCGACGCCGCACCTCGGCGGGGTCGACGGTCTGAAAGCCGCTCGAGCCCTGACGTAGATAGACGACGTCGACGCGCGCGGCGGCGCACTGGTACATGTCGCGGTCCCCGGTCATGATCAGCGCGCGCCCGCCGGCCGCGGACTCGACCTCGGCGAACGAGCCGAGCAGGTCGTCGGCCTCGAGATCGGGCGACGTCGTGGTCGTCCAGCCGAACGCCGCGAACAGGTCGGGCGCCTGGTCAAACTGCCACTGCAGCGCGTCGGGCACCGGGGGGCGGGCGGCGTGGTAGCCGGGGTAGCGCTCGGTGCGATAGCGGGCGGCCTCGGCGCCGAAGCAGACGACAACCGCGCGCGGCCGGGCGTCGGCGGCGATCCGCAGGATGAGGTTGACCGAGCCGAGCAGCGCGTTGACCGGCCGGTCGTCGGCGTCGGTGATCGAATCCGGGAGCGCGAAGAACGAGCGGTAGAGGACGAACGGCCCGTCGATCGCGAGGAGGGGTCCGGACATCGCCGCAAGCCTAGTGTCCGCGGACACTGACCCGGGCGCTAGGGTGAGGCGCGTGCCCGACCGCAAGGCCTCAGACGTGTTCGTCGAGTGCCTCGAGGCCGAGGGGGTGCAGTACGTGTTCGGGATCCCGGGCGAGGAGACGCTCGACCTCAACGAGTCGCTCGCCGACTCGAGCGTCCGCTTCGTCCCGGTCCGCCACGAGCAGGGCGGCGCCTACATGGCCGACGCCTACGGCCGGATGACGGGTCGCGCGGGCGTGTGCCTGGGCACGCTCGGCCCCGGCGCCACCAACCTCGTGACCGCGGTCGCCGACGCGTTCCTCGATCGCGCGCCCCTGGTGGCCCTGACCGGCCAGTCCGATCTCGAGCGCATGCACAAGGAGTCCCATCAGCACATCGACCTGCTCGGCATCCTGCGCCCGGTCGTCAAGTGGAGCGCGCGCGTGTCGAGCGCCGAGATCGTGCCCGAGGTCGTGCGCAAGGCGTTTGCGGTCGCCGAGTCCGAGAAGCCCGGCTCCACCCATCTCGAGCTCCCCGAGGACGTGATGAGCCGGCCGCTGCAGGCCTCGCCGCTGCCGCGCCACACGCCGGTCCGTCCCGAGCCCGGGACGCGGGAGCTCCAGCGCGCGACCGACATCATCATGGGCGCGGCCAAGCCGGTCATTCTCGCCGGCAACGGCGCCATCCGCACCCACGCCAGCCGCGCGCTGCGGGCCTTCGTGCACACGAGCGGCATTCCGGTCGCCGAGACGTTCATGGCCAAGGGGCTGCTCGACTACGAGGATCCGCACGCGCTGGGCACCGTCGGTCTGCAGGCGCGCGACTACGCGATGGCGGGCTTCGACGACGCCGACGTCGTCATCGCCGTCGGCTACGACCTCGTCGAGCATGCGCCGCGCTACTGGAACCCCGACGGCGACAAGCGGATCGTCGTCGTCGACACGGTCGCCGCCGAGGTCGACGAGTCCTACGTGCCCGCGGTCGAGTTGATCGGCGACATCGCCCACGTGCTCGCGCGCCTGGCCGCCGGGTGCGCGCGCAAGCACTCCGAGCCGCCCGACGCCGACCGGCTGCGCGAGCTCGTCTCCGGCGCGCTCGCGCAGGCGCGCTCCGACGACCACTTCCCGATGCGCCCGCCCCGGGTGCTCGCCGATCTGCGCGACGCGCTCGGGCGCAACGACCTGCTCGTCTCCGACGTCGGGCTGCACAAGCTGTGGATCGGGCGGATGTTCCCCGCCCACGAGCCGGGGACGGTGCTGATCGCCAACGGCCTGGCGGGGATGGGGTTCGCGCTGCCGACCGGCATCGCGGCCAAGCTCGTCAACCGCAGCCGCCACGTGGTGACCGTGTCGGGCGACGGCGGCTTTCTCATGAACTGCCAGGAGCTCGAGACCGCCGTTCGCCTGCGCACGCCGGTCGTCAACGTCATCTGGGAGAACGGCCAGTACGGGTCGATCGTGTGGAAGCAGGACAAGCGCTTCGGGCGTCACTTCGGCGTGGACTTCGGCAACCCCGACTTCGTCGCGCTCGCCCGCTCGTTCGGGGTGCCGGCCTGGCGCTGCGCGAGCGCCGACGACTTCGCGCAGCGGCTGCGCGAGGCGATGGCGCTCGACCTGCCGTCGGTCATCGTCGTCCCGATCGACTACTCGGTCGACGTCGCGATCTCGCGCGAGCTCGGCGCCGAGACGGTGGCGACCTGATGCGCGAGGTCGTGCTCGCCGGTCTCGCGGTCGAGGTGCGGAGGACCCGCGGCGGTAGCGGCCGGACTCAGCCGGCCGACCCGCGGGCCATCTTGCGCAGGTCCATCGCCTTCTCGTAGGTCTCCTCGTCGACGCCCTTCTCGGAGGCGACCTCGCGCAGCAGGCGTCCGGAGCTGGCGGCCTCCTTGACGATCTCGGCCCCCTTGTCGTAGCCGATGTAGGGGTTGAGCGCGGTGGCGGCGGCGAGCGTGGATTCGGCCGAGCGATGGCAGCCCTCCTCGTTGGCCTCGATCCCGGAGACGCACTTCTCGGCGAAGGCGCGCGCGGCGCTCGCCAGCAGGCGGATCGACTCGAGCAGGTTGCGCGCGATGAGCGGGACGCGGACGTTGAGCTCGAAGTTGCCCTGCAGGCCGCCGATCGTGACCGCGGCATCGTTGCCGATCACCTGGGCGCAGACCTGGAGCACGACCTCGGGGAGGACCGGGTTGACCTTGCCGGGCATGATCGAGGAGCCCTTCTGCAGCTCGGGCAGCCGGATCTCGGCGATGCCGGCGCGGGGCCCGGAGCCGAGCATCGCGAGGTCGTTGGCGATCTTCGTCAGCGAGACCGCGATCACCTTCAGCGCGCCGGAGAGCTCGACGAGCGCGTCGCGGTTGCCCTGGGCCTCGAACGCGTCCTCGGGAGCGCGGATCTGCAGCCCCGTCGTCTCGGTCAGGCGCGCGCGCACGCGCGCCGCGAACTCGGGGTGGGTGTTCAGGCCGGTGCCGGTGGCGGTGCCGCCGAGCGGGATCTGGGCGACCTGGGGCAGCGCGCTGCGAACCCGGCGCGCGCCGAGGCGGATCTGGGCCGCGTACCCGGAGAACTCCTGGCCGAGCGTCACCGGAACGGCGTCCATGAGATGGGTGCGGCCGGCCTTGACGATGTCGACGAACGCCTCCGCGCGGTCGGCGAACGCGCGCTCGAGCTGCTCGAGCGCCGGCAGCAGCTCGTTCGTGGCCTGGTCCAGCGCGGCAAGGTGGACCGCGGAGGGGAAGACGTCGTTGGAGGACTGGCCCATGTTCACGTGGTCGTTGGGGTGGGCCGGCCGGGTGGGACCGTTGTCGTTTGCGAGGTTGGCGATCACCTCGTTGGCGTTCATGTTCGTCGAGGTGCCCGAACCGGTCTGGAAGACGTCGATCGGGAACTGCTCGTCGAACTCCCCGGCGGCAACGCGGTCGGCGGCCGCCGCGATCCGGCCGGCCAGATCCTCGTCAAGCAGGCTCAGCTCGGCGTTAACGCGAGCCGCGGCGCCTTTGATCTGAGCGAGCCAGCGCACCACGCCCACCGGCACGGTCTCGCCCGAGATGGGGAAGTTGTCGATCGCCTTGGTGGTCTCTGCACCCCACAGCTGCTCGCTCTCCTGCAGGCTCATGGCTTCCTTTCGAGGTTGCGCTTTGCACTCGCGCCTCAACGCTAGCGCTCGCCTCGCTCAGCCACAGAACGCGATCAGCTCGCGCGCGACCGCGACCGGGTCGTCGTAGGCGATGAGAAAGCCCGCGCTCGACAGGGTGCGCAGCTGAGCCTCGGGGAGCAGGTCGAGCGCCTCCAGAGCGGCCTGCAGCGGATGCATCGGGTCCTCCTCGGCCCACAGCAGCATCACCGGCAGCTGCATCCCCGGATAGGCGTCGAGGAGCTGGCGCTGGGCCTCGATCGGCCAGCGGCGGGCGAACCTCGCCCATGAGCGAGCGCGGTTGCCGTTGCCGCCGACGTCGGCGAAGGCGTGGCGCATGAGGTCGCGCGCGGCGCGATTGCCCTGGACCGACAGGCGCTCGCCGAACGCCGGGCGAAAGACGAGCCGAGCCCCGTGGGAGAGCGCGCGATCCATGCCCGGCAGCGCGCCGAGCCGGCACGCGGCGCGCCAGGTCGCGCGCGTGGCGCCGAACGGCTCGCGGCGGTGCAGCCGGGTCGGGGTCAGCACGAGGCGCGACGGGGCCATCAGGCCGGCCGCGATCCCACGCAGGGCGAGCTCGGCGCCGAGATCGTGGCCGGCGACGAGGTAACGGCTGCCGCCGGCCTCGGCGCAGAACCCCGCGATGACCTCGGTCAGCCACTCCGGCGAATACGGGTGGCGCGGCCGGTCCTCGGAATCGCCGTGGAGCGGCAGGTCGGGCAGGACGACGCGGAAGCGCGCCGACAGCGCAGCGACGACGGGCTCCCACTCGCGGTGCGAGAGCCCCAGCGAATGCAGCAGCACGAGCGGCGGCCCGCTGCCCACCTCCCGGTACGCGACCCGCGCCCCGTCCCGATGGTGATAGAGGCGTAATCGCACGCTCGGATCCTCGCATCCGCGGCGTCATGGCGGGGCTCGGATCGGCGCCGATTGCTGCAAGGACCGTTGCGGGCTGCGTGACGCTGAAATGCGGTTCATCGGTGCCGAGCCCGCTCACGGTGCCCTTGCAGCGGGGAAATTGTGCAAATGCTGCAGTAGCTCCCCATTGCTGCGCATGTGCGGCAGAAACTCTTGTCATGAGGCAATTCACAGGGAGTCCGCTTGGACTGTCGACGTCCCAGGCAGCCCAGGCACTCGGAGTCTCGCTCGGCACCATCCGGCGGTGGTCGGACATGGGCTACCTCCAGTCCTACCGGACGCCCGGTGGCCAGCGCCGTTTCAGCCAGGAGCAGATCGAATCGTTCCTGGGGACGCTCGAGCAGCAGAGCGAGGACCCGATCATTCAACGCAGGGCCGGCTGAGCTCCTCGCCGGCCTGAGCAGGCTCACGCCGAGCGGCGCAGTCAGCCGGTCGGCGTGAGCCCGCGCCTTCCCGCGGCGCCCTCAAGCGCCCGCCGCCTCGCGAATCCGCCGCTCGATGTCGAGCTCGGAGTCGAAGCTCGCCAGGTCGGCGTGGCGATAGTCGACGCCCTCGCCGCTCAGCAGCCCGGCGAGGACCTCGACGTAGCGGCCGTCGAGCTGTGAGCCCGAGACGCGCCGCAGCTCCCGCAGCGCCTCGAACGAGCTCATGCGCGTGCGATAGGTATCGCTCGCGGTCAACGTGTCGTACACCTCGGAGACCGAGATGATCTTCGCGATCTCGGGGATCTCGTCGCCGGTCAAGCCGGACGGATAGCCGCGCCCGTCGATTCGCTCGTGATGGGCGAGGACGATCTCGGCCACCGGCCCGTAGCTGCCGAGGTCGCGCAGCATGTCGGCGCCGAGCTCGGGATGGCGCTGGATCGCCGCCCAGTCCTCGGCGGTCAGCGTCCGCCCCCGCTCGGCCACCCGGTCTGACAGCGCGAAGCGCCCGATGTCGTGCAGCAGACCGGCGGTGTGCGCCAGCTCGCACTCCTGCGGGCTCATCCCCACCTGCGCCGCGATGTCGCGCGCGAACCGGGCCACCGCCGCCGAGTGGCGCGCCGCCCGCTGGTCGCGGATGTCCAGCGAGCGCATCAGGCCCGCGAGCACGCCCCAGGAGAGCGAGGCGTACTGCTGGGCACGATGGCGCGACTGCTCGAGCAGGTACACCATGTACGAGAACGCGAACACCGCCGCGAGCGCGAACGCGATCCCGGCGTCGCCGAGCTTGAACGTGATGCCGACGCCGGCGACGGTGACGAGAATGCTCAGCGCCGAGCTCGGTGCAAAACGGGCGAAGTCCCTGATCCCGAATTGCTTGCGCTCCGGGAGCACGAGCCGGTGCATGCCGCTCGCGCAGACGAAGCTGAGCACGAGCGTCAGCACTTCGGCGACCGCGACGGCAACGTAGAACGTGAGCGAGTTCTGTGGCTTGTCCACCAACGCGTGGATCAGGACCGCCGGGAACACCGCGGATGCCGCGACCGCGGGAGTCAAATTGGCGAACACGACGATCCGCCACTTCGTTCGACCGACGACGGAAGCGGTCAACTCCACAATCAGCGCGGCCGCGACCGCAGACGCGATGCCGAGCAGGGCCGCCGCCAAGACGGTGACCACGAACCCCGCCGACACGCCAAGATCCCCACGGTTACCGACCGCCACAATCCCGGCACCGAGCGCAGCCAACCCGAGGATCACGCTCAGGGCGCCCGTTCGGTCGGGCGGGCCCAGAGCGATCAGAACTCCGGATCCAGTCAGCGCGGTAACCGCGATCGCCCCGGCAATCGCAAGCCGCCAGGGCATCCGTGACCTTTCCGCGAAGACGCGGAGCATGTCCGGAAGGTAGCGACTAGCCCCCCATACCTCCAGTTTGAGGGTCTCGACTCTAGAAGGTGCGCCAGCTCATGAATTCCTCCGGGGCATCGCGAGAAGTGATGAGAGGTCTCCAGTCCCGATGCGTGTCGGTGAGACGACGCACTGCGCAGCGGGCCCAAGCTCGCCCTGCTTCGCTGCGTCTTTGCACAGACTTCTAGCCGACATCCCGCGCAATTTTAATTCGTTCGCGCGCATCGCGCAAACTGGATGCGTTGCGAACCCGCCTCGCGCCCGTGCACGGTCTCGGTGGCGCGAGGCCGTGCAATCGCTGATCGCGGCGGTCGGGCGGGGAACATAACGCGTTGTCTGCCGCGATCGCGGCCGACGGCCAGGGACGGCCGCCGGCGCCGGGCTTTCAACGCCCAATTGCGGTCCACAACTCGTGCAATTTGCGGATCACCGCGCGTCGATAGGCCGCCAGACCTCACCTTCCCGAGCAAATGCGTTACCTGAAGACCAGCGAAGCGGCCGCGCTGCTCAATGTCAGCCCGAACACGCTGCGGGCGTGGGAGCGCCGGTTCGACTTCCCCAAGCCGCAGCGGTCGCCCGGCAAGCACCGGCTGTTCACGCACGGCGAGGTGGCGGCGTTGCGCGACGCGCTGCAGGAGGGGCTGTCGATCTCGTCGGCGATCTCCCGGGCGCGCGAGGGGATGGCCGGCGATGCCGACTCGCTGCTGGGCGCGCTCACCTCCTTCGAGCCCGAGCGCGCGGACTCGGCGCTCGAGGCCGCGCTGGCACTGCGCTCGGTGGAGCGGACGGTCGAGGAGGTGCTGCTGCCAACGCTCGACGAGATCCTGCGGCGCGGTGGCGCCGACTCGGCGGTGTGGTCGTTCGCCGCGCGCTGGGGCGCGGATTGGCTGCGGTGGGCGGTCCGGCTGGCGCCGGCGCCGGCGCGCCCGATGTCGCTGCTCATCGGCGACGCCACCCGCGACGAGATGGACCGCGACAGCCCTTACGTGAGGGCGCTGGAGCTGTTCTGCCTGCGCGGCGGCATCCGCGTGCTGAGCTTGTCGGTGCGGGGAGTGACCGGCGTCGCCGAGGCAGCGGCGCTCCATCGGCCAGACCTGGTGACGGTGGCCGGATCCCACGTCGACGACGACACGGTGGCGCGCTGGGCCTACGCGGTGCGCCCGTCGTCGGGCGGGCTGCCGGTCGTGGTGTACCGGCGAGGACCCGAGGACGTCCGGGTGCGCAACGCCGCGACGCGCCACCTTCCGCACGGCCCGCGCGAGGCTCAGCGCCGCATCCTGGCGATGATCGAGACCGTGCAGCATGCGCCGCAGATCGCGCCGGACACCGGCCGGGTCGCCCGCCGGGCGAGCTGATCGCCGTCAACCGGCGCGACCTCCACGGACCTTCCCTACGATGGATGCCGTTGCCGCCCTTCCGCCTGCACGAACTCGACCGGCGTGCAGCCAAAGTTGCGGTGTTTGCCTAATGCTGCCGACCCAGCGATAACTCGACCGATGAACGGCATTCGAACGAACGCGGCTGCGGTCATGCTGGGGATCAGCCCGAACACCCTGCGCAGCTGGGAGCGCCGCTACGGCTTCCCGAAGCCCCACCGCTCCGCGGGAGGCCACCGGCAGTACTCGCTGACCGAGATCGAGGCGCTGCGCCTCACGCTCGCCGAGACCCACAACGTCTCCTCGGCGATCTCGCTGGCGCGCGAGCGCGGCGAGGGGCCGTCGACGCCGCTGCGTCTCGCGGGCGCATTCGGTGCCTTCGACGAGGATGCCGCCAATCGGCTACTCGAGGAGAGCCTCGGCCTGCGCTCGGTCGAGCGGACGATGGAGGAGGTCCTGCTCGAGGCGGTCGCCTCGCAGGCCGAGCCCGGCGGGACGACCGCCGAGTACGAGTTCGCGTGGCGCTACGCCGTCGGCTGGCTGTCGGCGCAGCGACGCCTCGCGCCCCCGGCGGTCCGCCGAGAGGGCGTGCTCATCTTCGACGCGTCGGCGCCCGGAGACCTCGACGCCGTCCACGCGCAGGCGCTCGAGGTCGTGCTGCGGCGCGGCGGCCTGCGCACGCTGTCCTTCACCCCGGCGATCGAGTTGCCCCGGCTCGGACGGGCGCTGCGCGCGCTCGAGCCCTCGGCGGTGGTGCTGACCGGCCACCGGGTGTCGCTCGACGCGATCGGCCGCCTCGTGTACGCGGTGCGCTCGATCGTGCGCGACGTCGTCGTGTTCGACTATCGCGGCGCGGTCCCCGATACCGGCGCGAGCACCGTCCTGCGGCTCGGCGAATCTCCGCTCGCGGCGCGCGACGCGCTGCTCTCGGCGCTCGAGCGCGCGGCGCAGGCTCCGGCGTCGCAGCCGCTCGGCGAGGTCGGCGCCCCGCCCTCGGCACGCGTCCGCGCCTGACGCGCGAAGCCGGACGCCTCCGCCTCCGCCTCCGCCGCCGCCCACGCCCGCCCCGGCCGTCCGCGCGCCCTGCCGGGATTCCTAGAATCCGGCGCCCATGCCCACCCCCCCGCTTCGGCCCGTCGATCCGCGCGCGTCGTTCCCCGAGCTCGAGGAGCAGGTGCTCGCGCGCTGGCGCGAGCGCGACGTGTTCGCGGAGTCGATCCGGCGGCGCGAGGGCGCGCCGTCCTGGGGGTTCTACGAGGGTCCGCCGACCGCCAACGGCGCGCCCGGGACCCACCACGTGCTCAGCCGCGTGTTCAAGGACATCTTCCCCCGCTACCGGACGATGACCGGGCACTACGTCGAGCGCAAGGGCGGCTGGGACTGCCATGGCCTGCCGGTCGAGCTCGCGGTCGAGAACGAGCTCGGCTTCACCACGAAGTCCGACATCGAGCGCTACGGGATCGCGGAGTTCAACGCCCGCTGCCGCGAGCGGGTGCTCAGCCACGTCGACGAGTGGAACCGGCTGACCGAGCGGATCGGCTTCTGGGTCGATCTCGACGACGCCTATCGGACGCTGGACCCGGACTACGTCGAGTCGGTGTGGTGGGCGCTGCGCACGATCCACGACAAGGGGCTGCTCTACGAGCGACTCAGGGTCGTGCCCTACTGTCCCCGCGACGAAACGACGCTGTCCAGCCACGAGCTCGGCCAGCCCGGCGCCTACCGCGACGTGGTCGACCCCTCGGTCTACGTGCTGCTGGCGGTGACCGCGCCCGCCGGGCCGGCGCAGGCCGGCGACGAGCTCGTGGTGTGGACGACGACGCCGTGGACGCTCGTCTCCAACGCCGCGGTCGCGGTCAACCCGGAGCTGACCTACGTGCGCGCCCGCGTGGGCGGCGGGCCGGTGCGGATCGTCGCGCGGGCGCTCGTGGAGCCGGTGCTCGGCGAGAACGCCGAGGTGCTCGAGTCCTTCGCCGGCGAGGCGCTCGTCGGCACCGGGTACGCGGCGCCGTTCCCGTACCTGCCCGCCGACGCTTACGGTCCCAAGGGCCACACCGTCCTGCCCGCCGACTTCGTCACCGCCGGCGACGGGACCGGCCTCGTCCACACCGCGGTCGCCTTCGGCGAGGACGACTTCCGGCTCGGGCTCGAGGCCGGGCTGAACGTCGTCAACCCGGTGGCGCTCGACGGGACCTACGACGAGCGCATCGGCGCCTACGCCGGACGGCGCGTCAAGGACGCCGACCCCGACCTCATCGAGGACCTGCGCGAGCGTGGCCGCCTGCTGCGCGCTGAGCGCTACGAGCACTCCTATCCGCACTGCTGGCGCTGCGGAACTCCGTTGCTGTACTACGCCAAGCCCTCCTGGTACATCGCGACGAGCGAGATCAAGGACGAGCTGCTCGCGGCCAACGAGGCGGTCACCTGGTATCCGGCGCACGTCAAGCACGGCCGCTTCGGCAACTGGCTGCAGGGCAACGTCGACTGGGCGCTGTCGCGCGAGCGCTACTGGGGCACGCCGCTGCCGGTGTGGCGCTGCGAGCAGGGCCACGTCCACGTCATCGGCTCCTTCGCCGAGCTCGAGTCGCTCTCGGGCGTCGCGCTGGGCGATCCCCACCGTCCGTTCGTCGACGCGGTGACGTTCCCCTGCCCGGGCTGCGGCGGGCCGATGCGCCGCGTGCCGGAGGTGATCGACGTGTGGTTTGACTCCGGGTCGATGCCGTTCGCGCAGTTCCACGCGCCGATGGCCAACGAGGAGCACTTCGCGCAGCGCTTCCCGGCGGACTTCGTCTGCGAGGCGCTCGACCAGACGCGCGGCTGGTTCTACTCGCTGCTGGCGGTCGCGACCCTGCTGTTCGGCCGCTCCTCGTATCGCAACGTCGTCTGCCTCGGGCTCATCCTCGACGAGCAGGGGCACAAGATGTCCAAGTCGCAGGGCAACGCCGTCGAGCCCTGGGAGGTCATCGACCGCTACGGCGCCGACGCGCTGCGCTGGTACTTCTTCACCTCGAAGTACCCGTGGGACGGCTACCGCTTCTCGCTGGACACGATCGGCGAGGCGGTCCGCCAGTTCCTGCTGCAGCTGTGGAACACGTACGGTTTCTACGTGCTCTACGCCAACGCCAACCACTCGGACGGACTCGACGCCGAGGGGCCGTTCACCGAGCTCGACCGCTGGGCGCTGTCGCGCGTGTCGGCGACGGTGGCGATCGTCCGCGAACGGCTCGACGACTTCGACGCCACGGCCGCCGGCCGAGCGATCCAGGAGCTCGTCGACGAGCTCTCCAACTGGTACGTGCGTCGATCACGGCGACGGTTCTGGGACGGCGACCCGGCCGCGTTTGCGACGCTGCAGCGCTGCCTGGTCACCGTCGCGCAGCTGCTGGCGCCGTTCTGCCCGTTCATCGCCGACGAGATCTACGACAACCTCGACGGGGGAGAGCCCTCGGTCCACCTGTGCGATTTCCCGGTCGCGGGGGCGCGCGACGAAACGCTCGAGGCCGACATGGCGGTCGCGCGCGCGACAGTTGGACTCGGGCTCGCGGCTCGCGGCCAGGCCAAGCTGAAGATCCGCCAGCCGCTGCGCGCCGCGGTCGTCGTTGCCACCGGGCGCGAGCGAGCCGCGATCGAGCGCCTGGCGACGATCGTCGCCGACGAGCTCAACGTGCGCGAGCTGCGCTTCGTCGCGGCGGCCGACGAGCTCACCCAGGTCGAGATCAAGCCCCATTACCGCGCGCTCGGGCCTCGCTTCGGCAAGCAGATGCCGATGGTCGCCGCCGCGATCGCCGGCCTGGACCCCGCCCACGTCAGCCGCACGCTGCGCGAGGGCGGCGAGATCGGGATCAACGTCGGCGGCACCGAGCATCCGCTGACGGCCGACGATCTGCTGATGTCGATGCGCCCGCTCGAGGGCTATCAGCTCGAGCGCGAGGGCTCGCACGCGGTCGCCCTCGAGCTCGAGATCGACGAGTCGCTGCGCGTCGAGGGCTGGGCCCGCGACATCGTGCGCGCGATCCAGAGCGCGCGTCAGGCGGCCGGCCTCGAGGTCTCCGACCGGATCCTGCTCACCCTCGACGGCGACGCCGGACTGCTCGACGCCGTGCGCGCGCACGAGCACTACGTCGCCGCCGAGACGCTCGCGCTCCGGGTCGCCTACGAGAACTCGCCGGATGACTCGCCAGCCGCCCGATTTGGCGAGGCCGGACGCCGAGAGCAGGATGGCTCGGGCGCGGCCCGATCTGACGAGGCCGGACGCCGAGTGGGCCGCAAGCCCGAGGGCAATGGCGAGGGGGCGGCACCCGCGATGATCGACGGCCGGCCGCTGAAGATCGGAGTCGCGCTCGCCGGCAGCTGATCCCGCCGTCGAGGCGTCGGGAGGTCGCTCCGCTCACCCGTCGATGGTCGTCGTGATGGGCGACGTGCGGGTCAGTCGGCTTGGGCGAGCTCGGCGGCCGAGCGCCCGCCGCGCTTGCGCAGCCACTCCGCGAGCCGGGTGGCGCCCTCGCGCTGGGCGGCGTCGACGGCGGTCAGGCGATCTGAGCCGACCCAGTTGGGGTCGGCGCCGTGCTCGAGCAGGATCGAGGCGGTCACGCGGCGCCCGCCGGCGGCGGCGCCCCACAGCGCCGCCGAGACGTCATCGGGATCGGGCGCGGCGGCAAGCTCGGCGTGGACGCGGTCGACGAGCCCGAGGCAGGCGGACTCGAACAGCGTCGTCTGCGCCCCGCGGAGCGCGAGGCGGTCGGCCGCCATCCACCGTCCGAACGCGGTCGCGTCGGCCATCGCGGTGCCGCCGCCGATGATCGCCCCGCGGGCCTCGATGTCGGCGCCGTGGTCGAGCAGCGCGTCGATGAGCTGGATGTCGTCGTTGCTCGCCGCCCAGTGCAGCGCGGTCTCGGAGTGCGAGCCGACGAACGGTGCGTCGAGGTCGGCCCCGGCGTCCTTGAGCACCGCGACGATCTCGCGAGCGCGCGGACGGCGGCCCGGGTAGTCGGCGAACACATGCAGCAGCGTTCGCTCGCCGGCGCCCTCGCCCTCGGTGACCACGCGCGCCGTCGCGAGCTCCGGATGCTCGGCGATGAGCGCGGAGACCGCGCCGACGTCCCCCGAGGTCAGCGCCGCCCGGGCCGCTTGGGCGAGCGGGTCGTCGGCCGGGATTCTGAGCGCGTCCGAAGTCATGGAATGCGGCAGCCGCGCCCCCACCCTACCCGAGTCCGGCCGATCCCAGACCGATCCGCGGGCGCACGCCACGGCCGGACCCGGGAAGCGTGCGCCGCGACGAAGCGTCCTAGGCGAGCGCCGGCTCGAGCTCGTCCTCGAGCTTGCGCTTGGGGTAGGCGCCGATGACGGTCTTCCTGACCTCGCCGTGCTTGAACAGCATCAGCGTCGGGATCGACATGACGTTGAACTTCTGGGCCGTCTTCTGGTTCTCGTCGATGTTGAGCTTGACGACCTTGAGCTGGTCGGCCTTCTCGGAGGCGATCTCCTCGACGATCGGGGAGACACGGCGGCACGGGCCGCACCACGGCGCCCAGAAGTCGACGAGCACGGGCAGGTCGGACTCGATCACCTCCGCCTGGAAGCTGTTGTCGTTGACGTCTGAAACCGGGCCTGGCATGGAGTTCTCCTTCTCGTAAGTACTTCAGAAAGTATAGCGTGGCGCCGGACTAACGTACCGATCATGGCCGAGCCGACCAACTCGGAGATCGCCGCGGCGCTCGACGAGCTCGGCGACCTGCACGAGCTCGACGGGGCGATCGTGCATCGGATCGTCGCCTACCGCAACGCCGCCAAGGCGGTTCGCGAGGCGCCGGTGTCGGTGACCGGGATGGCCCGGCAGGGCCGCGCCACCGAGCTGGCGGGCATCGGGGCGACGATCCAGGAGAAGGTGCTCGCGCTCGCCGACGAGGGCGCGATCCCCGCCGCCGTCAGGCTGCGGGCGAAGTTTCCCGCGGGCCTGCTCGAGATCACGCGCCTGCCGGGGCTCGGGCCCAAGCGCGCGCGGCGCCTGTACGAGGAGCTGTCGATCGACTCGCTGGCGGCGCTGCAGACGGCGGCCGCGGCTCAGCGGATCCGCGCCCTGAAGGGCTTCGGGCCCAGGGCCGAGGAGAGCCTCCTGGCCGCGGCGAACGCCGCGATCGCGGCGCGCTGCGTCGCCGCCGACGGCCAGGACGGCCGGGACGGCGGCCCGGGACGGATGGTGCTCGGCCGGGCGTTGGCGATCGGAGAGCAGCTCGTCGCCGCGCTCCTCGCCCATCCCGCGTCCGAGCGGGTGCAGCTCGCCGGATCGGCGCGACGCATGACCGACAGCGTCAAGGACCTCGACGTCATCGCCACCGCGCACGAGCCGCTCGCGCTCGCCCGCGCCGCCGCCGAACTCGACCTCGTCGAATCCGCGCAGACGCCCGGCGAGGCCGGCGTTCGCCTGCGCACCCATACGGGGCTTCGGGTCGACATGCGGATCGTCGCGCCCGACCAGTTCGGCAATCTGATGCAGCACTTCACGGGCTCCAAGGAGCACAACGTGGCGCTGCGCGAGGCCTCCGTGCGCAAGGGCCTGCACGTCTCGGAGTACGGGGTCAAGGACGACGCCACCGGCGAGACGTACCGCTGCGCGCGCGAGGAGGAGGTCTATGCGCTCCTCGGCCTTGACTACATCGAGCCCGAGCTGCGCGAGAACCGCGGCGAGCTCACTGCCGCCGCCGCGCACGCCCTCCCGTCCCTCGTGTCCACGAGCGACCTGCGCGGCGACCTGCACTGCCACACGACCACCTCGGACGGCACCGCCTCGATTCAGGAGATGGCCATCGCCGCACGCGAGGCGGGCTACGAGTATCTGGCGATCACCGACCACTCCGCCTCGTTCGGCTTCGGCGACGAGGTCTCCTCCGACGAGCTGCGCGCGCAGATCGACCGCATCCACGCGCTCTCGGGCACCGACGCGGTCGCCGGGATGCGGCTGCTCGCCGGCTCCGAGGTCAACATCCTCCCCGACGGCTCGCTCGACTACGCCGACGAGATCCTCGCCGAGCTCGATTGGGTCGTCGCCTCGGTGCACTCGTCGTTCCAGATGCCCGCCGAGGCGATGACCGCGCGGATCACCGCCGCGATCGCCAACCCGCTCGTCGACGTCATCGGCCACCTGTCGGGCCGCAAGATCGAGCGCCGTCCGCCCTACGCACTGCACTTCCCGGCGATCGTCGAGGCCGCGGTCGCGCACGGGACGATGCTCGAGATCAACGCCAGCCCCGACCGTCGGGACCTGAACGAGCTGCACGCGCGCGCCGCCGCCGCGGCCGGAGTGGGGATCGTCATCAACTGCGACGCTCACCGCACCGGAGGCTTCGAGGTCGCGCGCTACGGGGTGGCCACGGCGCGCCGCGCCTGGCTCGGCCCCGACGCGATCCTCAACACGCGGCCCTGGGTGCAGCTGCGCGCCCGCCGGCCGCGCCACCGCTGACGCGCGCGGACGGACGCGGCTCCCGGGCGGGGCTAACGCGACCGGGGCGCTGACGGCCGCGGCGCTCCGCGACCCGACCCCGCCCTCGGCCCCGAGCCCGAGGCGATTCCCGGCACCGTGCCCGGCGGCGCCGGCTGGGCGGGCGCCGCGCCCATGCCCCGCCAGCCGCGCTGCACCGCGACGAACAGCGCAAGACCGGCGAGGCACAGCAGCGAGGCGACGAAGAAGTTCAGCCGCAGACCGAAGATGTGGTTGGAGTAGTCGATCCGCTGGGTCTCCTCGAACACGCGGAAGGCGCAGTAGCCCGCGACGTACAGGCAGAAGATCCCCGGGGCGCGCACTCGGCGGCGCGACATCAGCCAGATGAGCACGCCCCCGAGCAGCAGGTTCCAGATGAGCTCGTAGAGGAACGTCGGCTCGAAGGTCTGAAAGCCGAGATAGCCGGGCGGGCGATGCGCCGGGGATATCTGCAGCGCCCAGGGCAGCTTCGAGGGGGCCCCGAACAGCTCCTGGTTGAAGTAGTTGCCGATCCGGCCGATCGCCTGGGCGAACAGCAGCCCCGGAGCGGCGGCGTCCATGAAGCGCCGGCGCTGGTCGCGATCCAGGCGCCGGCGCAGCAGCCACAACGCTCCGACGGCGCCGCCGGCGATCCCGCCCCAGACCCCGAGTCCGCCATCCCAGATCGCGAAGATCCCGTACCAGTGGCCGGGGATCTGGCTCGGGGTGGTGATGTCGAAGTAGATCCGGGCGCCGATCAGCCCGGCCGGGAACGCCCACATCGCGACCTCGGAGGGCAGCTCCGGGTCGCCGCCGACCCGTGCCCAGAGCCAGCGGGTGCTGAGGATCGCCGTCGCCACCGCGACCACGTAGGCGATCCCGTAGGCGTGGAAGAACAGGGGGCCGATCGAGAAGCCGTTGTGCGCGGGGCTCGGGATCGAGGCCAGCACGTGGGCGGCGACGGGACTCATGTCCGCCATCCTGGCAGCAACCGGGGCAGGACATGGGATCGCAACGTCGCGGCGACCGCGGCGCGGCGATACGGCGCCACCAGCTGGGCGGCGCGAGGCGCGTAATCGGGCGGCGGATCGTCGAGGGCGTGGCGCAGCGCGGTCGGCAGGTCCTCGGAGACCAGCCGGGGGTCGAGCGCTCGGGCGAGGGCGAGCGCCGGGTAGGCCCCGGCGGCCGGCGTGGTCACCAGCATCGCCCCGTCGGCGAGCGCCTCGAGCGCGCCGATGCCGAAGTCCTCGCGCCGCGGCGCGGTCAGGAACACGCGCGCTCGGCGCAGGAGGCCCCGGTACTCCGTGGGCGCCACGCGGCCGAGGAAGCGCACGCCAGGGCGGTCGGGGCCCGTGGCCCCCGTCACGAGCAGGGTCTCGTCGCCGCGCCGGGCGCGCTCCCAGGCATCGAGGACGTGGTCGAGCCGGCGCTTGACGGGGTCGGCGGCGTACGCGACGGCCGCGATGTCGCGCGGGCCGTCGAGGGGACCGGAGGCATCGATGGCGACCGGGACCACGACCTCGTCGGGGCGCGGGCGACCGTACAGCGGCGCGAGCGCGCCGGTCGCCATCGTCATCACCAGCGGGGTCCGGGCGAGGCGACGGCGCTCGACCGGTCGCTGCCACAGGCCGTGGCGGCCGGGCCGGTTCTCGGCGGCGAGCGCGTCGAGCCAGATCGCTCCCGGGGCCGGCCACAGCAGCGCGGCGGTGATCGAGCAGTAGACGATCGCCGCCGGCCGGTGGCGGGTGATCGCCCGCGCGGCGGCGAGACGGGCCGCCCGCGCCTGCGCGAGATCGGTGAGCATGAACGTCCGCACCTCGGGCACCGGACCGGCGTCGACCGTCACCACCCGCACGCCGGCGAGCGCGAACGCGGCGCCGAGCTCGCGAGCCGCCGCGCGCCAGCCGGTCGTCGCCCCCACGGACACGATCAGGACGTCGGTGGCGACCGGCGCCATCTCCGCTCGGACCCGGCCTAGGCGCGCGGACTCACCGGCCGCGAGACCGGAGCGTCCTGGAGCTCGCGCAGGTTTGTGCGAAAGCCGGGCGTGCGCACGAGGCGGATCGCATGCAGCGGCGACGTCGGGGCGACATAGAACCGCGCGCCGTCGCGCTCCTCGATCGCGGTCACCGACGAGGACTGTCGCCGCCACGCGAGCGCCCAGATGATCGCAAAGCCGGTGGCGATGGCCGGGATCTGCGGCGCGACGACGCCCAGGCCGCCCGCGCCCACCGTGCAGAGCAACAGCGGCCACAGGCGGTTGAGGACGGTTCGTGCCGGATTGACCTCGGGCAACGAGGACTGCGTGCGCGCGCCGGCCAGGAGGGTGGCGATCGGCGGCGAGGCCTCGGCGCGGCGGCCAAGCCACAGGCCGATGAGGCCGCCGGCCGCCCACCAGCCCGCCGCGACGGGGATGACGTCGTCATGCGCGCCGCCGGCGACGCCGGCGGCGGTCACCGCGGCGAGCGCGCTCGCCGCCGCCGCGCTGATGAGGACCGTGGTGCGGAGGAAGTCGACGAACCGCACCTCGGCTCACTCATGCACCGGCACGCTGGCGGTCAGCGCCGCCAGCAGCTCGCGCACGCCCTCGGTCCCGTGGACCATGGCGTCGGCCTCATCGGAGATGGTCGCCGGTCCCTCCTCCGAGATGACGCCGACGCGGACCGCCCGTGCCAGGCGGCCGTCGACGACGAGCTCGCGCAGCGCGCGGAAGGCGTCGAGGTCGGTCACGTCGTCGCCGACGTAGAGCGCGCCGTCGATCTGCTCGGCGCCCGGCTGCGACAGGAGCCGCTCGATCCCGGCGCCCTTGTCGATCTTGACCGGCGGGCGGACCTCGAGCACCTTGCGGCCCCAGTGGGTGCGCAGGCCCGCCGCCTGGGCGCGCTCGGCGATCGCGTCGATCGCCGCGCGGGCCGCCTCCGCGTCGGGGGCTCCCCGCCAGTGGAAGGCGACGATCGCGCCCTTGTCCTCGCGGCGCACGCGGAGCCTGCGGGCGTCGACGGTGTCGGCGGCGCGGCCGAACTCCTCGATCCTGCGGACCCAGTCGGCCACGTCGGAGTCGAGCAGCGCCTCGGTCCAGCCCGAGCGCAGCAGCTCGACGCCGTGCGAGCCCAGGTAGGTGATCGAGCCGATCGAGACCATCGCCCGCGCCTCGGACGCGCGGCGCCCGCTGACGCACGCGACGAGCCCGTACATCCGGGCGACGCCGATCAGCAGCTGCCGCGTCGACTCGGGAACGTGCGCGTCGGCCGTGTGGTCGACGATCGGGGCCAGCGTGCCGTCGATGTCGAGCAGGATCGCGGCGCGGCTCGGATCGGCGCGCAGCGGGGCGAGCGCCTCAGAGATCAGCGCCGAGGTCACCGCACTAGTATGGCGCGTCCTCCGCCGCTCCGGGGCCCTAGCATTGACGCGGTCGTGACCGGCGCCGGCTCCTGCATCTTCAACCTCCCCGGCGGCAGGGGCGGCTCCGTGGGCCGCCACGGTCGGCTGGCCGCCGAGTCGGGCTGATGTCCGGGGCCCACCACCAGCGGCAGACGGTGGGGCGATGAGGCGCGGAGCGTGGCTTGCGGCAGCGCTGCCGGCGTTGGCGCTCGGGATCGTCCCGGGGGCGTGGGCGGCCAAGCTCGTCGGCGGCCGCGAGCAGACCGCGCTGACGCGCGCGTTCTCCGCCGCCCGCGCCCATCGCGGGCAGGCGATCGTCTCCGCGCGCGCCTCGACGGTCAACCCGTCGTGGGCGGTGGTCACCGCGGTGCGGCCGCGCAGCGGATCATCGCGCGCTCCGGCGCTGCTGCGCGCCTACTTCCACATCGCAGGCGGGCGGGCGCAAGCCGGTCTCCCGCCGCAGGCGGCCCGCGCCGATCTCTCAAGCCCCTTCAGCGTCGTCGTGCGCTACGCCGGCAGCGGGGCAGAGACGATCACCTACGACCAGCAGTACGCCAGCATCTGCGGCGGCGAGGGGGGCTTCTCCGATCAGCAGTCCGACACGGTGAGCCCGATGTCGTGGAGCGTCCGCTACCTCGTCGACCTCGACGACCCGCTGGCGGTGACGCGGACCGCCGCGGGCACCGTGATCGTGCCCAAGGTGACCTTTCTGGCTCAGGGCTCGAGCGTCCACGCGCGCGAGGCGCTCACCCGCACGGCGCTCGACCTCGGCTGCGGTGGCACGCCGACGAGCTACCACTGCGCGACCACCTACGGCGTCGGCGCCTCGGCGAGCGGCCTGCTGCAGTTCCCGACGCGGGGCGGCCTCCAGATCGGGGTGCCGACCAGCGCGAAGGCGATCGGCCAGTGCGACCCGAGCGACTACACGCTCGGACCGTCGCTGTGGGACGGCGGGGCCACGACCGCGCTGGCGGGTCAGATCGGGCTCGTCGGCGGGCGCCTCCCGTCCGATCCCTACGCCCCGGTGACCGTCGCCTGGCCGAGCGGCTCGGCGGCGGCCTCGACGGGGTTCGTCGCCAGCCCGTGCCAGGGCGACGGCGCCGCCTGCCGCGACGACTTCCGCTGGCGCGGCCAGGTCTCGCTGGCGCCCGTCAGCGCGGGCTAGTGCCCCGGTACTTGCCCCGGAGGTCGTTCCAGGGCAAGGAGCCATTGCCCGTCGGCGACCCGCCCCGCGCGACCGTCACCGCTCGTCGGGGTCGGGCTCGGGGACGACGGGGGTCGCCGGCTCGTCGGGCTCGGGCACCGTCGCCGGCCGCTCGGGGTCGGCGGGCGTGCCGGGGTCCGGATCGATCGGGGTGACCGGTGCGTCGGGCACCACCGGGGTCGCCGGCTCGGCGGGCTGGGGCACCTCGAGGACGACCCAGCTTGATGTGTCTGCAATGAGCGTCATACCTGATCCTTACGTCGCTGGACCTAGACTGCGGCGCCGTGGAGACCGCGTCGGAGCCGATCAAGCCCCACACCTCGCCTCTACCCCCTCTCGACGAGGTTGAACTCAGCGACGGGGGCGCGGCCGCCATCGTGCGCCGGCCCGCGCGGCGGGCTCGCCGCCTCTCGGTGGCGGCGCGGCGCGAGCTGCTCTGGATCGCGGTCGTCTACCTGACGGCGCGCGGCCTGCTGCTGCTGACCGCCTACCTCGAGAGCTCCTTGGGCCACCACAACTTCCTCGGCGAGCTCGCTCACTGGGACGGCCTCTGGTATCGCCAGCTCGCCAACCACGGCTACCCGAACCACGTCGTCCAGGGGCAGACGACGCTCGGCTTCTTCCCGCTGTACCCGATCTGCATCTGGCTGCTCGAGCCGCTCATCCTGGCGATCACGTCGCACAACCAGATCTGGGCCTCGACGGTCGCCGGCCTGCTCGTCTCGAGCGCGGGCGGTCTCGTGGCCACCGTGCTCGTGCACCGGCTCGCCGACGGATGGTGGGGTCGCGCCGCGGCCCGCCGGGCGAGCGTCATGTTCGTCGTCTTCCCCGGCGCGGTCGTGTTCTCGATGGTCTACTCCGAGGGCATCCTGCTGCCGCTCGCGATCGGTTGCATCTATGCGCTCGAGCGCCGGCGCTGGCTGCTGGCGGGCGTCCTCGCCGGGTTCGGCACGGCGGTCCAGCCGGTCGGGCTGCTGCTCGGGCTCGTCTGCCTCGTCTCGGCGTTGGCCTGGCTGCGCAGCGAGGGCGTCAGCTGGCCGGCGATCCGTCGGTGCGCGGTCGCCCCGCTGCTGTCGGCGACCGGCGTGCTCGGGTTCCTGTCCTTCCTGTGGGCGTGGACCGGCAGCCCGTTCGCCAACTACATCGCCCAGCGCCACGGTTGGAGCGAGAAGACCGACGCGCTCGCGCTCGTGCACCTCGTCCAGCGCATGACTCCCGCGCTGGACCCCGCGCACTTCAACTCACCGACGATCAACCTCAACCTCGTCGTCGGCATCATCGGCGCCGCGATCCTGGCCGCCGAGCTCGCCCTGATGTGGCGCGCGCGCCGCGAGATCTCGCTCGAGGCGTGCGTGTGGACGCTCGGGATCACCTTCTTCGCCTGCACCTCCGAGTACGTGCCGCCGAACCCCCGGATGCTCATCACCGCCTTCCCCGCGCTCATGGTCGCCGCTCGCTATGCCAGGGGCCGGGCGTTCACGGCGCTCGTGTGGATCAACGGGGCGCTGCTCGTGGGGCTGAGCCTGCTGACCTTCGTCGGGCACACGCTGCGTCCGTAGGCGCTCGCGCCGGCGGGACGCGAACGGGCGATCGGTCACCCCGGCTGCCGTCCCGCGCCGGCCGCCAACCGGACGTGGATCGCCGAGGCGTAGCCCTCGGTGTCAACCGGCGCCGTCCCGAACGCCCGGCCGATCTCGGCGGTCAGGCGCCGGTAGCGCGCGAGGTGGGCGAAGGAGACCGCCGATCCGTCGGTCTGGCCCTCGTGGCTGGAGACGAGCCACAGCCGGGCGCAGCCGGCGGCGCGCGCGTCCAGCGCCGTCGGCGAGAGCACGGGATAGTTCTCGACGAACGGCGCCCTCGAGCCCCACGGCACGGCGGGCAGGATCGATCGCGGCGCGCGGGCGCGCTGCGCGGCCCCGGTGCGGGCGACGTAGTAGCGAAACGGGTTGCGCGCGTCGAGCGGATAGAAGGCGACGCAGTCGCCCGGGCGGGCCGCCCCGAGGACCCGCGCGGTCACCCGCTGCCAGGGCTCGGGCGAGATCCCGACGCTCGCGATCACCGGCACGAGCCGGACCGCGACCGCCGCCGCGAGCGCGATGCCGGCCAGCCACCGCGGCAGCCGCGGGTCGCAGATGACCGCGGCGACGGCGAGCGCCACCGCCGGCACCGAGGTCAGGAGGTTGCGGGGGAGGAACACCGGCTGGGAGATCAGCGAAGCGACGAAGGTCAGCGCCGCGGGCACGATCGCCCAGGCGAGCACGAAGCCGGTCGCCCACGCCCGCGGCCGGGCTCGCAGCCAGTTCGCGGCGAGCGCGAGCACCGCGAGCACGGTCACCACGACGCCCGCGGTCGTCGTGACGGAGGGATGAAAGCTCGGCGCCAGCCCGGTCGCGGTCAGCGACTGCAGGACCTGGCTGTCGACCTTGGGCGACGGGCGCGGAACCCAGAACAGCTGCCCCGAGCCGCGGTCCAGCGCCAGCACGATCAGCGGCACCGCGCCGACGGCGACGGCGGCGAGCCCGATCAGGAGCCGCCGCGCCATCGTCGCGCGGCGGGCGACCGCCAGCAGCTGCACCGGCACGACCAGCGCCGACGCGAAGCTCGCGTACAGCGCGAGCAGCATCGCCGTCACGTATCCGGCCCCGGCCAACCGCGGGCGCTCGCCCTCGAGCTCCACCAGGGCGGACATCGCGGCGGTCGTCAACGCCACCATGGCCGCGTAGCCGCGTGCCGTCTGCGCCCAGTAGACGAGCGGCAGGCTGATCGCGCACAGCCCACCCGCCACCGCGCCGACGCGACGATCGAACAGCCGGATGCCGAGCCGCGCCACGAGCGCCGCAGTGGCCACGCCGAAGATCGCCGAGGGCACCCGGAGCGCCGCCGGCGAGTCGCCGAGGGCGCCCCCGAGCACGTGCATGAACAGGTAGTAGCCGCTCATGTTGCCCCCATCGCGCGCGATCGCGCGGCCGAGCATCCCGCCGTGCTGGGAGACGATCGCCGCCGTCGCGCCCTCGTCGAAGCCGAGGCTGCGGCCGGTGAGACCGATCGCCGCGACGACCGCGGCGAGTCCGGCGACGCCGAGGACGATCGTCCGGTCGGGCACCGGCGTGGTGCGCGCGACGGCCGGCGGGGGCTGTGCGGTCGTCGTCGACACCTCAGGGCATCCGCGCGAGCGTCGAGGCGACCGAAGGCCGCGCGCCCGGACCCCCGCCGGCGCTCGTCGCCGACGGGTCGGCGGCGGGGCCGACGTCGCTGCCGCGCCCGCGCCGTCGCCGCCAGGCGATGCCCGCGAGGACGAGGTAGACGAGGAGCACCGCGGGCGCGGCGCCGAGCGGCAGCGCCAGCAGCCCGTTGGGCTGGACGACGAACGCGCCGAGCACGATCGCCGCGACGAGCCGTCGCGAGGGCTGCCAGCGCGCCTCCGCCGCGACGAGGACGAGTCCCCAGCCGAAGTACCACGGCCACGCCGCGGGTCCGCCCGCGGCCGCGATCAGCAGCGCGGCGCCGAGCAGCTCGACGAGATTCTGGACCCGGACCCTCCAGAGCAGGGCGAGCACGGCGATCGCGGTCACGGACGCGGTCAGCAGGCCGGCCGCGGACTCCAGGGCGCGAGTCGAGACGTCGAGGCCGAGCTGATGCAGCGGCCACGCGATCGTATAACCGAGCGCGGTGCCGGGCGTGATCGCGAGCCGGACCTTGGCCGGGGTGGAGAGCACCGAGCTTGAGATCCAGCTCAGTCCGACGCCGCTGACGAGCGTGACGAGGCCGAGCACCGCGATCACGATCGCCGTCGCGGCCGCCAGCAGGCGGCGGGCGTCGTCGGGGTGAGGCTCGGCGCGCGCCCAGGCGACCGCGATGAAGACAGCGCCCGCGAGCGCCGGCAGCTTGATCGTCGCGGCCACCGCACAGACGCCGATCCCCGTCAGCGGGCGCCCGTCGAGCGCGATCGTCACCCCGGCCACGAGCAGCCCGGCCATCAGCGCGTCGTTGTGGCCGGCGGCGACGAGGCTGAGCACGAACAGCGGGCTGGCCACGGTCAGCCACAGCGCCCTCCGGGCGTCGGTGCCGAGCCGGCGCCCGAGCTGCGGCGCGTAGACCGCCAGCACCGCCACGCCGACGAGCTGCAGCGCCCGCGTCAGCAGCACCCCGCCGATCAGGTGCGAGCCGGTGATCCCGACGACGACGCTGACGAGCTCGAGGAACAGCGGTCCGTAGGGCGCCGTCGTGTGGCGCCAGAACGGCGAGACCGCAGCGAGCACGTGTCCGCGCCCGAGCGCGTGCAGGACGATCGGCGCCGCCTGGTACGGGTTGGCCCCGAGGTGCAGGATCGTCCCCTGGGCGAGGTAGCTGTACAGGTCGCGGCTGAACAGCGGCGGCGCGAGCGCGAGCGGCGTCATCCAGGCGGCGGCGATCACCAGCAGCGTCCGGCGCCCCGGCAGCCGGCGCCCGAGCCCAAGCCAGGCGACGGCGAGCGCCACCATCCCGATCCAGATGAGCGGCGTCGCCGCGCGCCCGAGCCAACGGGGCGCGTACCACCAGCCGACGACCGAGTCGTGGAGCGCGTGGGGGGCGGCGAGCGCGATCAGCATCGAGCCGGCGAGCCCGAGCACGCCCCAGAGGGCCGGCGCGGCCCCCGCGCCACCCCGCCGTTGCCCGCTTGCGATCACGCGCGCCGAGCGTACCTGACCCGCCGCGGAGCCGGTCGGGTGGCGTCCGGAATCGTGGGTCGACCTGCCCCGGGACGCCACCGCAGGGTAGGAACGTGCACCCTTGTGCCAGCGATCTCGACTCGCTGTCGTTCGGCAAGCAGTGGCCGTATCCGGTCGCCGGCGCGGGCATGGGCCTCACCCTCGGGCCGGTCGGCACCGACGCGCTGAACCGGGCAGCGTCGACCGTTTGCGCCGGGGGTGACCGGCGTCACCCAGACCGTGCGCAACTCCGGGGGCAGCCTCGGCCTCGGCGATGCTCGGCTCGCTGCTGATCACGACCACCAACTCGAAGGCGCAGACGGCGCCGAGCTCCCACCACTATCGGTTCGCTCACCAGATCGCCCACGCGGTGGGGGCCGCCGCCGGCGCGCCCGAGCCCGAGCCGGCCGGCAGCTGGTGCCCCCGCGGAGCGCCGCGTCAGACGATGATGCGCTGCAGGAGGCCGTGCGCGTCGCGCGTCCCGTCGCCGAGCTCGCGATAGGACCCCTGGCCGCGACGGAAGCGCAAGGCGGTCCACAGTGCCGCATACGCGTCGAGGAGGTCGGCGGCAGCGACCGCGCGCGGCGGCCAGACGGCCTCCGCGAGCCGGCGTGAGGAGTCGGGAAACGTCCGTCCGATGAGCTCACGCCGGCGCCTGGCGCCCGCGGCGTCGCGCTTGCCGGCCAGCCGAACCCCCGCCAGCTCCTGGAACGAGAGCTCGGGGTGCGCCTCGATGAGCCACGCCTGGCGTCCGGGGTCGGCGCGCAGGACGCGGTCGGCCTCGGCGACCTTCGGGGCGATGTTCATCGTCTGGTGGGTCATCACCCGATGCACGGCGTCGGGCTCGGCACGGCGGCGCGCGCGCACGACCTCGCGGGCGGCGACGAAGTGCAGGCCCAGCAGCTCGCGGTCCGGCGGGGCGAACACGCTCATCCATCGTCGCCCGAGCTCACGACGCGCCGCTCGGTCACACGCGCGCGGCCCGGCGCGGCCGGGGAGGCCCATGGGCACGTCGACGGCGACGATCGGGCGCCCGCGGGCCTCGGCCCAGGCGACGACCTCGGCGAGCTTGTCGAACCGCTGCAGTCGGGTGCTGGGCGGATCGACGGCGCGATTCGGGCTCGGCGCACAGGCGATCGCCGCCACCCAACCCGAGCGGCAGCCGTCGAGGCCAGCGGCCGTGACCTGCACCGCGGAGGTCAGGCGAGCGCCTCGGCAGCCGGGGGGTCGTCGCGCAGCGGCGGGACCAGAGCGAGTTCGCCCGCCGGCACGCCGCGGATGAACTGACAGCAGGTGCGGTCGCGCCCGCTCTGCTTGGCGGCGTACAGGGCGCGGTCGGCGAGCCGGTACAGCGCGTCGCCGTCGGTGGGCGTCGGCAGCAGCGCCACACCGGCCGAGATGGTCAGCGAGCCGACGTCGCCGAACGGCCGGGAGGAGATCGCCTCACGGGCGCGCTCGGCGGCCGCGAGCGCGTCGGGGACGCTGGAGGCGGGCAGCAGCCAGGCGAACTCCTCGCCGCCGACGCGCGCGAGCACCTCGCCGGCGCGGATGACCCGCGACAGCCGGCGGGCGACCTCGATGAGGACGTGATCGCCGGCCTGATGGCCGTGCTCGTCGTTGACCGCCTTGAACCGGTCGAGGTCGAGCAGCACGAGCGCAAGCTGCGGGGAGTCCGAGGCCCGGCGCCCGGCCTCGCGCGCGAGCGCGTCCTGCAGGACGTGCCGGTTGGCCAGGCCGGTGAGGCTGTCGGTGAGGGCGAGGCGTTCGAGCTCGCGATGCTGGCGGCGCTCGGCGCTGACGTCGCGCAGCGTGTGGACGAAGCCGATGATGTTCCCCTCGGCGTCGCGCGCGGGCTTGGAGCGGACCTCGCCGTCGAAGCGCTCGCCGCTGGCGCGCCGGAAGACGACCTCGAAGATCCCGCCCTGCTCGGAGTGGACGCGTCGGCGGACGTCCTCGAAGTCGGCGCTGTGCTCGGGAGCCCAGAAGGGATACGGCGCGCGGCTGCCCACGAGCTCCTCCTCGCTGAAGCCGGTCAGCGCGCACAGCGCGTCGTTGACGACCTTGATCTCGCCGTCGATCATCAACGCGTAACCCTCCCCCATCGCCGAGATGATCGAGCGGACGTGATCGCGTTCGACCCGCGCCTCGGCCTCGGCCGCGCGCAGCCGCTCCTCGGCGCGGCGGCGCTCGGTGATGTCCTCGACCTGCGAGACGTAGTGGCTCGGCCGGCCTTCGACGTCGCGGACGAGCGAGACCGACGTGAGCGCCCAGAACGCCTCGCCGTCGCGCCGAAGGTAGCGCTTCTCGACCTGGAAGCGCTCGATCTCCCCGCTGCGCAGGCGCGCGCGCTCAGTGGAGCCGATCCACTGGTCGTCGGGATGGGTGACATCCTCGAAGGTCAACATCAGCAGCTCGTGCTCGGCGCGGCCGAGCATCTCGCACATCGCCTGGTTGACCTTGACCCAGCGTTCGTCCAGGCCGGCCACCACCATGCCGATCGGGGCCTGGGAGAAGGCGGTCTCGAACAGCTGCTGAGCGGCCCGGCGCGCCAACTCGGCCTCGTGCCGCTCGGTGATGTCCTGGACGCTGCCGTAGTAGTGGGTGATCTGCCCGCGATGATCGCGGCGAACGCGGCGGCGTCCGTGCACGTGCCGGACCTCCCCGTTCGGGCGCACGATGCGGTAGACCGCGTCGGTCGGCCGGTCGTCGAGGCGCGCCTGCGGGATCGGCACCTGGGAGCGGTCGTCGGGGTGCACGAGCTCGAGGTACTCAGCCCACGTCGGCTCAGAGCCGATCGGCACGCCGAGGATGCGGCACATCTCGTCGCTCCAGCGAACGCGGTTCTCGGTGAGCTCGAGCTCCCAGGAGCCGACGTGGGCGAGTTCTTCGGGGTCGGCGAACTGCAGGCGTCGCACGGCGGCAGGCGCCGGCGCGACGGCCACGTCCTCCGGATCTCCGGAGCCCGGGTCGGCGAGCGGGGGCAACATTGCGTGGTCCTATCGGCCGGCCCGCGCTCAGGCTTGAGGTGATCCGGGATTCATCCTCCGGTCGCCGAGGCGCGCTGCCACACGACAGCCTCTCCGCCGGTCGAGCCGAGATGCACCGCGGCCGCGATCGCCGGGGACACGGCCACGGGGGTCGCCGAGCGATAGCGGAGCACCGTGTAGGTCGCGGCGCGGGTCGGCGGAGCGGCGAGACGGAAGCCCGCGGGCACGGGCAGCGGTCCGCTCGGCCGCACGGGTGCCCCGATCCCCCCTCCGGTCACCTGGGCGGGGACGGTCACCACGTCGAGCTCGCGGACCGCCTCGGGCGCCGACAGCGCCGCGAGCCGGGGACGGTAGGCCTGAAGCGCGATCAGCCCCGAGCCGGGGTTGACGACGATCGCCCGCGCCCCCGGCGCCGTCCCGAGTGCCGTGCTGACCCCCCGCCAGTCGTCGCGCTGATACCGGGCGTGGGTGTCGACGAGGAGCACCACCGCAACGCCGATGAGCGCCAGACCGGCCGCGGGGAGCAGCCCGAAGCGGCCGGGACGACCGGCCGCGCCGGCATGGCCCGCGCCGGCGTGGCCCGGGGCGGCGTGGCCCGGGGCGGCGTCGAGCCCGATCGCGGCGGCAATCGACAGCGGCGGCAGCGCCACCAGGAGATTGCGCGTGTTCAGGAAGTCGATCCCGATCGCGGCGAGCACGATCGGGACGATCACCGCGGCGGCGCCGATCGTCAGCGGCGGCAGCGCCCGCGCGCGCGGCTCGCGCCAGACGACGAGCGGGACGCCGGCGGCGCCGAGGACGAGGACGGCAGCGAGCACGGCGATGACCGTCTGGCCGGGGCTGGAGTAGCCGACGAGCAGCTGCTTGGGGACCTGGGCCACGCGCGTGGCGAGGCTGCCCTGCGCGATGTAATCGGCGTGGCCGGAGCCCCGCTGGACGAGGGCGAGCGGCGCCACGGCGATCGCGACGATCGCGACGCACCCGAGCGCGGCGACGAGGCGCGCGGGCGGGCGAGGGCGGGCCAGCCACAGCAGCCAAGCGACCTCGGGGGCGACGATGAACGCGGCGAAGTAGTGGGTGGCGAGCCCGAGCGCGCTGGCGAGCGCCCATCCCGCCAGCCAGCGGACGGCGCGGCGGGTCCCGCCCGCCTGGGCGTACCCGACGAGGCAGAGCACGCTCAGCGTCGCCAGCAGGGCGGCCAGCGAATAGGCGCGGGCCTCCTGGGAGAACCACACCATCAGCGGCGAGACCGCGAGCAGCAGGCCGGCGATGATGCCGGCGCGCGCTCCCGCCAACCGTCGGGCGGCGAGGCCGGCGACGGGCACGAGCGCGATCCCGGCGAGCGCCGACAGCGACCGCAGGCCGACCTCGCCGCGGCCGAACACGCGCACCCACGCCCACGCCAGCACGTAGTAGAGCGGCGGGGTCGACTCGGTCGCCCGGATGCCGTGCAGCAGGCCCCCGAACGACATCCGAACCAGGCGCTCGGTATAGGCCTCATCGAGCCAGAAGCTCTGGGTGCCGAGGGTCGGCAGGCGCAGCAGCGCGGCCAGCAGCGTCACCGCCGCGATGCTCGCCCCGCCCCCGGCGCGGGCGGCGCCCGACGCCACGGGCGCCGGCCGATCCGGGCTGCTCGTCGCGCTCGCCAAACCGCTGGCCAATCTAGATCCTCCCGGAGGCGGCGCCGCAGGTGGCACGGCACCCGTCGATCGCCGCCGCGGTTCTCCACCTCTCCTCGGTCCCCTGGCGCGGCGAGGGGACCGAGGGACGACGCGAGGCTGGTGTGACCCAGGCGTCGCGGAGGATGTCGGTGCGCTCAGATCTTCTTCAGGCGGCCCTTGACGCAGGTGACGTGGTACTTGCGGTAGGTCTTCTCCTTGCTCGCCGAGCAGAACGCGCCCGGCTTGTACTGCTTGTGCTTCTTGAGCTCGTGGTGGATCGCCACCGCTCCGCCGCCCGCCGCGGCGGCCTTGGCCACGCGATGATGGTGACCGGCAGTCGCCTTGTGCTGCTTGTGCTTCTTGAGCTTGTGATGGAGCACCGCCGCTCCGCCGGCCGCGGCGGCCGCTTTGGCCACGCGATGATGGTGACCGGCAGTCGCGCTCGAGCTGCTGGAGCTGCTGCTCGAGCTGCTGGAGCTCTTGCTCGAGCCACAGCCAGCGACCACGAGCCCGATGCATACCACGACGACGAGCACTAGCGACAAACCACGCTGTTTCATAGCTTCCTCCGCTGATTCGGGACGCCCGTGCGGCGCCCGTGACGCGCGACTACCCGCTTCGCACTCGGAATCACCTGCGCGCAGGCAGGCGTCTCGAGCACGAACAGGACCTGCTTCGTGATCATCCCAAGGGGTCCGGATGGCTCGCTGCGCGGGCCCAGGTTGACCTCGAACCTCCTCGAGGCGCCCAGCGGCGTCGGCGGGACCGGCGAGATCGACGGGCACCACCCCCGAAGCATGCGTGAGCGGGTGGAGGCGTTTACGGAGAGAGAAGCCGCCGCGGCGCTGCGGCCGCTTGACCAGAGCGGCGTCCGACCCTCGCCGGCGCGCGGCACCGCTCGCCCGGCGGGCGGTCGTTCAGGCGGGGAGGCCGTCGGGAGCCGCAAGCTGTCCGAGGTCGACCTCGGTCAGCGAGCGCAGGCTGACGTCGGCGCGCTCGAGGCCGGGAGCGCCGCGGGTGATGTCGTTGGGGATCGCGATGCAGCGCAGCCCCGCCGCCTTGGCCGCCGCGATGCCGTTGGGCGAGTCCTCGAAGGCGACCGCCTCGCCCGCGCGAAGGCCGAGCTCGGCCAGCGCCTCGAGATAGAGCGTGGGCGCGGGCTTGCCTCGGGCGGCGTTCCCGTCGGCGCACACGATCGCGTCGAACTCGAACGTGACGCCGGCGCGCGCGAGGTGCTCGTCGACGTTGGCCCGCGAGTTGCTCGAGACGATCGCGGCGCGCAGCCCCCGCTCCGCGGCGCCGCGCAGCAGCGCCGCCGCGCCGGGCATCAGCTCGTGCGGGAGCAGTTCGTCGCGCAGGCGTTGGCGCCACGCGCGCAGCTCGGTGGCGGCCACCTCGAGGCCCGCCACCTCACGCAGGCGCTGCGCGGGATCCAACGTCCGCGAGGAGCCCGGCGGGCGGCCGATCAGCTCGCGCACGTACTCGGCGAGGTCGAGCTCCTGTCCAAAGCGGTGAAAGAGCTCGACCCAGGCAGCGTAGGCGGGGGTCTCGGTGTCGTAGAGCAGACCGTCGAAGTCGAGCAGGAGCGCGCGGAGCACCCCGCGAGGCTAGCCCCCGGAGGGGTGGCAGCCGAACTGGCGCGCCTGACCGGCTTATTGGCGGCCACCCCCGGCGGTCGTGTAGAAAGCGGCCGGGTGCGCTTCGACGGACGCTTCGCCCCCTCTCCGACCGGGCCGCTGCATCTCGGCAGCCTGCGCACCGCGCTCGTGGCCTGGCTGTTCGCGCGGTGGCGCGGGGCGGCGTTCCGACTGCGCGTCGAGGACCTCGATCCCCAGCGCTCCCGGACCGCGCTGGAACGCGAGCAGCTCTCGGACCTGGCCGCGCTGCGCCTGGACTGGGACGGGCCGGTGATGCGCCAGTCGCAGCGGCTGGGCGCCTACGACGCGGCGCTCGCACGGCTGCGCGCGCAGGACCGCGTCTACGAGTGCTTCTGCACCCGCGCCGAGATCCGGGAGGCGGCCTCGGCGCCCCACGGCGATCTGCCCGAGGGCGCCTATCCGGGGACGTGTCGGGCGCTGAGCGAGTCCGAGCGCCGACGGCGGATCGCCGACGGCCAGACGTTCGCGCTGCGCGTGCGGGCCGGCGCCGAGCGGATCGCGTTCGTCGACGAGCTCCTCGGCCCCCGCTCGGGCATCGTCGACGACTTCGTCGTGCGCCGCACCGACGGGATCCACGCCTACCAGCTCGCGGTGGTCGTCGACGACGCCGCGCAGCGCATCGGCGAGGTCGTGCGCGGAGCCGATCTCGCGGACTCGACGCCGCGGCAGATCCTGCTCGCCCGTCTGCTCGGGCTGCCCGTGCCGGTCTACGCGCACGTCGCGCTCGTCCTCGGGCCCGACGGCGCGCGTCTGGCCAAGCGCCACGGCGCCCCGGCGCTGGCCCATCGCGGCGAGGACCCGGAGCGGGTGCTGGCCCGGCTCGCCCACAGCCTCGGCCTCGCCCGCGACCGCGCGTCGATCGCGACGCCTGGGGAGCTCCTCGCCGAGTTCGCGCCCGAGCGGCTCCCGGCTCAGGCGGTCACGATCCACTGACGAGCGCCTACTCGGGGTCGGGCAGCCCGTTCCACTCCTGCGTCGACTGCGGGTCCTCGGTCGGCGGGGCGGCCGCGGGGATCGAGATGCCGGGCATCTCGGGCGGATCCTTGAGCCGCCGCTGCATCCGGGGGAGCGCCGCGGCGCCGGCGAGGCTCCCCGCCGGCTGGCCGTCGCGCTCCTCGGGCGGGAAGCGATGACCGGCCTCGTCGGCGAGGGAGGCGAGCGCGACCGACACGGTCCGCACGTCCTCGAGCAGCCGCTCGCGCTCGTGCCAGACCGAGTCGGTCTCGTCGTCGAGCTCGTGCAGCCGCTGCTTGGCCTCGGCGGTAATCGCGACCGCGTTGGCGGCCGCGTCGGCGATACAGCGCTCGGCCTGCTCCTCGGCACGCCGGGTCGTCTCGTTGGCCTGATCGTGGGCGACGACCAGGATCGAGGCGGTCTGCTCGCCGATCCGCTCGATCTCCTCGGTGATCGACATCGGCGGCTTGGGCACCGCGCGCGCCTGGACGAGCTCGCGCTCGCGGTCGGCGAGCTCGCGCCGGCGGAAGGCGAGCTCGCGCTCGAGCTCGGCGAGATGCTCGTCGACGGTGCCGCGGTCGTAGCCGAAGCGGGTCAGCGGGAAGCGCGTCGGCGCGCGCCCGGAGAACAGCTCGTCCTCGGGCTCATCGCCGGGCTCGGCCTCGAGCTCATCGTCCTCGATCGCCGGCGGTTCCGCCGCGACGACCCCCTCGTGCTCGGCGAGGTCGTCGACGTCGTCCTCGTCGGGGTCGGGCCCCATGTACCAGCGCCGGACGCGCTCGAACACGTCACTGAGGCTGACCCGGGGCCGCTCCGCGGCGAGGCCGCGTTCGTGATGGAGCAGCTCGTCGGGCTCCTCGTGCAGCAGCTCGTCCTGATCGTCGTGGTCGTCGAGCCCGGAGCCGGGCCTGCGGCGGTGGTTCATCTCGTGCTCCTGATGGCGCGGGCGGTGTCAATGCAGCCTGTTCGCCGCCGCGGGACGGTTTCCTCGTCGGCCGTCAGGCGAGCACGCGCAGGCGGAAACCGGCCCGGTGCTCAGCTCCGGGCGCCACCACCGTCAGTCCGTCGCCGCTGCGCAGCGCGTTCGTCGGGGCGGTCATCGGCTCAAAGCAGATGTAGTCGTGCCCGGGGGGCGCGTACACCTGCGCGAAGCCAAAGCCCTCGAGAAAGGTCAGCTCGAGGCCGATCCCCAAGGCGGCCACGCTGAACCGCGGCGGGGCGGCGAGGCCGTCGAGCCCGTCGTCCCAGCTCTGGTCGCCGAGGACGAGCTCACGGGGAGCGAGCGGCTCACGCGCGCCGGTCGGGATCATCCGCTCGTCGAGCAGGAGGCGCTGCGTGGCCCCGAGCGAGACGCGCCACTCCTGCCGGCGCGACCCCGGCAGCGTCAGATACGGGTGAAATCCGAACGCCACCGGGACCTCGTCGGAGCCGGTGGCGCGCAGCGTGATCGTGACCGTCAGCTCGCCGCACGCGACCGAGGCCTCGTAGGCCAGCTCATGCGCATAGGGAAACAGCGCGAGCAGGTCGTCCCCCTCCCAGGCGAGGCGCGCGACGATCCGGTCGCCGTCGGCCTCGGCGCGCCAGCGCAGCGCTTCGGGAAGCGCGCCGTGGATCGGGAGGCCGTTGGGGTCGAGGGAGTAGCGGCCCGCCGCCTCGGGGAGGGTCACCGAGCGGCCCGCGGCGGCGTAGGCGGGCTCGGCGAGGCGATTGGCCCACGGGTACAGGAGCGGGATTCCCATCGTCTTGCCCTGCTGAGCGTAGGCCTGCAGACCGCGTCCGAGGTCGAGCAGCTCGGCACCGCGGTGGCGCAGCGAGGCGCAGACCATATTCGCCTCGGGCGCGAACTCCGCTGCGGTCTCGCCCCCGGCCGAGGTGATCGTCGGCATCGCGCGCATTCTCGCGGATCGCGGCGCCCCGCCCGCTCCGGGCCGCGGGAGTACTCTCGGACGGCGAGCATGGGAAGCGCAGGTCGTCCCGGGAGTGCGCCGACCGCTTCCGCGAGCCTGCGGGCGCACTGGGAGGCGTTCCGCCGCGACGGTCGCGTGGGTCCCGGCGTGCGGCCGGAGATCGCCGCGTCGTGGCGTCGGTCGGCGACGTTGGAGGTGGGTACCCGCCTGACCGCGATTCCCGTCGACGAGGACGCCCAGCGCGGTTACGACCACATCGGCCCGACGCGTCAGCAGTTCGTGGCCGCCGCCGGCCGCCAGGCCGATCAGCTCGCCGGCGAGCTGGTCGACACCGGCGCGGCGGTCGTCGTCTGCGACGACTTCGGCGTCGTCCTGCACCTCGCGGGCCAGCCCGACGTTCTGAGCGCGGTCGAATCGGTCAACCTCGTGCGCGGGAGCGTGTGGAGCGAGCGCACCGCGGGCACGAACGCGATCGGGCTCGCCCTCGAGCTCGGCGGCACCGCGCACGTCCAGGGTGCCGAGCACTACCTGGAGGCGCTGCACGATTTCAGCTGCACGGCAGCGGTGGTCCGCCATCCGGTGACCGGCGAGCCGCTCGGGGTGCTCGCGCTGGCGATCGAGGCCGGCGGCCCCGGCCGGTTCGCCCAGCCGCTCATCGTCCGGGCCGCGCGCGAGGTGGCGCGCGCGATGGAGGAGCAGCTGTTCGGCCGCGAGCGAGAGCTGCTCGAGCGCTACCTGGCCAGCCGGGCGGGCCGGGCGTTGCCGCTGCTCGCCGTCGACCGGACGGGTCAGACAATGATCCAGAACGCCCGGATGCTCCAGGGCGCCTCGAACGAGGACGTCGAGTTGCTGCTCAGCGTCGCCCGCCACGCGCTCGGGGCCGAAGCCGACCTCGTCGAGCAGCTCGAGCTCTCGCGCGGGCGCACGCACGCCGACATCCGGCTCGTACGGGGCGAGAACGAGCTGCGGGGGGCGCTCGTCTCGCTCGAGCGCGCCGATCGCCTCGGCTCCGAGCCCGAGGTCTCGAGCGGGCGCGACTGGGCACCGCTCATCGGGCGCAGCCCTGCGATGCAGCGGCTGTTCCGCGAGGCGGCGCGGGTCGCCGAGCATCGGATGACCGTCGCCATCCACGGGGAGCCGGGGACCGGCAAGCTCTCGCTCGCAGAAACGCTGCACCGCATCGGCGGCCAGGGGTCGCTGACGATCGTGCACTGCGCTCGCGACGACTGGCTGAACGAGTGGGGCGCGGCGGTGCGGACCGGCGGGACGATCGTCCTGCGCCGGGTGCACGGGCTCGGTCCCGAGGTGGCGCTCGAGCTCTGCGACCGGCTCGACGAGCTCGAGGCGGCCGGGTCGGAATGCTGGGTGCTGAGCCTGCTCAACTCCGAGGTCGCGCCACCGAGCTCGGAGCTGCTCTCGCGGCTGGCGCGGATGTCGCTGTTCGTCCCGGCGCTGCGCGATCGCGGCCACGACCTCCGGCTGCTCGTCGACGCCTGGTGCGACGAGCGAGAGCGGCTCTCGAGCAGCCGGCCGATGCTGCGGCCCGAGGTCTACGAGGCGCTGGCGGCCCAGCCCTGGCCCGGCAACGTTCGCGAGCTGCGCAACGCGCTCGACGCCGCCGCGCTGCGTGCCGGCACCGTGATCGGCGTCGAGTCGCTGCATCTCGAGGGTCGGGTGACGCCGGCGCCGGCGTCGGGCAGCCTGCGCCAGATCGAGCGCGACGCGATCAACGCCGCGCTCGAGCGCACGGGTGGCAACGTCAGCCACGCCGCGCGGGAGCTGGGGATCGGCCGCGCGACGTTGCATCGTCGCCTGCGGACCTACCGCCTGCTGCGGACGAGCCCCGAGGTCGAGCCCGACTGAATCATTCCGAGGCGGTCATGTCTCAAGCTGATTCATCATTGTGCCGGAACAGAGAGCGATAGTCGCTCCAACACACGGGAGGCCGGCGCGCCGAGCGGGCTCGCCTCCCGGGCTTCAGCAGAGGGAGAGGTAGGTACATGAGCGAAAAGCTCCAGGGGACGGCGCCGCTCGCGCTGGCCATCGGCATCCTCGGCTTTCTCTACGTCGAGTTCACTGCCAACTTCACGTTCCACTGGGTGACGAGCGGAACGCTGCTGACGCCGGCGGGGAAGCCGAACGGACTCGATCTTCCGAGCCACTTCCATCTCGGGATCCCGATCGGTTTCATCGCCTGGGGTCTGTTCTTCCAGCTCGGCGCCAACGGCGCGGCGCCAAGGAGGTCTCGATCAACGCGGCGATCGGTTGCGTCAGCGCGCGGTTCCCGTTCTGGTTTGCCAACACGGTCAAGACGATCCCGGAGTTCTGGGGGATCGCACTCGGCGTCGGGATCGCGGCGTTCGTTCTCGTCCTGTTCAGCGGGGCGCTGGTGCTCATGAACGTGCCGGTCATCTTCTGCACGTTCGCGGCCGCGGTGCTGTGGTGGATCGGCACCGGCGCCGGCGGTTGGGGGCCGGGAGCCGTGGGTCACAGCGTCAAGGCGCTGGCCAAGCCCGCGACCGCTGGCAGCGGGGCGTTCGCCGGCGTCCTGTCCACGCCGTACGGCTTGTCGTGATCGACAGTTTCGTCACCCTGATGCTCGGCCTCGCGTTCGGCCTCATCTCGGTGCGCTTCGCGGAGCTGCTCACCCCGGGCCGGATGAAGGTCGAGAAGACCGAGGCTGCCGACGAGCGGGTGGCGACTGCCTGACCACCCCACCCGCACGGTCGCCGCGGCGCACGTCGGGCGACCTCAGGCGCGAAGCTGCCCCGCCTTGTACGGGTGGGGCGACCGAAAGCCCGCGTACCACCCCGCCGGATCTGCCGGCGGGGTGGCTTCGGTGTGTCGGTATGTCGGTATGTCGGTATGTCGGTATGTCGGTATGAAATGAAACCCTGACGCTGCGCTTACGTCGCCCGCTTTCAGCGTGCGACGATGCGCATCGTCGTCAACGACGCGAGGAGAGAGATGGCAGAAGACACAACATCAGAACGTCCCGCACGGGCCGCACGCGAGGCCGAGCATCCCGCACGCGAGGTCGAGTTCGAGCCTGCGGAGCTGGAGCTTCCGCAACCGCTCGCCGGCGATCCGGCGGTGATCGGGGTCCCGACGTTCCTCGTCGGCTCGATCGCTCTGGGACTGCAGCTCACCGGCTACGTCTCGGCGAAGGCGGTCGGGGCGCCCATCGCGCTCATCCTCGCCGCCACCGGCATCGGTCAGCTGACCGCCGCGATCTGGTCGACGCGCCTGGGCCAGAATGCGGTCGCCAGCGTGTTCGGGATCTTCGCTGGCTTCTGGCTGAGCTACTCCGCGCTGGTGCTCGGGCTCACCAACAAGTGGTACGGCATACCTATGACCGATATGGTCCACACGCAAGGGATGTTCCTGCTGTCGTGGCTCATCGTCATCGTGATGCTGACGCTGGCGACGCTCCGTCTCCCGTCGGCCTTCACCATCCTGTTCATACTGGTCGACATCGCGCTGATTCTCGTCTATCTCGGGACGGTCAACATGAACACGTCACTGACCAAGGCGGGTGGTTACTTCGTGTTCGCGTTCTGCGTGGTCGGGATCTACCTCTACTTCAACGCCGCCTCGCTCATGACCGGCGGCGGGGGGATTTCGCTGGGGAGGCCCATCAGGCGCTGAGGGAGCCCGCTCCCGCCGAGGCATCCGCCGTTCCCGTACCGCCCCGCCGGCCTACCGGCGGGGCGGCTTGCGTCATGACCCGATGAGCATCTCGGCGAGCTGCTCGACGGAGAGCGGGCGCGCGAGCCGGAAGCCCTGCAGTCGATCGCAGGCGAGCTCACGCAGGATGCGCAGCTGATCGTCGGTCTCGACGCCCTCGGCGACGGTGCGGATGTTCAGCCGGCGGGCGAGGTCGATGACCGAGCCGACGATGTCGGTGTCTGCCTGCTCCTTGCCGAGCTCGGCGATGAAGGAGCGGTCGATCTTCAGCACGTCGGCCGGCAGCCGGCGCAGATGGGCCAGCGACGAGAAGCCGGTCCCGAAGTCGTCGATCGCGACCTGCACGCCCATCGCGCGCAGGCTCGCAAGCGCCTGCTCCGCGGCGCCGCCCGCCGAGACGAGCAGACGCTCGGTGATCTCGAGACAGACGCGGTCGGGCGGTATCCGCAGGCGCTCGAGGAGGTCCGTGACGCGTCCGGCCAGGGTCGGATCGGCGAGCTCGCGCGCCGACAGGTTGACCGCCATCGTGATCTCGTCGGCGCCCGCCTCGCGCAGCTGCGCGAGACGGGTGAACGCGACCTCCATGACCCAGCCGCCGATCTCCTCGATGATCCCGAGCTCCTCGGCGATCGGGATGAACTCCGACGGTCCGACGAGGGCGCTCCCGGGGCCCGCCCAGCGGACGAGCGCCTCGAGCCCCTCGATCTCGCCGGTGGCCGAGAAGATCGGCTGGTACTCGAGCCGCAGCTCATCGCGCTCGAGCGCGCCCTGGAGGTGACGCTCGCGCTCGACCCGCCGGCGCCGGGACTCGTCGAGGGACGGATGGAACGTCACCGCGCGGCCCCGGCCGCGGCGCTTGGCCTCATACATCGCGGTGTCGGCGTCGCGCAGCAGGTCCGATGGGCTGCGATCCTGGGGGAGCTGCGTCGAGGCGATCCCGATCGAGACCGTCACCGCAGACTCGGACCCGTCGAGGTCGAACGTCGTCTCGAGCTGGTCCTCGATGCGCTCGATGGCGGCGCCGAGCGCGTCGCGCGTCGTGATGCCCTGCAGGACGACGACGAACTCGTCGCCGCCCAGGCGGGCGATGATGTCGCCCTTGCGCAGGGCCGCGGTGATCCGCGAGGCGAGCTGCTGGAGCAGCGCGTCGCCGGCACGATGGCCGAGCGAGTCGTTGATCAGCTTGAAGTTGTCGACGTCGAGGAAGAGCAGCCCGACGTACTCGGACTCGCCGTGGGGACGGCCGGCGAGGATCTGCTGCAGGGTCTCCATCAGCAGCGTCCGGTTGGCCAGCCCGGTCAGCGGGTCATGCAGCGCGACGTGGGCGAGCTGGTCGCGCAGCGCGGCGACCGTGTGCTCGGCGAGGACCCGCCCGAGCTCGGTGACGGCCTCCACCTGGGACGCCCGCCACGGCCGCGAGCGACCGACCACGGCCTGGCTGTCGGCCGCCAACGATCGCCGTGACGACGGGCTCCTGCCATCGCGGGAGCGCGGGTCAGCGATCGACTCGTCGGCATCCCCGCCCCAGGTGACGTGATCGCGCCACTCCCGGCGGTACCACACGATGTGCCGGCCGACGCCGCGCGGGAGCGGCAGGGCCAGGGCGCCGCAGAGATCGGTCTCCCCGGCGAGCTCGGGCCTCTCCACCGGAAGCCGATCGGTGCGCAGCGTCCCGCGGCTCGGCAGGTGCTCGACGATCGCGCGCTCGACCGCCTCGTCTGCGACCACGCCGGCGGTGATCCGTTCCCCGCCGAGCATCACCGACACCCCGTCGGCCTCGCACAGCGACAGCAGCAGGTCTGTCCCGGCATGCAGGCCCGCCGACAGCGTCGGGGAGCTGCGGATGAGGCCGAGCAGCTTGCCCCGGGTGAAGCGCAGCGCGGCGCGCTCGCGCTGGAGGTCGGCCTCCTCTTCGCGGGCGAACTGGAACGACAGCAGTTCGCCGATGAACTGACACGCCGACCGCACGCTTTCAGGAACGTAGTGACTCGAGTCGTGGTGGCACGCGATCAGCCCCCACAGCTCGCCCTCGCGCGTCAGCGAGATGACGAGCGTCCCGGTCACGCCCATGCTGCGCAGGCGCTCCCGGTGGATCGGGGACACCGAGCGCAGCCACGCGAGCCCGAGATCGAGCGGCTCACCGGTCAACGGGTTGTCGGGCGGCCAGATCGGCGACGGCTCGTGGTCGACGTCGACGATGAGACGGATCGTCTGGCGCGGATACGGCGTCCGCGCGTGTACGAGGACGTCGGTCGGCGGACAGCGCTGGCCGAGGACGGAGTCCAGCCGCTGCTCGCGCGCCTCGGCGATGACCTCGCCGTGGCCGTCGGCGTCGAAGCGGTGGACCATCACCCGGTCATAGCCGGTCAGCCGCTTGACCTCCTCGGCAGCGCGCTGGGACATCGCGCGGACTCCGGTCGCGCCGTACAGACCGGCCATCGCCTGCGACACGTCGCGCACGAAGTCGGTCGGGTTGACGCCCCCGGCGGCATCCCGGGGCTCGACCTCGCAGACGATCAGGCCCCCTGAGCGATGCAGCCGCACCTGCAGCTGGGTGGCGCCGTCGGCGGTCGTCGTCTCCACCGTCGGGGCCGGGAGGACGCGAGCGTCGTCGGCGGCGAGGAGCCGGCGCAGCGTGGTCGTCGACGCGGCGTCGAACAGGTCCTCTAGGCGCGCGCCGAGCAGATCCTCGACCGGGCGGCCGAACCCGTCGGCGGCGTTGCGGCTCGCCTGGCGCAGGACGAGGTCGGGTTCGGAGAAGGTCAGCAGCACCCCGTGGGGCTGGATCGCCGGCGGGGTGTGGATCGGCTCGCGATCGCAGTTGGCGAGGTGCAGCCGCTGCCCGCCCGTCGTGATCGAGTGGGCGGCGTCGGTCACGGACATCCCCGTAGGTTCTCGGTTCGCGCCTGCGCGGTGAGCGTCGCGCCGCACGGCGGGCGCGGCGCGGACGCGGGCAGGGTGGACGCGGGCAGGGTGGCCGGCCCCCCGGCCCCGAGCGTCGACGCGGGCATGACCGCGCATGCTAAAGCGGCGTCTCGGGCGTGAGCGCCGGTCCGCGCGGGCAGAACCCCCCTCGGCCGCCGGGCGCTAGCCTGCGCGGCGGTGACCCGAGCCGACCTGACCGAGCGCATCCTGGAGGCCAAGCGCCGCCAGGACCTGAGCTTCGGCGAGATCGCGTCGCGCATCGGTCGCGACCGGGTGTGGCTGACCGCCGCGCTGCTTGGGCAGCATCCTCTCGACCGGGAGGCCGCCCGCGCCGTCCTCGAGCTGCTCGGCCTCGGCAGCGCCGACGAGGAGGCGCTGCTGACCGAGGTGCCCACGCGCGGCTCGGGCGTCCAGGCCGTCCCCACCGATCCGACGCTCTACCGCCTCTACGAGGTGCTCGGGGTCTACGGCCCCGCACTGAAGGCCCTCATCCACGAGGAGTTCGGCGACGGCATCATGAGCGCGATCGCCTTCAACCTCGCGCTCGAGCGGCGCGAGGACCCCGACGGCGATCGCGTGCGGATCACCCTCGACGGGAAGTTCCTGCCCTACAAGTGGTAGGCCGCGACCGCTAGCCGCGGCTCCTAGGCCGCGGCTCCTAGGCCGCGGCTCCTAGGCCGCGGCTCCTAGGCCGCGGCTCCTAGGCCGCGGCTCCTAGGCCGCCACGACCTCCTGGGCGACCGTCTCGGGCCGGATCTCGTCCAGTCGGTCGACGGCCGCCAGGGCGGGGAAGAGCCGGGCCCAGGTCAGCGCGATGCTCATCGTCACCACTCCGCCGCCGACGACCGCCGGGACCGTGCCCACGAGCGACGCCGCCAGCCCCGATTCGAAGTAGCCGAGTTGGTTCGAGGCGCTGATGAAGACCATCTCGACCGCGTTGACCCGCCCTCGGAGGCGATCGGGAGTCGCGAGCGCGACCGTGGTCGAACGGATGTTCATGCTGTACAGGTCGACGAATCCGCTGATCCCGAGCGCCGCCAGCGACAGCGGATAGGACCGCGAGAGGCCGAACACGACCATGCTCGCGCCGTAGGCGAGCACGACCGCGAGCAGCAGCCGGCCGGCCCGGCCCGCGATCGGGCGGCGGGTGATGACGGCCGCGCCGACGAGGGCGCCGAGCGCCGGGGCGGCCCGCAGCACGCCGAGACCGGCAGCGCCGACGTGGAGGATCGAGCGCGCGAAGATCGGCAGCAGCCCGATCGCGCCGCCGAACAGCACCGCCAGCAGGTCGAGGAGGATGGCCCCGAGCAGGACCTGCGTCGTGCCGACGTAGCGCAGGCCCTCGAGCACGCCGCGCACCGTCGCCGGCCGGTCCTCGGTCGCCTGTCGGGTCGCCGATGAGGGCGGCGACATCAGCATGAGGCTGGCCGCCGCCGCCAGGCATGCCCCGGCGGCCAGCAGGTACACGAGCGAGGGCGAGACGCCGTAGAGCAGGCCGCCGATCGCGGGTCCGATGACCTGGGCGGACGAGGTGGCGATCGACCGCAACGTCATCGCGCTCTGCAGCAGGTGGGCCTGCACCAGCGTCGGCGGCATCGCGCGCGAGGCGGGCTGCCCGAGCGCCATCGTGATGCCGGCCGCGACCGCGAGACCGAGGTACGGGGTCACCGAGGTCACTCCGGCGCCGCTGACGACGGCCAGCCCGATGCCGACGCCGACTCCGACCAGCAGCGCGCCCGCGAACACGAACCGCCGCGGGAGCCGGTCGGCGAGTTGGCCCGCGGGGAGCGCGAGCACGAACAGCGGGACGAACTCGGCGAGGCCGATCCAGCCGAGGTCGAGCGCCGAGCGGTGCTGGGCGTAGACCTCCCAGCCGATCGCGACCTCGAGCATCTGGAGGCTGACGACCATGCCGAGCTGGGCGAGCCACCACAGCCGGAAGTCCCGCACCGCCATCGCGGGCCCGAACCGCCTCATGGGCGGGGCCCGGTCAGTCCTCGATCAGCGCCGGCGGCAGCACCGACCCGACGGCGCCCGTGACCTCGATCGCGGTCAGGCGTCCGTAGAAGTCGAAGTGCAGCGTCAACGAGTCCAGGGTCGGGATCCGGTCCGCCTCGTCGTGCTCGGAGAGCTCGACCGAATCGCGCACCTCGCCCTCGCCCAGCCGGACGTAGGCGTGACCCCCGTCGGACTGCGTGACCTCGATCTGCCGTTCCACCTCGGACGACTCTACTCGCCACGCCCGACCCGCTGCAGCTCCTCGAGCGACACGAGCTTGACCCGGGGCCGCCCCTCGGCCTCGCCGAGACGCGACTCGTGAGCGTCGATCAGCTCCCACCCGTCCCAGGTGACATGGCCGGGAACGCGCTCGTGCAGCCACGCCGACACCGCCGTGGCGTCGGCGAGCTCAGGGTCGGGGACACCGAGCCGCCCCGCCTCGGCGTCCTCGGTGATCCGGGCGACCGTGTCGGCGGCGTCCTTCTTGTTGGTGCCGATGACCCCCGAGGGACCGCGCTTGATCCAGCCGACGGCGTATTCGCCGGGGCACGGAGTCCCGTCGGCGGTCACCCGCCCCTCCGCATTGGCGATCAGGCCGCGGCGCTCGTCGAACGGGATCCCGGCGACGCGCTCGCCGCGGTAGCCGATCGAGCGCAGGACGAGCCCGCACTCGATCATCTCCTCCTCGCCGGTGGCCTGCGCGCGGACCCGGCCGTCCCCGTCGGTGACCAGGCGGTTGATCCCGACCCGCACGCCGGTCACGGGGCCATCCTCGCCCACGCCGAGGATCTCGAGCGGCGAGCGCAGGAAGCGCAGCTCGAGGCGATGGGACTTGCCCGCGGGCGGCCGGGCGGCGTACTCGCGCAGGATCTCGACGTTGCGCCGCCGGGTGGCGTCCTCGACCTCGGCGATGTCGGCGAGCGCCGCGGGGTCGACGATGACGTCGGCGCGCTCGAGCTCGCCGAGCTCGCGCAGCTCGGGATTGGTGAACGCGGCCTCGGCCGGACCGCGGCGGCCGAGCAGCACCACCTCGGTCACCCCCGCGGCGCCGAATGCCTCGATCGCGTGGTCGGCGGTGTCGGTGGCCGCGAGCTCGGAGGGATCGAGCACGAGCATCCGCGCGACGTCGATCGCGACGTTGCCGTTGCCGACGACGACCGCGCGGCCGCCGTGCAGTTCGAACATGTGATCGGCGAAGTGCGGGTGGCCGTTGTACCAGGCGACGAACGAGGTGGCCGGATACGAGCCGGGGCGGTCCTCCCCGGGGATCCCGAGGCGGTTGTCGGTCGCGGTGCCGAACGCGTAGACGACCGCGTGGTAGCGGGCGGTCAACTCCTCGCGCGAGATGTCGGTGCCGAGCGCCACCCCGCCGAAGAAGCGAAACGCCTCGTGGGTGGCGGTCTTCGTGTACACGCGGATGACCGACTTGATCTTCGGGTGGTCGGGGGCCACGCCGGCGCGCACGAGCCCGAACGGCGTCGGCAGCGCGTCGTAGACGTCGACCTCGAACCCCGCCTTCAGCAGCTGGTCGGCGGTGTAGAAGCCCGAGGGGCCGGCGCCCACGATCGCGGCTCGCAGCGGTAGGTCGGGGGTCACGCCGCCTGACACTAGTCTCTGGTCGATGGTCGGCGGCGAGCGCGTGCGGGCGGCGGACGGCGGCGACGTCGACGCGGTGGTGGCGCTCGCGCGGGCCGCGTATCGCAGTCCCGTCGGATGGTGCAGCGAGGCCGATCTCGTCGCCGGCGACCGCACCGACGCGAGCGCCGTCGCCCGGCTGATCTCCGGGCCGGACTCGCTGATGCTCGTCGTCGAGGGGGACCGCGGACGCGGCCTGGTGGCCTGCTGCGCGCTCGAGGACCTCGGCCGGGGCGTCGCCCGCCTCGGGATGTTCGCGGTCGACCCCGAGCGTCAGGGCGGCGGCATCGGGCGGCGGCTGCTCGATGAGGCCGCGCGGGTCGCCGCGCGAGGCTTGCGCGCCGAGACGATCGAGCTCGTCGTGCTCGCCCCGCAGACGGCGCTGCTCGCCTGGTACGAGCGGCTCGGGTTTCGCCGCACGGGCGAGGCGCGCCGGTTCCCCGCGGACCCGGTGCACGCCCGGCCGCAGCGCGACGGACTCTCGTTCGTCGTCCTGATGCGCGAGCTCGGGCGCCACCGCTGACCGGGCCTCGCGCGCCCTCCCGATCGCGCGCCCTCCCGATCGCTCCGCCCCCCGATCGCCCCGCCCTCCCGATCGGCGCGCCCTCCCGATCCCACCGGTCCCGATCGCGGGCCGGCGACCGCGCTCAGACCGATCGCGCCGCCTGCTCGGCGATCCAGCCCTCGATCAACCAGCCCGAGATCGAGAAGTTGCCGCGCACCGCGACGACCTCCTCGACCTCGGCCGGGGTGAACCAGCGCGCGTCGCGGATCTCGGTCTCCTGGAGGACGAGCTCGCCCGACCGGTAGCGCGCGCGGTAGCCGATCATCAACTGGTGCGGGAAGGGCCACGGCTGGGAGCCGAAGTAGGTGATGTCGTCGACCTCGATTCCGACCTCCTCGCGGATTTCCCGGCGCACCGCCTCCTCGAGCGACTCGCCGGCCTCGACGAAGCCCGCCAGCGAGGAGTAGAACGCCTGCGAGCGCCGGGCGCCCCAGGCCAGCAGCGCCCGCTCGTCGGACTCGCCGCGGGTGATCAACACGATCACCGCCGGCGAGACGCGCGGATAGGCCGACTCGTCGCAGCGCGGACAGCGGCGCATGCGCTCGCGCAGGTCGGGTACGGTCGGCGTGCCGCAGCGCCCGCAGTGGCGATGCGTGCGATCCCACTCGACGATCTGAACCGCGCGGCCGGCAATGCCCCACAGCAGCTCGTCCACCACGCCCCACAGCGAGCGCAGGTCGACCCACTCGCAGCCGGGCGGGGCGAGGTGGTCGGTGCCGTCGACGGCCAGGCAGGTGCGCCCGAACAGCGAGCCGAGCACGTGCTCGGCGCCCGACGGCAGCTCGGCGGGGAAGCGGACCGCGCCGCTGCGCCTCGTGACGAGCGCAGCTCCCTCGCGCACGCAGAAGCGAAACAGCTCCTTCTCGGCGGGGTCGGGCCAGCGCATGTGCGGCTCAAAGGCCGGTCCGGAGGCGAGCCTCTCCGGGGCCGGTCCCGAGGCGAGCTGGGCATCGGACGAGGTCGACATCGATCTTGTCCTGAATCTAGTGCCCCGTCCGCACGTCCTGCGGACGCGGACACTGGCCGGCGATGGATAATGGCGGCCTTCGACCACCAGGAGGCTGACTTGCTCTCGATTCGCCGCACGCTCGCCGGCACCCTGGCCGCCGGTGCCGTCCTCGCCGCCGCGGTCAGTCCCGCGCCGGCCGACGCCGCCGCACCGGCCTGCACGAGCAACCAACTGGTGGTGTGGCTGAACACCCAGCCCAACGGTGCCGCCGGGACGATCTACTACACGCTCAGCTTCACCAACGCCGGCGCGGCGTGCACGCTCCGCGGCTACCCCGGGCTCGCGGCGGTCGGCTCGCGCGGCCGGCGGCTGGGCTCGGCGGCGAACCGCAACCCGACCCACAAGGTGACCACGGTGACGCTCGGCGCCGCTGACCCGACCCGCGACCGGTTCTCGTCGGCGCTCGCCACCGTCGGGATCACCGAGGTGGGCGACTTTTCGACGTCGACGTGCCGTCCGGCGACCGCGTTGGGCATGCGCGTGTTCGCACCCGGCCAGGCCGCGGCGCAGTTCGTGCCGTTCCCCTTCGCCGCCTGCGCGGCGTCGGGCCCGATCTACCTGCGCGTGAGCCCGGTGACGCGGTAACCCGTGTCGACCCCGGAGGCGCCATCAAGCAGTCTCGACGTCCTGCTGATCGAGGACGACGATGACGACGCGCTGATCGTCTCCGACCTTCTGGCGGACGGCGCGCCGGACGTCCGCCTGCGGCGGGGGCGCACCCTCGCCGAGGGCCTGGGCCGGCTCGGCGGGTCGGTCGACTGCGTGCTGCTCGACCTCCATCTCCCCGACACCGAGGGGATGTCGGGGCTGCAGCGCGTCCGCGAGGCGGCGCCGTGGATCGCCACGATCGTCCTCACCGGGCTCGACGACGAGCGCTCCGGGCAGGCCGCGGTGCAAGCCGGCGCCCAGGACTACCTGATCAAGGGCAAGGTCGGCGGCGGGCTGCTCGCTCGGTCGATCCGCTACGCGGTCGGCCGCCGCCACGCCGAGGACGTCTCGCAGCAGCTGCGCCTCGCCGAGCTGCGCGCGGACGAGACCACGCGGCTCGAGCGGGGGCTCGTCCCCCGGCTCGCGGTCACCGATCCCGCGCTGTGGATCGCCTCCACCTATCGCCCGGGTCGGCGGGCGCTGCTCGGCGGGGACTTCTACGACGTCCTGCAGACCGACGACGGGCGGCTGCGGGTCGTCATCGGCGACGTCTCCGGGCGCGGGCCCGACGAGGCCGCCCTCGGCGCCGGCCTGCGGATCGCGTGGCGGGCCCTTGCGCTGGCGCAGACCGACCCGGTCGGGGTCGTCGACACGCTGCAGCAGATGATCGAGCACGAGCGGCGCGACCCGAGCGCGTTCGCGACGCTGTGCGCGCTCGAGGTGGCTCCCGCCGAGCGCCGGCTGTCGCTGCGCCGGGCCGGCCACCCACCGCCGATGCTCATCGCCGACGGCGTCGTCACGAGCCTGCCGCTGCGCGGCGGCGGTCCGCCGATCGGGATGTTCGGCGCCGCCGAGTGGCCGCCCGCGCACTTCGAGCTGCCCGAGCGCTGGACGATCCTGCTCTACACCGACGGTCTCATCGACGGTCGCGACGGCAACGGCGGCCATCTCGGAGAGGACGGGCTGCGCGAGCTGCTCGGCCGGCGCCTGGACCGCCGCCCCGACTGGCGCGCCGCGCCCGAGGAGATGCTCGACGAGCTCATCGCCGACGTCCGCGAGCGCAACGGCCAGCCGTTCGACGACGACGTCGCCGCGCTGCTCATCGGGGCCCAGGCAGAGCGGCCGCCTCCTGGAGCGGGCGCAGCTCGTCGGCGTAGCTGATCGACTGGCGGTGCATCACGCCGTCGTCGTCCACGGCATACTGGCCCAGGCGCCAGAGCGGGGGGGAGTAGGCGTGGATGGACACCGAACGATCGCGCGCGCCGCTGAGGCGGTGGATGTGGTCGGGGCCGAAGGCGAACGCCTCGCCCGCGGTCACCAGGCGGGTGACCGGCTCGGCCCCGATGCGCGGATTGGCCTCGGCGAGCGCGCCCTGCACGACGCGGACCGCGCCCGACGAGATGTCGTGGTCGTGCCAGCCGGTGTCGTTGCTGCGCGTCCAACACAGCAGCCAGACGTCGACGTAGTCGTCGCGGTACAGCGAGGCGAACACGCGACGCTCGTCGGAGTAGTCGACGTACTGGCGCCAGCGCACCGGTTCTGAGCTCAGTCGTCGCACGAGCGCGAGGAGCTCGTGGCGGTCGAGGTTGCGGGGGGGCAGGTCGCGCATGGTCACCGGGACACCTCCTCGGATTCGGTCACGGGGACACCTCCTCGGATTCGGGTTGCAGAAGACGGATGGGATTGGCGCTGCGCAGCGCGAACGCGGCCGCGTCGCCGAGCCCGGGCGCGGGCGGCGCCGCGTACGGTCGATCCGAACCGTTGACGAGCACGTCGATGCCGAGCACGCGGACGACGGCGTCGATCGCCCGCGTCCCGTAGGACGAGATCTCCAGGAACGCGGCGGGATCGACGACGCTGCGCTCGCCGGTCCGCGCGTGGAAGCGCTCGCCGTGCAGCGGCGCGAGCCCGGCGAGCATCGCGAAGCAGACGCGCAGGCGCGGATGGGCGCGGCGGCCCACGGCGCGGAAGGCGTACCAGGCGGCATGCATCTGCTGGACGTAGTCGACGATCGCCGGCCACCACGAGGGGCCGCGTCGCGCCGCCGGCGCGACCGGGCCGGGATGGACGAACAGCGGCCGGTCGTCGCGCTCGAGCACCTCGAGCAGCGGCGCGACGCGCGCGAACCCGCCGGGGTCGGCGAGCGCCGTCGCCGGCAGCTGGAGGCCGACGCACCCCCGATCGAGCTCGGTCGCGAGCGCCCCGGGGTCGATCTCGTGCAGCGCGGCGGCCGCCCACGGGCGCAGCGGCGGGGGCAGCGCGAGCGCGCCCTCGTGGTAGGCGGCGAGCAGCTCCGCGCCCGCGGCCCCCGGCAGCCGCTCGATCCCGAGCGGGGCGGAGAGCGACACGAGCGCGAGGTCGAGCCCGTCGGCGCGCGCGAGCGCGGCGCGGCGCTCGGGGTCGTGATCGGCGGGCTCGATCGGGAAGTCCGGCTCGCCGGCGAGCTCGAGCGTCCAGCCGCGCAGTCGCGGCGGCCGGCGCCGCTCGCGCAGCGCCTCGACGAGCGTGGGCGGCCAGACGTGCTGGTGGACGTCGGCGATCACGTCACCGCCGAGGAGGGATGAGAGATGATGTGAAGCGGTTCATGAACCGTTTCAGTGAACCGCTTCACCGAGCGTTCGTCAAGTCCCCGGCGGTGATCGGAGATGATTTGCCGCAGTCGCGGCGACCGCAACTACCCTGTGTCGATGCCCGCCAGGCGCGTGACCATCCGCGAGGTGGCGGACGCGGCCGGGTTGTCACCCGCGGCGGTCTCCTACGCACTCCGCGGGATGCAGGTCTCCGAGGAGACCCAGGAGCGCGTGCGCCGGGTCGCCGACGAGCTCGGCTACGAGGCCAACGCGATCGCCCGAGCGCTGGCGAGCGGGCGCAGCGGCCTGGTCGGCATCCTCGGGCCGTCGCTCGAGGACCTATGGCAGCAGCGATGGGTCGCCGAGGCGGGACGGATCCTGCATCAGCACGACCGCTACGCGCTCATTCTCGATGCCGGCGCCGACCGTGACCGCCAACGGGTCCTCGCCGCCCAGCTGCGCGACCAGCAGGTCGACGGGCTCATCCTCTCGCCGGTCGACCCCTCGGACCCGTTTTGGTCAGAGCTCGCGGCCTCGCTGGCGGTCGTCTCGATCGGCGACTCGCTCGTCGGCGCCGACGCCGCCGGCGAGGTGCTGTTCGACAACCGCGCCGGGGTCAGCCGCGCGCTCGAGCATCTCCACGACGCGGGCCACCGCGCAATCGCGGTCCTGCGACCGCCCGGCCACCCGACCAACGATCGGCCGGCCGAGCTGTTCGTCGTCGCGGAGGCCGAGCGACTTGATCTCGACGTCCGCGTCGTCACCGCTCCCTACGAGCTGCAGGAGGCGACCGAGCTGGCGCGCGCCCTGCTCGCGGCCTCCGATCGTCCGACCGCGGCGTTCTGCTTCTCGGACTCGATCGCCTACGGGGTCTACGCGGCCGCGCGCGACCTCGACATCGCGATTCCCGGCCAGCTGTCGGTGATCGGGTACGACGACCATCCGATCTCGGCGCTCCTGCACCCGCCCTTGACGAGCTTCAGCTGGGGCTCCAAGCGCCTGATGCAGGTCGCGGTGACGATGCTGCTGTCGGCGATCGGAGGCGACCCGGCGCCGAGCCAGCGGGTCGTCATCGCGCCCGAGCTGCGCGACCGCGCGTCGACCGCCGCGCCGCCCGCCTAGATCATCAACAGCCGTCGGGGCCGCACGTGTCGCCGCCGGTGACGATCGCCGGCGACCGGCTCTCCCAGGCCTGGCGCAGGAGGTGCAAGAGCGCCTCGGGGGGATGGGCCCCGGAGCCGCCGAGGCGGCGGTCGACCAGGAAGGTCGGAACGGCGGCGATCCCGTGGCGCTGGGCGCTGAGCTCCTCGTCGCGGACGGCGTCGGCGAAGCGATCGCCGGCGAGCAGATCGCGCACCGCGAGCTCGGGCAGGCCGACCTCGACCCCGAGGCGCACGAGCGTATCGGCGTCGGCGATCAGCTCGCCCTCGCTGAGATACGCGCGCAGCAGACGCTCCTTCATCGCGTCCTGCAGTCCCTGCTCGGCGGCGAGGTGCACGAGGCGGTGGCCGTCGAACGTGTTGCCCGCCCGCGCGCGATCGAAGCGGAACTCCAGGCCCTCGGCCGCGGCGACCTCGGTCATGTGGCGCTGCGAGGCCTCCGCCTGCTCGCGTGTCATCCCGTACTTGCCGGCGAGCCGTTCGGTCCACTCCCCGGCCTGCTCGGGAGGGGCCTCGGGATCGAGCTCGAAGCTGCGCCAGGTGACGGTCACCTCATCGCGGTGCTCGAACTGCGCCAGCGCGGCCTCGAAGCGGCGCTTGCCGACGTAGCACCACGGGCACGCGATGTCCGACCAGATCTCGACCTCCATCTCACTTGAGTCTAATCGTCGCGCCGATCGGGGCGGCGGGCACGCAGCGACGATCGGCGGCGAGGGTAGGATGGGCGCGCCGAGAACCGAGAAACCCAAGGAGAGCACGGTGAGGTCCCAGATCAACCACGTCAGCGTCAACGCCCAGGACCTGTCCGAGTCCGTCGACTTCTACGTCGACCTGCTCGGGGCCGAGCCGATCGCGACTCCTAACTTCGGGATCCCGGTCCAGTGGATGGCCGTCGGCGGCACCCAGCTGCATATCTTCCAGGCCGATCTCACCCCGACCAGCCACCATCACCTCGGCATCAGCGTCGACGACCTCGAGGCCGTGTATCGGGCCGCCGATCGGCGCGGGGCGTTCGAGTACAAGGCGTTCGGCAACCACCTGGTCGAGCTGCCCGGGAACATGGTCCAACTCTACGTGCGCGATCCCGCGGGCAACCTCGTCGAGATCGACCAGAAGGGCGTCGACCGCCTCCCCGAGGACATGCGCAGCCAGCTGCGGGGCCTGTGGGACTTCAATCCCCAGAGCGACGAGAACATGCAGGGCCGGCTGTTCGAAGCCGTCTGAGTCGGCCTCAGGCCGGATAGGCGATGAACTCGAGCAGGCTGCCGTCGGGGTCGCGGAAGTAGACGCTGCGCCCGAGACCACGCGCTCCGTGGCGCTGCACCGGCCCCGCCTCGATCGCAATCCCGCAGGCTCGCAGGTGCGCGACCGCCTCCTCGATCGTGCCGTCGAACCGCAGGCAGAGATCGCTGTTGCCGGGCGTGACCGGGACGCGGGCGACCGGATGGGCGTCCACGCCCGGGCCGTGGACGTTCAGCTGCTGGTCGCCGAACCGATAGACCCAGGTGCCGTGGCCGCGGTCGACGAGCTCGGCGCCGAGCACATCGCGGTAGAAGGCATTGGAGAGCTCCCAGTCGCTGACGTGGATGACGCAGTGGTCGAACTCGGGCACCGGAGGAACACTAAGGCGTGAACGCCGCCGACTGAGGCCCGGCGCCCTCCGACGCGAGGCGAACTGCCGACGACGGGCGCTCCGGCGTAGCCCAGACTGACGCCCATGACCAAGCGAGTGACAGCCCGCCTGCGCTCGATCGGCATCCGGGCCCGCGCGATCTGGTCAGAGCTCGATCACGCGTCCCAGCTGCTGTTCGACGTGCCGGGCGGCGAGCGCCCCCGCCGGCGCCGGCGCTGATCGCGGCACCGACCGGCCCTCGGGCCGGTCGGCCCGGTCAGGCCGGGCGTGCCTGGCCGCTGTAGGCGGCGTTGGGCAGCATGTTCGTCGCCATCGCCATGCGATTGGTGAGGTTGTACATGGCGGCGATCTCAGCGACGTCCCACGCCTCCTCGAACGTCAGGCCGACGTCGAGCAGGCTCTGCAGGTCCTCGCGCGTGACCTCCCGGGGCGTGAGCGTCAGCTTCTCGGCGTAGGCGCAGATCGCCCGGCGGCGGACATCGAGGTCGGCTCGGCGCCAGTCAAAGGAGATGCGCTCGCCGAGCACCGGATCGCCGAGCTGCTCCCGGAGCGCCGCCCCGTGCGCGACGAGGCAGTACAGGCAGCCGTTGGCCGCCGAGACGACGACCGCGATCATCTCCCGGTCGGCGCCGTCGAGGTGCTCGGTCGGCTCGTGCAACTGACGGAAGTGCGCGAACCACGCGCTCAGCCGCTGCGGGCGGAACGCGTAGACGCGAAAGACGTTGGGCACGAAGCCGAGGCGCTCCCGAGCCTTGGCGAACAGCCCCGCGAGCTCCCCGGGAAGCGATCCCTCGTCGGGGACCGGGAACCAGGAGCCGGTCGCCTCCGCGGTGTCGTGCTCGGCCGCGGCGCCCATCTACGTGATTCTTCGCGTGTCGGTGCCGGTCAGCGTCATGAACGTCACGCCGGTGACCACGTTGTAGTTGCCCTTGATCCGGTACGTGCATGTCTCGAACTTGTGCAGCCCGGTGCCGCCGACGCAGGTCCCGTTGCCGGCGATCGACCCGATGCCGTCCGTCCCGGGCGCCAACAGCTTGAACGTGTCGCGCGTGTTGCGCGCACCGTCGCGGAAGAACGCGATCATCGAGCCCTCGGCCGAGACCGGATACGTCGTCCCGTTCAGCTGCACGTCGTAGATCGCCGCGCCACCGCCGTCGAGGGAGCGCTTGATGCGGAACAGGTCCTCAAACCGATTGCCCGAGCTGCTCAGCCGGGTGCCAGAGAGCCTCTCGGTGAACGAGCGCTCGCCGCGTTTGTTCGTGGCGGCGCCCGCCGGAAGCGCCACTGCGCCGGCCGCGACCGCGGATGTCACTGCGATGGCCAGGCCCTTGCGCATCTCGCTTCTCCTTCGGGGCCCGGCAACGGGACGGGTGATCCGGGCGTCCGGGATTGTGACCTGCGGCAGATCACCGCGCAACCGGGCGACTAGTGTCTGAGAGAGTTTTCGACCCTTCTGAGGAGATCCCGCTCATGGCCTACAAGCTGCCAGCCGATGAGAACGTCCGCGACGCCGTCGTTCGAGCCGCCCGGGAGCAGCTCGACCGCGCCGTGCGGAATCTGAGCGACACGATCGGCGACGATCCCGTCGGCGCCGTGCACGCCGCGCGCAAGGCGGTCAAGAAGGAACGTTCGCTGCTGCGCCTGACCCGGGGCGCGCTCCCCGCCAAGCTCCGCCGCCGGGAGAACGCCGCGCTGCGCACCGCCGCCGCGGGACTCTCGGATGCGCGCGACGCCGAGGTGATGCTCGAGACCCTCGACGAGCTCGCCGAGCGCTTTGCCGGTCAGCTCCCGCGCAGCGTCTTTGACGAGGTCCGCGAACCTCTCGAGCGCGAGCGCGACGCGACGCGCAGCCGCCTCGCGGACTCCGCGCTGGGGCCTCGGACGACGCGGGAGCTCGCCGCGGTCCGCGATCGGATCGGCGGCTGGAAGCTGCGCCGTGACGGCTGGGGCGCGCTCGAGAAGGGCGTGCAGCGCAACTACCGCCGCGGCCGACGCGCGATGGCCGCCGCGCGCCGGGAGCCGACGCTCGAGGCGATGCACGCCTGGCGCAAGCGCGTCAAGGACCTGTGGTACCAGCAGCGCCTGCTCGCGCCGAGCTGCGGGCCGACGACGCGCGGCCATGCCCGGGACCTCCACCGGCTGTCCGACGTGCTCGGCGACGACCACGACCTCGGCGTCCTGCGCGCGCGCCTGACCGACCTGCACGTCGGCACCGACGTCGATGCCCTCATCGCGCTCCTCGACCACCGCCAGGCCGAGCTGCGCGGCGAGGCGTGGGCGCTCGGCGACCGCGTCTACGCCGAGAAGCCGGCGACGTTCGCCAAGCGCATGCGCCGCTCCTGGGCGGCCGGCCGGGCGCTCGCGGTCGCGCAGGAGCCGACCGCTCCGGTGGAGCTGGCGGAGGCCACCCGCACCGGCCCGACCGCCTGATCCCGATGTGCCAGCCCGGCCAGCAGGCCAGTGACGATCCCGATCGGCTTGAACACCGGGCTCATGACCGCGCCCGGCCGACCACGATCCCCACCACCAGCGCCCCCACCACCAACAATCCGACCCGATAGCGTCGCGCCAAGCCCGCCAGCCGCCGACCCGCCTCCCCCGCCGACCCCGGCGCCGCATTCCGCGCCGAGGTGCCCAGATCATCCCGGCTCGAGGTCACCGACCTCTTGAGCTCATCAAGCTTGGCCGCCGTGGTCGCCCGCGCGTTCTGCGCCGCGCGCTGAGCCTGCGCGCGCACATCGGTCTTCTCCGCCAGCGCCGCGACCGTATCGCCCAACTCCTCGCGCGTCTGCTCGATCTCGGCGCGGATCTGCTCCGGGGAGCGCGCCCCCTCACCAGCGGCCCGCTGCTCCCCGCCCGCTACCCGCGCGCCTGGTTGGCCCGGGTCTTGGCCCATTCCACATCCTCCTTCACGCTCTCGGTCGCCTGCTCCGGAACCGGCGGCGTCGCCCGGGCCACCTGCGAACGACCCATCAACGCCGACACTCCCGCCACCAACCCCAACCCCACCGCGACGATCACCGCCGCCAGCCACGCCGCCAGCGCCGTCCCCAACAGCACGATCACCGCCGCGATCAACGCGCCCAGCGCGTACAGCCCGACGACAGCGGCACCACCGAACATGCCGGCGCCGATGGCGCCCCGCTTGGCCTTCTCGGTCATCTCGGCCTGCGCCAGCGCCAGCTCCTGCGCCACCAACGTCGTCGTCTGCTCCGACAACTCCCGCAACAGATCCCCGACCGGCCGGTCGGCATCAGCCATAGCTTCTCCCTCTCGATTTCCAGGCGCGCAATGAAGCCGACGATTGGGACGGAATACCCTGTGACGGCGGCCTGAACCCGCCGGGCACCGATCTCCGGCACGCTGGATCTAGGCAGAACGGTCCGCCGCTTTGTGGTCGTCGCGGGGACTGGCGCGCGCCAGGGCAGCATCCAGGTCGGCCCACAGGTCCTCGACGTCCTCGAGGCCGACGCTGAGGCGCAGCAGCCCCGGCGGCACGCGGTCGCCCTCCCAGCGCGCGCGAGCTTCGAGCGTCGAGGCGACGCCGCCGAGGCTCGTGGCGTTCTCGATCAGTCCCAGGCCACGCTCGACGGCGAGCGCTCGCGCGGCGTCGGCGACGTCGAAGGACAGCAGCGGCCCGAACGCCTCGACGTAGCGCGCGGCGACGGGGTCGCCGAGGCCGGGATAGCGGACCCGTAGGACCGCGGGGTGGTCCGACAGGCGGCGCGCGAGCTCCAGGGCGCTCGCCGACTGGCGCGGCGCCCGCAGCGCGAGCGTCCTGAGCCCTCGGAGCATGAGCCACGCCGGGTCGGGTGCGGCGCCGATCCCCGACGTGCCGCGGAACGCCCGGAGCGCCTCGGCGTCCTCGTCGCGCGCGCAGGTCACGACGCCGATCAGGGCATCGTGGTGGCCGGCGAGGATCTTCGTCGCCGAGTGCAGCACGAGGTCGGCGCCGTGCTCGAGCGGGCGCAGGAGATAGGGGCTGAGCACGGTGTTGTCGACGATGACCCGGGCGCCGCGGCGGTGGGCCTCCGCGATCGAGACGTCGAGATCGGGAAAGGTCATGAGCGGGTTCGAGCACGGCTCGAGCCACACGAGCTCCGAGAGCGGCGGGGTGGCTCGCTGGTCGAAGCCGACGACCTGCAGGCCCCAGCGGCGCAACGGCCCGGCGAGCAGGCCGACGGTGCCGAAGTACCCGCCGTCGGCGACCGCCACGGTCGCGCCGGGCGTCAGCAGGGCGAGCGCGACCGCCATCGTGGCCGCCGAGCCCGAACCGAACAGCAGCGCCGACCCGCCCTCGAGCTCGCCGAGCACGCGCTCGGCCTCGAGGCCGACGGGGTGCGCGTCTCGCTGGTAGTAGACCGGCCCGGGAACGCCGTCGGCGTAGGGGTGGATCGTCGCCCGCTCCAGCGGCGGCGGCGAGCCGTGCGCGATGCGCGTCTCCCGGCGCACCGGGAACTACGCCGTCGCGACGTGCAGCGCCAGCGCCGGCGGTGCGGCGAGGGACTGGTAGACGACGCAGTAGCGCTCGGTCAGCTTGCCCAGCGTGGCGAGCTGCTCGGCGTCGGCGTCGGTCTCGAGCGCGAAGGAGAGCCGGATCGCACTGAAGCCCACGGGCGCGTCACCATCGACCGCCAGCGTCCCGCGGAAGTCGAGGTCGCCCTCGGCGCGCACCTGGCCGCCGGTGATCTCAACCCCGAGCGAGGACGCGACCGCGCGCAGCGTCACCCCGGCGCAGGCGACGAGCGCCTCGAGGAGCATGTCGCCGGAGCACAGCAGCGAGCCATCCCCGCCGGTCGCCGGATGCAGCCCCGCGGTGGCCACCGCGCGGGCGGTCTGCACCGAGCAGCTGACGCCCTCGTCGAGGTCGCCGACCGCGCTCAACGTGACCTGCGCGGCCTCGGGGTCGTCGCGATAGCGCTCCTTCAGCGGCGTCTGTACGGACTGGAGGTCTGAACCGTCCACGCCCCAGATCCTAGTGGGCCGTTACGCTGCGCGGCATGAAATACATCTGCCAGGCGTGCGGCTTCATCTACGACCCCGAGGAGGGGGATCCCGACGGCGGCATTCCCCCGGGCACGCCGTTCGAGGACATCCCCGATCCGTGGTTCTGTCCCGTGTGCGGGGCTCGCAAGGCGAGCTTCGAGCCGATGGAGGACTAGCTTCAGGCGCCGAGGCCGTGCTCGAGCGCGCCCTTGACGCCGGCGTCGAGCGCATTGAGCCGGTGGAGCGCGAGCGCCTCGGGCGAGGCGAACGCGCCGCCGGGGGCCGCGCTTGGCCCATGGTGGCAGAGCACGCAGTGCAGCAGCGCCAGCTCGCGCTCGGCGTCGAGGTGGCGTGCGCCGGCGGCCGTCAGGATGCGCTCGCCGATCACGAGGTGGCCGAGGAGCCGACCCTCGTCGGTGAGGCCGATCTCGGCGCCGTAGGTGAACTCCCGGGTGCGGCCGAGGTCGTGGACGACCGCGGCACAGATGAGCAGGTCGGAGTTCAGGCGCGGGTGCAGTTGGCAGGTGTCATGGGCGAGGGTGGCGACGGCGACCGTGTGCTCGAGCAGGCCGCCGAGGTAGGCGTGGTGACCATTGCGCGAGCACGGAGCCCGGCGCCACTCGGCGCGCAGCTGCGCGTCGCCGAGCAGCGCGCCCAGCAGGCCCCGGTAGCCGGGGTCGTAGACCTCGCCCGCGAGATGCTCGAGGAAGCCCTCGAGCTCGTCGACGTCGCGGTAGGCCGCGGGCAGGAAGCGCGCCGGGTCGGGATGCGGCGCGCGGCGGATGTCGCTCAGCTCGAGCACCAGCTCGTCACGGAACCGCTGCACCCGCCCGCGGACCGCGACGACGTCACCGCGCTCGAAGCGTCCGGCGAGCGCATCGGCGTTCTGGAACGCCCGCGCGGGGATCTCGCCGGTGCGATCGCGCAGCGACAGCGCCAGGTACGGCGACCCGGTCCGGGTCTTGCGCCGGTCCTTGCGCGTGCACGCGAACTCGCCCCGGACGTCCTGCCCGGGACGCAGCGCGCTGATCGCCGTCGCGGCGTCCATAAACTGATGATGTAGTTTGAGCCGGATGCAGCCATTGGAATGGGAGCATCGCCCCGACGGCCTGCGGGCCCCGGCGCTCATCTGCGCCTTCAAAGGATGGAACGACGCCGCCGACGCGGCCTCGAGCGCGATCCAGTTCGTCGGCACGGCGCTCGGCGCCAAGCGCTTCGCGACGATCGATCCCGAGGAGTTCTACGACTTCCAGGCGACCCGCCCGCGCACGAAGCTGTCCGACGGCCAGACGCGCGAGATCGCCTGGCCCGCGGTCGAGCTCTACGAGGCCAGGGTGCCGCGAGCGCCGCGGGACCTCATCCTCATGGCCGGCTCGGAGCCGTCGTTCCGGTGGCGGACGTTCTCCGAGATCGTGGTCGAGCTCGCCGAGGTGCTCGACACGCAGCTGTTCGTCACCCTCGGCGCGCTGCTCGCCGACGTCCCTCACACCCGCCCGGTCTCGGTCACCGGCCTGAGCTCGGATCCGGCGCTCGTCGCCCGCCTCGGGCTCGCCCCGTCCTCGTATGAAGGCCCGACGGGGATCGTCGGCATCCTGCACGCCGCCTGCCAGCAGGCCGGGCTGCCCTCCGCAAGCCTGTGGGCCGCGGTCCCCCACTACATCGCGGCCACTCCCAATCCGAAGGCGGCGCTTGCGCTCGTGCGCAAGCTCGAGGGTCTCGTCGGCGTCGCCGTCGACGGGTCAGAGCTCGAGTCCGCCTCGGCCGACTACGACCGCCAGGTCAACGTCGCGGTCCAGTCCGATCCCGACGTGCAGGCGTTCGTCGAGCGCCTCGAGGCGGCGGCGAGCGAGGAGTCCGACGAGGCGCCGAGCTCGCTGCCCTCCGGCGACACGATCGCGCGCGACCTGCAGCGCTTCCTGCGCCAGCGCGACGACGAGCAGCCCGGCCCGACCTGATCGGCGAGCTGACGACGTCCACGGCCGTATCTCGGCTCATCGGACCGAGCCCGTATCGTTCGCGGCCATGACCGTCAACCACATCCGGCGCGGCAGCGGCAGCCCGCTGCTGCTCGTGCATGGTCTCGGCGCCGGCTGGCGGTCCTGGAGCCCGATCCTCGACGCCTTGGCCGCCCGTCGCGAGGTGATCGCCGTCGATCTGCCGGGCTTCGGCGACAGCCCGCTGCCGACCGGCGAGATCTCGATCGCAAGCCTGACCGACTCACTCGCGGAGTTCATGCGCGAGCAGGGGCTCGCCGAAGCCGCCACCGCCGGTCAGTCGATGGGCGCGCGGATCGTGCTCGAGCTCGCCCGGCGCGGCGTCGGCGGAGACACGGTCGCGCTCGATCCGGGCGGCTTCTGGAGCGATCGGGAGCTTGCCGTCTTCGGCGCGACGCTGCGGCCCTCGATCAGCCTGGTCCGGGCACTGCGGGGTGCGCTGCCCGCGCTGCTGGGCAATCCGGTAGGCCGAACCGCGCTGCTGGCGCAGTTCTCGGTCCGGCCGTGGGCGCTCTCCGGAGAGGCTGTGCTCCCCGACGTCCGCGGTCTGGCCGACGCCCCGGGGACCGACCCGGCGATGAACGCCTTGACGAGGGGTCCCAAGCAGGCCGGCGCCCCGGCCGGCACGGTGCCGGGCCGGGTCACGATCGGCTGGGGGCGCCGCGACCTCGTGACGCTGCCCCGCCAGGCCCAGCGCGCCGCCGCGGCGTTCCCCGACGCGGTGCTGCACTGGTTCGAGCGGTGTGGTCACTTCCCCCACTGGGACGCGCCGGACGAGACGATCCGGCTCATCCTCGACCGCACCGACTGACCGCGGGCTCGGAGCCGGCTCAGCCTGAACCCAGCGAACGTCCCCGGCGGGGATCGCGTGGGTGACGCTGCCGACGTCGACGTGGTGCACGCCGTGATGCTCGGGGCGATCTTCGGCTGGCAGTTCCTGCTGGACCTGACCCCGCACGAAGCGATCGGCGAGCGCATCGGCGCCGTGTGCGCCGGTGCGCTGCAGACGGCCGCCGCCGCGACCAGCGCCGGGGGCCGATGATCGCCGGGGCGGTCCGGGGACGCCCGGCTGCCCGACGGCGACGACGAGGGCGCTGGCGCTGCTGGCGCTGATGGCGCTGCTGGCGCTGATGGCGCTGCTGGCGCTGATGGCGCTGGCCGCCGGGGTGGCCTACGCCGCGGTCAGCGCCTACTGGGCGTTGGGCGGCCGGGAGCTGCTCGACACGGTCGGCGGGACCTTGGCGCGGATCGGGCGCTCCGGCGGGTCAGCGGCGGTGGTCGGGCTGTGGGTGGTCGTCGCGGTCAAAGCCGTGGCCGCAGCGCTGGTTTCTGGTCTGGGGCGTGCTGGCCGGCGCCACCTCGTGCTCACCCGGCGCCCCCCGCGGCCCGGGAGACCGAGGCCGCGCTGACATCCTGAGCGCGGGACTCACCCTCTGCCGCCCCGGCGGTAGCCCGCGGCCGCGATCGTCAGCGCTCGGCGGCGGGGCAGACGAGCCGGTAGTCGCAGATCGAGCAGGCCGCGTAGGAGGGCGTCGGCTCGAAGCCCTGGGAGAGGATGCCCTCGGCGACCTCGGTCGCGACCTCCCGGACCCAGTCGGCTCGCTCGCCCTCGTCGGCGACCGAGACCTTCTGGTCGTCGAGGAGGTAGTAGTAGGCCTGGCGCGAGGCTTCCAGGCTCCAGGCCTCGCGCGCGCCGACCGCGTACAGCGACAGCTGGACGTCATCGGCGAGCTGATCGGCGGTCTTGGGACGACCGGTCTTGTAGTCGATCAGCTCGTACCCGCCATCGGGGAGGCGGTCGACGCGATCGACCCGCCCGCGGAGCAGGTGGGGTCCGAGCCGGAAGGTGAACTGGCGCTCGAACCAGATCGGCACCGACTCCGCCGAGCAGAAGCGCTCGTGGTAGCGGGTCAGCGCCGCGGTCGCCTTGCCGCGCAGCTGGCGCTCGGTCTGCGAGTCCGCGAAGCCGCCCCGCCGCCAGCTCGCGTCGAGCAGGCCGAGCAGCTCGGGCAGGCTGTCGGACGCCTGGGCGTGGAAGCGCTCGAGCACCTGGTGGACGACGATCCCGAAGCGCTGGTGGACCGTCGGCTCCTGCGGAATCCGGAATACGCGGGCGAACTTGTACTTCAGCGGGCACGTCCGATAGGTGTCGATGTCGGTCGCCGACAGCATCACCCCGTCGCCCCGCCGCGGCAGGAACGGCTCGAGCGTCGGCTCGTCGCGGGCGGCGAGCGCCTGGGCGCGCCGGCGGGCGTCACGCTCTGAGTCGAGCAGGTAATCGTCGAGCGCCGAGGACTCGAAGATCTCGCGCTGCTCGCCGGTGACCGCCTGCAGGATGCGCGCGTTGATGTCGCGCAGCGACTCGGCCACGCTCGGGACATCATCCCGCCCGCCCCGCGCGAGGAGCGCGGCGAGCTTGAGCAGCTCGAGGTAGCGCACGACCGCGTGCGAGACGTCGAGGTCGGTGTCGAAGCGCAGCTCTCCGAGGCGGCTGCCGGCGCGCAGCGTCCCTTCAAGCAGCTCGTCGCGCAGCAGCCGGTAGGTCGAGTGCAGCGTCTCGGCGGGGCCGAACAGGTCCTCCTCCTTGTCCACCCAGGGCGCGCGCAGCGCCGCGCGGGCGGTCTGCAGCAGCGGCGCCGGCGACAGCTCGTTGCCGCGGTCGTCGGCCTGCGGGTAGGCGAGGATGAGCCGCCGCCCCGCCCGGCTGAGCGCGACGTGGAGCTCCTGGCCGTGCGCCCGCCGGCGGGTGTCGTCGTTGTCGCGTGGCAGCGGCTCGGACAGCAGCTCATCGGGGATCGGCTCGAAGCCGGGTCGCGGCCGGCGCGCCATCCCGACGTGCAGCCCGACGACGTAGACGTGGTCGGCCTCCAGGCCGCCTGCGGCGAGCAGCGACAGCACCTGGACGGCGCCGGCGTCGGCGAGCACGGGCTCCTCCTCCTCGCGCAGGCCGAAGTCGGCGACCGCGGCGATCGAGCGCGCGAACTCCCGCGGCGTCGCCTGCGGCGCCCGGCGGACGTGGGCGCCGGCGAGCTCGCCGAAGGCGGCGAGCGCACGCAGCCGCTCGACGACGTCGGACTGCGCCGCGAACAGCTGCTGGCGACGCAGCCCGAGGCGCTCGATCAGCCGGTGGACGTAGAGGTCGGGGCGGCTCGAGTCGAGCGCCCGGATGCTCGCGCGATACAGCTTGAGGAACACCCGGATCCGATCGCGGGCCTCCGGCGGGACCTGGGGGGACTCGGTGGCGGCGGCGAGGGCGCCGACCATGTCGAGCTTGCGCCGGCGCGCGATCTGGGTACAGCGGGCGATGTCGACCGAACGCAGCTCGACCGGCGGGCGCGCGAGCGCGCGCACGACCGCGGCGGCGTCGGTCGGATCGGTGAGCAGCCGCAGCCAGGCGAGGACGTCGCGGATCTCGGCCCGCTGGAAGAACGCCTCCTCGCCGACGAGCCGATGGGCGACCGCACGCTCCTCGAGCGCCACCCCGACGGCCTGGCCCTCGTGCCCGATCTCGGGGACCAGCACCGCCACCCGACCGGGCGCGACGCCCTCGCGGCCGAGCAGGCGCTCGATGTCGGCGGCGACCGCCTGGGCCTGCGAGCGTTCGTTGGCGCAGCGCCAGAACTCGACGTCGCCGCCGGCGGGCTCGGTCGCGGAGTGGGCAACCGACCTGCCCTGGACCGCGATCGCGGCGCGCCAGATGCGAGGCGGGCAGCGCTGGGGCTCGGTCAGCTCGACGACCCGTACCGGGACGGTTTGAAAGCTCGCCATCCGCTCGGCGCCCGCGCCCCGGTAGCGGCGCAGGCCGGCCGCCGGATCGCCGGCGACGGTGAGCGCGGGACCGGCGAGCGCTCCGACGAGCCGCGCCGGGGCGAGGTCGAGCTCCTGGGCGTCGTCGATCAGGACGTGCTCGAAGCGCTGCAGGACGCGAGGATGGGCGACGGCGAGCGAGAGCGCATCGGCGATCAGGCTGCCGTCGTCGCGCGCTCCCGCCTCGGCGAGCATCCGCTCGTGCGCCGCGTAGACCTCGGCGAACTCCCGCTCCAGCGCCGCCGCCGTCTCGTCATCGGGCAGCGCCGCCGCCCACTCGCGGTAGCGCTCGGCGCCGACCAGCTCGGCCTTCAGGCGATCGATCCGGCGCACGAAGCCCCCGAGGAGCGCCGTGGGCCGTCCGCCGAAGTCGTGCTTGGAGAGCGCCAGCTCGTCCAGGCGGTCGAGCAGCATCGCCAGCCGGTCGCCGGGGGTCAGCACGTCGCGCGCCGCGTCGCCGCCCGAGCCGCGGAGCGTCAGCGCGGCGAGCTCGGTCGCGGTCAGGACGAACAGCTCCTCATAGCCGAGCGCCAGGCTGCTCTCCAGGCGCGCGCGCAGCGCCTGAGCGCGGCCGGCGGTCGGCAACAGCACCGCGATCCGCTCGGGAGGGCAGCCCTCGCTCACGAGCCAGTGAAAGCGCGCCTGCAGCGCGCGGGTCTTGCCCGAGCCGGCGACGCCGTACACGACCAGACGCACCTCGGAGTGGGTCGCGACCGCGCGCTGAGCGGCGGTCAGCTCGTCGAGCGGGCCGTGGTCGGAGAGGAGGTTCAGCTCGCGCACCGCCACCCTGCCCTCATCACCGTCTGACAGCATAGGTCGTCGATGACGGGCGCACGGACGGCATTGGAGGCGGATTGGCTCGGGGCGTGCCGGCGATCGGCGACCGGCCTGCGGGAGATGCTCGCGGCCGCGGCGGAGACCGCCGAGCGAGCCGTCGAGACCGGCACGCGCGGCAGTGGTGGGGATCGCACGCTCGTGCTTGACCGGACCGCCGAGTCGATCGTGCTCGAGCAGCTCGCGGGCCTCCACGACGCGGGCTTTGACTTCGAGGCGATCTCCGAGGAGCGCGGCGAGGTCAGCTTCGGCGGCGACGGGGTCCGGGTCATCATCGACCCGATCGACGGCTCGACGAACGCCAAGCGCGACGCGCTGCACTACGCCGTCTCGGTCGCGGTCGCCGACGGTCCGACGATGGCCGACGTCGTGTTCGGGTTCGTCCACGACTTCGGCTGCGAGGAGGAGTGGTGGGCGGCGTCCGGTCGCGGCGCCTTCCGCAACGGGGTCGAGCTCGACCCGACGCTCCCCGAGCGCCGCGCGCGCGACGGCAAGCTCGAGCTCGTCGGCATCGAGTCCTCGGATCCTCGCTGGGTGGCGCAGTCGATCGACGGGCTGCTGGCCAGCGCGCATCGGCTGCGGGCGCTCGGCACGATCGCCTCAACGCTCTGCCAGGTGGCGGCCGCCCGCTTCGACGGGATGGTCACCCTGCGGCGTTGCCGCGGCGTCGACGCCGCCGCGGGCCAGCTGATCGTCCGCGAAGCCGGCGGCCTGGTCAGCTTCCCCGACTGCCCGCTACCGCTCGGCGCGCCGCTCGATGCGACCGCGAGCTCTCATCTCGTCGCCGCGCGCAGCGAGGACGGTCTTCGCGAGCTGCTCCGGGTTCCGGCATGATCGAGCGGGTGCGGGCATGATCGAGCGGGTGCGGGCATGATCGAGCGGGTGCGGGCATGATCGACTGGGTGCTGGCCGAGCGGATCGCGCGCTACGTGGCGAGCGCCGGCGGGTCGCCGGCGTCCCCGCCCGAGACCGACCTGTCGCGGCTCGCCGCCGAGGCCGAGCGCCGGGTCGTCGCCTACACGGGCCTTGCGCCGCAGCGCCCGCTGCCGCCGCCCGAGGGCGTCGATCGGCGCGAGTGGGCGCGCACGAACGTCGAGGCGATGCGCCGGCTGATGGAGCCCGTGCTCGAGAGCGCCGGCGACGGCCTCACCGCGCTGCGTCCGGCGGTCCAGCTCGCGGTCGGGGTCGTCGTCACCATCGAGGTCGGGGTGCTGCTCGGCTACCTCAGCCAGCGCGTGCTCGGCCAGTACGAGCTCGTGCTGCTCGACGAGACCCACGAGCATCCGCCGCGGCTGCTCTTCGTGATGCCCAACCTCGGGGCCGCGGTGCGCTCCCTGCAGTCCCCCGGCGACGAGTTCATGACCTGGGTCGCGCTGCACGAGGTCACCCACGCCGTCCAGTTCGCCGCCGTGCCCTGGCTGCAGAGCCACCTCGGGGGCCTCGTGCGCGAGCTGCTGCGCAGCGCCGAGCTGCGGATCGAGACCCCGCGCCGGCTGCGCGTGCCCGCCGCTGCCGAGATCAAGCGCGTCGCGGCGGCGGTCCGTCAGGGCGATCTCATCGCGGTCTTCACCAACGCCTCCGAGCGCGACACGCTCGATCGGGTGCAGGCGACGATGGCGGTCATCGAGGGCCACGCCGAACACGTCATGGATGCCGTCGCGCCCGACCTGCTGCCCTCGCTCCCGCGCCTGCGCTCCGCGCTGGACCGCCGGCGCCGCTCCCAGACGGGCCTCTCCCGCCTGCTCGCCAAGCTGCTGGGACTCGATCTCAAGCTGCGCCAGTACGAGCAGGGCAAGTTCTTTTGCGACGCGATCGTCCGGGATGCCGGGCCCGACGCGCTGCACCACGTGTTCTCGAAGCCCGAGGCGCTTCCGACGCTTGCCGAGCTGCGCCGGCCCGCCGACTGGCTGGTCCGGGTCGGGCTTGCAACGCAGCTTGCACGCTGATCCGCGGATGTAACCCCCTCGTACCCCCGGTGTACAAACGTGTGTTCGAGCTAGTATCTAGATCACTGAGCTTCCCCCGCCGGGCGCTCCGGGAGTGCGTCACGGACGGGAAGGATTCGTCGGCCTCATAACCTCGCCGGCGAATGCAGTACCTCTCCTCCCTCAACCGCCGGGGCGCCACTTGTGGCGCCCCGTCGGTCGTTAAGACCCGTCATCCCCAGGAGGCGCCGTGCAACTGTGCTTGATGATCGAGGGCCAGGAGGGCGTCACCTGGCCGCAATGGCAGACGCTGGGCCGTGCCTGCGAGGACCACGGCATCCCCACGCTGCTGCGATCCGATCACTACCTCAACCTCGACGGCGCCCATCCCGAGCGCGGCTCGCTCGACGCCTGGGGGACGCTGTGCGCGCTGGCGGCGTCCACCTCGACGCTGCGCCTGGGCACGATGGTCTCCCCCGCCAGCTTCCGTCACCCCTCCGTGCTCGCCAAGCTCGCGGTCACCGCCGACCACGTGTCGGGCGGCCGGATCGAGGTTGGGCTCGGGACGGGCTGGCACGAGCGCGAGCACGCCGCGTTCGGGTTCCCGTACGCCGACCTGCGCACCCGGATGGACGTCCTCGCCGAGCAGCTCGCGATCGTGCACGGCGCGTGGACCTCGAGCCCCGAGCGGCCGTTCTCGTTCGCCGGCGAGCACTACGTCCTCGACGAGCTCGCCGCGCGACCGGCTCCCCTCCAGCACCCCCATCCCCCGCTGATCCTGGGCGGCACCGCGGGACCGCGCGCTGCCGCGCTCGCCGCACGGTGGGCCGACGAATACAACACGGTGTTCCCGACCATCGACGAGGTCCGCGAGCGCCGGGGGCGGATTGAGCGCGCGTGCGCCGACGCCGGCCGCGATCCCCTCCCGTTCTCGGTGATGACCGCGGTCGTGTCGGGCGAGTCCGACGCGGAGCTGCGCGACCGCCTCGGGCGGCTCGCCGAGAAGACGGGCGCCGACGCCGACGAGCTGCGCGCCTCGCCGCCCGCGGGCTGGATCGTCGGCACCGTCGACGTCGCGGTGGCGCGCCTGCGCGAGCTCGCCGCCGAGGGCGTCAGCCGCGTCATGTGCCAGCAGCTGCTGCACGACGACCTCGACGCGGTCGCGCTGCTCGGGGAGCGGCTCGCGCCCGCGGTCGCCTGAGGGTCGCGCGCACGCCTGAGGATCGCGCGCCCGCCTGAGGATCGCGCGCCCGCCTGAGGATCGCGCGCCCGCCTGAGGATCGCGCGCCCATCAAAGGCTGGGCGTTAAACCGACGCCTGACGTCGGTTTAACGCCCACCCCCAAGCCCGACCGCCGCGCCGGCCGCTGGCCGCGCGCTAGCCCCCGCCGAGCATCGCCCGCGGGTCGAAGGTCACCTGCACGCGCTTGATCTTCCCGTCCTGCGCCTGCAGCCACTGGGCCACCGGAGCGGGCGGGATGTCCGGCAGCTGCAGGTCAAACCACGTCAGGACGTCGTCGTCGTCGACCCACATCCGCCGGCGGACGACCTTCTCCGTGGCCGTGAACAGCCCCCGGATCGACTCGACGTAGTTGTCGGCGCCCTCGATCTCGGCAAGCGGCCCGCGGAAGCTGACGTCCTCGGCGAGGTGGGCGCGGAGGCGATCGGGGTCGTCGTCGGACCAAGCCCGCAGATACATCGTCGCCAGCGCGGCGGCATCGGTGTCCATGGCGTTCGCTCCTTCACATCGATTGCGAGCCCTCAGCTTCTCGCGCCCCAGTGCATAAGTCAAAGACATGAGCATGATGATCGCTAGCATGATCGATTATGGAACTCCGTCAGCTCGACTACCTCGTCGCCGTCGCCGAGGAGGCGAGCTTCACCCGCGCGGCGGCGCGCTGCCACGTCGCCCAGCCCGGCGTGAGCGCGCAAATCCGGCGGCTCGAGGGCGAGCTCGGCCAGGCGCTGCTGCACCGGTCGGGGACGGGCGTGACGCTGACCGCGGCCGGGGCCGCGGTCCTGCCCTATGCTCGCGCGGCCCTCGGCGCCGCCCGCGGCGTCCACGAGGCCGCCGACGAGGTGGCCCGGCTCATCCGCGGCCGCGTCAGGATGGGGATGGTGGCGGCGAGCGGCGCCTTCGCCGTCGCCGACCTGCTCGAGGAGTTCCACACGCGCCACCCCGGGGTCGAGATCGGCCTCGTCGCCGACGCGACCGACCGCCTGCTGGACGGTCTGACCGAGGGGGCGCTCGACCTCGCGCTCGTCGGCCTCGCGGCCCCGGTGCCCGAGGGGCTGGCCGGCCAGCTCGTGCTCGACGACCAGCTCGTGGCGGCGGTGCGCCGCGACCACCCGCTCGCCGCCCGCCCCGTGCTGGCGCTCGCCGAGCTCGCCGAGCGGCCGCTCATCTGCGTGCCGCGGGGCACCGGCATGCGGGCGGCACTGCAGGCCGGCTGCGCGAGCATCGGCGTCCAGCCGCGGATCGCGCTCGAGGCCGCCGATCCCACGGTCATCGCCGAGCTCGCCGCCCGCGATCTCGGGGTGGCAATCCTCCCGCAGTCCTCGCGCGGCATCGATCCCCGGCTGGTCACCGTGCCGATCACCGAGCCCCGCCTGCACTCGCGGATCGAGCTCGTGTGGCGCCCCGACGAGACCGTCGGACCAGCCGCGCGGGCGCTGATCGCCGACGCCCGCGCGTTCTTCGCCGCGCCCTCGGACGACCCCGGTGCCGCGCCCCCGAAACGCCCCCGATCCCACGCCCCCGGACGGCCCCAACCCCGCCCCCCGGACCACCCCAACCCGTCTGCTTGAATGAATCGCATGCCGACTTCAGAACAGGTGACCGAAGCCCTGCGCGCCGTGATCGACCCCGAGCTGCGCCGCGACATCGTCGAGCTCGAGATGGTCCGATCGCTCGACGTCCACCCCAACGGCGTCGTCGACGTGACGGTCTCGCTCACGACGGCGGGATGTCCGATCCGCAGCCACTTCGAGATCGGCGTCAACGACGCGATCCGCGAGCTCGACGGGGTCACCGGCGTCAACCTGCGCTTCGACGTCCTGTCGGACTCCGAGAAGCAGAACCTGCAGCGCAAGCTCGGGCGCGGCTCGCTGCCCGAGGGCGCGCTCGCCCAGGTGCGCAACGTCATCTGCATCGGCTCGGGCAAGGGCGGCGTCGGCAAGTCCTCGGTGACCGCCAACCTGGCGGCCGCGCTCGTCGCCGACGGCAAGCGCGTCGGGGTGCTCGACGCCGACGTGTGGGGCTACTCGCAGCCGCGCATGCTGGGCGTCGGCGGCGACCGTCCCCGCGTCAACAGCGAACGCAAGCTGATCCCGATCGACGCCGCCGAGGGCATCCGGGTCATGTCGATCGGCTTTTTCGTCGAGCAGGACGCCGCCGTGGTGTGGCGCGGCCCCATGCTCCACAAGGCCCTGCAGCAGTTCCTTGAGGACGTCGACTGGGGCGCGCTGGACTATCTGCTCATCGACCTGCCGCCGGGCACCGGCGACGTGTCGATGACGCTCGCGCAGCTCCTGCCCCAAGCGAAGTTCCTCATCGTCACCACCCCGCAGCCGGTCGCCCAGCGGGTGGCGGCCCGCTCGGCCGAGATGGCGACCAAGCTCAAGCTCGAGATCTGCGGCGTCATCGAGAACATGTCGGGGTTCGTCACCCCCACCGGCGAGCGTTACCAGATCTTCGGCGAGGGCGGCGGCGTCCAGCTCGCCGCCGAGCTCGACGTGCCGCTCCTGGCCAAGGTGCCGCTGACGATGGCGCTGCGCGAGCAGTCGGACTCGGGTCTGCCGCTCGTGTTCGCCGACCCCGACGACCCGGCGGCCCAGAACCTTCGCCAGGGCGCGCGCGGGCTGATCGCCCTCTCCCCGGTGGAGCTGCCGGTCATGCAGCCTCCGGCGCCCGCCGCCGCGCCCAAGCCGGCGGGCATGTCACTGCCGATGGCCTAGTGGTCGGCGACCACTAGTTCTTGTAGTAGTCGGCGTTCAGCGCCGTGTACTTCTGCCACTCGTCGGGCAGCTGATCCTCGGCGAAGCAGGCATCAACCGGGCACGCCTCGACGCAGGCGTCGCAGTCGATGCACTCCTCGGGATCGATGTAGAGCATCTCGACGTTCTCGTAGTCGGGCTCATCGGGGGTCGGGTGGATGCAGTCGACCGGGCAGACCTCGACGCACGAGTTGTCCTTGGTGCCAATGCAGGGCTCGGCGATCACGTAGGCCATGGGTTCCCTTCGGAGTCTGGTTCGCGGTTGACCGGCCGGCAGCCGGCGACCGGGCATTCTAGAAAACTCACCTATCGGCCCCGCGCGGCGTCCGGTCGGCCCACGGTCGTGCGGCCTCGAGCTGGGCGCCGAGCGCCAGCGGCACCTCCTCGCGCGCCGGCGGGCCGATGAGCTGCACCGCCAGCGGCAGCCCGTCGGCGTCGAGGTCCCACGGCAGCGAGATTGCGGGCTGGCCGGTGACGTTGACGATCGCCGTATACGGGGTGAACATCCACGAGCGGCGGTAGTAGGCCCAGGGGTCGGGGCCGCGACCGTGGATCGTCCCGGTCGCCACCGGCGGGGTGGCGAGCGCCGGGGTCAGCACCGCGTCATAGCCCGCCATCCAGGCGACGAGCTCGCGCGCGGCCCCCTCGAGCTGCTCCTGGGCGGCCAGGTAGTTCACGACGTCGCTCTCGCGCGCCCGCTCCCACATCTCCCAGGTCAGCGGCTCGACGTCGGCTTCGGTCGGCTCGCGCCCGGCGAGGCGCGCCCCGTGGTAGACGCCCATCGCGATGAGCGGCCCGAACGCGCGCGTGAACGCGGAGAGCAGCTCGCCTCGCGCCCACGGGGCGGTCACCTCGATCAGCTCGTGGCCGAGCGACTGCAGCAGCTGCGCGGCGTCGCGCGCCGCCCGCTCGCACGTCGGATCAAGCGTCGCGCCCTCGAACGCCGGGTTGAGCGCCAGCGCGATCCGCAGCCGACCCGGCGGCCGCGCGGCCAGCTGCGCGAAGGGCGCCGGCGGCGGGGGCGCCCACGCGGCGTCGCCGGGCTCGTAGCCGGCGAGCGCGTCGAGCGCCGCCGCCGCGTCGGCGATCGTGCGCGTCAGCGCGCCGTCGCAGGTGAGAAAGCTCTGCCCCGCGCTCGGGCCCGAGGAGACGCGTCCGCGCGCCGGCTTGAGCCCGACCAGGCCGCAGCACGAGGCCGGGATGCGGATCGAGCCGCCCCCGTCGTTGCCGTGGGCGAGCGGGACCATCCCGGCCGCGACGGCCGCCGCGGCGCCGCCGCTCGAGCCCCCCGGCGTGCGCTCACGATCCCACGGATTGCGCGTCGGCCCGTGGCGCCGGCTCTCGGTCGTCGGCAGGATCCCGAACTCGGGCAGCGCGGTCTTGCCGACGATGACCGCGCCGGCGTCGCGCAGCCGGCGCACGCAGAACGCGTCGACCGGCGGGACGACGTCGGCGAACAGGTCCGAGCCGTTGGTCAGCGGCATCCCGGCGACCGCGCGGTTGTCCTTGATCGCGATCGGGACGCCGCACAGGGGGCGCGGGTCGCCACGGCCGATCTCCCCCGCGGCGGCGAGCGCCGACTCGGGAGCGACGTGGGTGAAGGCGCCGATCGCGGGATCGAGCCGCTCGATCGCCTGCAGCGCCGCGGTCGTCAGCTCGACCGCCGACAGCTCGCCGTCACGCACGAGCGCGGCCAGCTCCAGCGCCGGCCGCCGCAGCAGCTCGGTCACCGCGCCGGCTCGGTCACGCGGGGCAGCTCGATCACCGCGCCGGCTCGGTCACCGCGCCGGCTCGGTCACGCGCGGCAGCTCGATCACGGCGCCGGCTCGGTCAGCGCGGCGGCTCGGTCACGCGTGGCGGCTGGGTCACGCGCGATAGGGGCCGTCCACGTACTCGGCGAGCATCCGCGTCGCCGAGAACCGCGGACCGTGATCGCGCAGCGAAGCGCGCACCATCGCCATCCAGCGGGGCGCGATCCCCGCCTCGTCGCGGTCGTAGAAGGTCGGGACGACCTCGTGCTCGAGCAGTTGGTGCAGCGCCGCGGCGTGGCGCTCGTCCTGGGCGTGGTGGTCGAACTCGACCTCGCCGGGGATCGCCCAGCCATTGCCGGGGGCGTAGGCCTCGGCCCACCAGCCGTCGAGCACGCTCAGCTGCAGGCCGCCGTTGAACACCGACTTCATCCCGCTCGTCCCGCTCGCCTCCAGCGGCGGGCGCGGGACGTTCAGCCACACGTCGCAGCCGCGGACCAGGCGCGCCGCCGAGTGCAGGTCGTAGTCGTCGAGGAACACGACGCGCTCGCCGATGACGCGAGCGCCCTTGAGCCCGAACAGGCTCTGCAGCGCCCGCTTGGCCTCCTCGTCGCGGGGATGCGCCTTGCCGGCGAGCACGACCTGGACGGGACGGTCGCCCGCGAGCATCGCCAGCGTCCAATCGGGGTCGCGGATGAGCAGGTCCAGCCGCTTGTAGGTGGCCACCCGCCGCGCAAAGCCGATCGTCAGCACGTCGGGTTCGAACGCCCGCGCGGCGGCGTCGACGTAGCCGCGCAGGTCGCCGCGCGTGAGGCGGTCGGCGACGCTGCGCGTCCGCACGTACTCCACGAGCTCGGCGCGCTGGCGCCGGCGCGTCTCCCACAGCTCGGCGTCGGGGATCGCGTCGACGCCGGCCCACGTCGCGGGATCGTCGGCGCGGTCACACCAGCCGGCGCGCAGGTGACGATCGAACAGGTCGCGCATCGGCGCGCCCAGCCAGGTGGGGACGTGGACGCCGTTGGTGACATGGCCGATCGGCACCCCGTCGGGCGCGGCGTCGGGCCACAGCTGGCGCCACATCTCGCGCGCCACCTCGCCGTGGCGGCGGCTGACCGCGTTGGCGGCGCGGCTCATGCGCAGCGCCGCCTGGGTGACGCCGAAGCGCGAGCCGGGCTCGGCGCCATGATCGTGGCCGAGCGCGGTCAGCTCCTGCACCGAACAGCCGAGCTCGCCCGCCAGGCGACCGACCGCGGCCTCGACCTGGTCGGCCGGATAGGAGTCGTTGCCCGCCGGCACCGGGGTGTGCGTGGTGAACACCGTCCGCGCGCGCGCCTGTCGCAGCGCCTCCTGCAGACGCGACTCCGCGCCGTCGCGCGCCAGCTCGAGCGGCGCCAGCGCGGCGTGACCCTCGTTGAGGTGGATGACGCCGGGATCGTGGCCCATCGCGCGCAGCGCGCGCACGCCGCCGATCCCGAGCAGCGTGTACTGCGCCAGCCGCGTGTGAGGGTCGCCGTCGTACAGCCGGCCGGTGATCCACCGCTCGAGCGGGGCGTTCTCCTCGCAGTCGGTGTCGAGCAGATAGAGGGGCACGCGGCCGACGTCGACGCGCCAGATCCGCGCGGTCACGTCGGCCTCGCCGATCGGCAGGGCCACGGTCAGCGGCCGCTCGTCGGCGCCGGTGACCAGACCAGCGGGCAGCCGCTCGGGATCGGTCTCGACCCAGTACTCGTGCTGCCAGCCGGAGGCGTCGATGCGCTGGCGGAAGTAGCCCTTGCGGTACATGAGGCCGACGGCGACCATCGGCAGGGCGCGGTCGGAGGCCTCCTTGAGCAGGTCGCCGGCGAGCGCGCCGAGGCCGCCGGAGTAGACCGGCAGCGACACGTGGACGCCGAACTCGGCGCTGATATAGGCGACCGGATGCGCCGCGGCGACGACGTCGTCGGCGGGCGGGCGCTCGAGATCGGCGATCAGCTGGGCCTCGAGCTCGCGCGCCCGCGCGACGAGACCGGCGTCCTGCGCGGCGCGGCGCAGCGTCCCGGCGCTGCACTCCTGCAGCAGCCGCACCGGATTGAACGCGCACAGGGCGAAGCGCTCGGCGTGCAGCGCGGCGAACAGCTCGTAGCCGCCGGGCAGCCACGCCCAGCGGTAGTTGAAGGCGAGGCGGGCGAGCGGCGCCAACGGCTCGGGCAGGCGCTCGGTGAGGTCGGACGCGGAACGCTGCACGTCGCGGCTTCCGTCGTATGGGAGGGTGACTGTCGGCAAGCGAGCGATGATCGGTGACCGGGAGCGCAGAACGCGCCCGGATCCTGCGACCGCGGGCGGTGAGGTAGCGTGAGCCCCTCCGTGCCCGACAGACTAGCCGCAGAACGTCGCTGTCGCGTCGGTCTGCTCGCGTTCGGTGACTCGATCACCAACGGCGGCGGCGAGCTGCAGTGGGGCGTCGCACTGCAATCCTGGGCGTCATGGACGGCCCGGGCGCTCGGCGTGCCCTACAGCGGCTACGCCGTCGACGGAGCCACCGTCGCCGGCGTGGTGGGCGAGCAGATCCCCGCGTTTACGCATCGCACCGATCCATCGGCGCGCTACGACGTCGGATGCCTGTACATCGGGGTCAACGACGTCCGCATGCCCGACTGGGACCGCGCGCGATTCGCCGCCGGTCACGAGCGGGCGCTCGCGTTCCTGGCACAGCGCTGCGATCGCGTGCTGACCGCGACCGCGCCGCTGCGCCTCGGCGTGCCGCGCGTCGGCGCCGAGATGGGGCAGCTCAACGCGATCGTCCGGAGCGGCGCCTCCGCGCATCGAGCGCTCGTGATGGACCTGAGCGACTTCGGCGCGCGCAACCACGTGATGGCCGATCGCGTCCACCCGACGGCGTTCGGGCAGATCGCGATCGCGCGGCGCGCGCTGGCCGTGCTCGCCGCCGACGGCCTCGCCGTCCGGGTCGATCCGGCCTCGCTCATCGCCTACGAGACCTCGCGGTCCGGTCGGCTCCGCGGCGACGTGACCTACGTGTACCGGTCGCTCCGCGAGCGCATCCGAGCCGGGTTGGGTGTCCGCGCAGGGCTGAGGTCGTGGGTGCCGCGGCGGCCGACACCCTAAGGGCCCACGACTTCGTAACTGACGGCTCCGGCGGCGTCTGCTCGGGCGACGCCCGCTCGGCATCCGGCCTCGCTGGATGGGGGCGCCGCCCGAGTCGTCCGGCTGCCTGACGCCGCGCGCTCGCCCTCACGTATCACCAATACGATCGGGCTCGCGCGCGACGTCAGGCACGCCCAGCCACTCGCCGGATTCCGCCATTTACTCAGTCGTGGACCCTAGCTCCGCGTCGCCAGGAACGCCATCAGGCGCGCGGCCTCGCGTTCGACGGCTCCGAGCTCTCTGCCCGACAGTGCGCCGAACTGCGTGACCGCAACGCCGGTCCGCTCCATCCGCCAGGTCCCGGCGACGAACCCGTCGACGAGGAAGGTGCGCATGAGCCGGTCGCGGGAGAGCGCCATGCGGTGCTGGGGGGCGATGATGCGAGCGCGGTCGTGGTGAGCGAGGATCGCGTTGTCGAACGGGGCCAGCAGCCGGACCGGAGCCGGGGTGTCGGGGTCGGGCAGCGGACCGTCGAGCACGTCGAGCAGCTCGTTGCCGGCCTCGTCGGCGAACACGCGCAGCCGATCGGCGAGCTCGTCGCACACGGCGCGCATCCCGGTCAGGCCGCTCCAGGCCTGGATGTCGCGGACGCTCGCGGGGCCGAACGCGCCCAGATAGCGCAGCACCATGTCGGCCGCCGACGGCGCGGGGTCAAGCTCGCGACCGAGCCACGCCCGCGCCGTGATCCAGCGAGCCTGGCCGCCGCGGCCCCACAGTCCGCGCGGCGGTACCTGGACGAGCGGGCTGAGCATCCGCACCGCGTTAGCCAGCGAGAGCGGATCGGCCTGCGGCCAGCGCGGCGCCAGCGCGTCGCCGAGCTCGCGGGCCGAGCGCGGGGTGGCGAGCAGCTCGGTCCCCGCCGCCACGAGCGCGTCGAGATCGGCCCCGCCGAGCTGGCGGGCGAACTCGGTGGACGCAAAGGCGCGGCGGAGCACCGGCGAGGTCAGCGGGCGCAGCGTCGCGCAGTCCGGCGCCGACAGGAGATGGATCGTCCCCCGCATGGCGCCGATGCGCACCGCTCGACGCTCGGCGATCAGCTCCGAGAGCTCGCGCGGATCGAAGTCGACCAGCCGCGCCCACAGGCCGATGTACGGCGCGACCGGCTCCTGGGCCTGGAGGCCGACGAGCCACTGCACCATCTCCAGCGAGGAGCGGGGCGCCCGCCCGAGCAGCTGCTGGCGCGCCAGCAGCGCCCGGTTGAGCGCGCGGCGGTCAAGGACGGTGGGCGTGCCCACGTAGCGCCCCTGCCCCGCCTACCCGGCCAGGCGGCCCGACTCCTGGGTGACCTCGCGCAGCTCTCGGGCGAGCGCCGGGGTCAGCGCGCCCGGCCGCATCTGCCAGCGCCAGCTGCCCCCGGCCGACGCGGGGACGTTCATCCGCGCCTCCGAGCCGAGGCCGAGCACGTCCTGGGCCTGGACCATCGCGACGATCGCGGGCGAGGAGAAGGTCAGCCGGATCAGCCCCCACCACGGCTGCCGGCGATCGGCGAAGCCGTGCCGGGCGACCTCGCAGTCGACGAACGCGCGCTGCTCGCAACCGAGCGACTCAAGCCAGCCGCGGGTGGTGTCCTGGTCGTGGGTGCCGGTGTAGACGATCCGGTCGGGGGCGTGGTTCTCGAGCCGGTGGGGACTGGCGGGATCGCCCGGGTCCATCCCGAACTGGATGACGAGCATCCCCGGCAGCCCGAGCCGCGTCCGCAGCGCCTCGACCGGAGGCGTGATCACGCCGAGGTCCTCGGCGACGAGCGGCGGCCGGGCGCCGAGGCCGCGCTCCAGAGCGCGAAAGAGCGCGATCCCCGGGCCCCGGCGCCAGGAGCCGCGGCGGGCGCTGCGCGACCCCGCGGGCACCGCCCAGTAGGCGACCAGGCCCCGGAAGTGGTCGATCCGCGCGAGGTCGAAGAGGTCGAGCGTGCGCCGCACCCGCTCCACCCACCAGCGGTAGCCGCGGCGCTGCAGCGCCGGCCAGTCGTACAGCGGATTGCCCCACAGCTGGCCGTCGGTGGCGTAGGCGTCGGGCGGCGCGCCGGCGACCAGGCCGGTCTGGAACAGCTCGGGGTGGAAGCGTCGGTCGGCGCCGTCGGAGGAGACGTAGATCGCCACGTCGCCCATGATCCGCACCCCGCGCTCGGCCGCGTAGCACCGCAGCGCCCCCCACTCGCGATCGAAGCGGACCTGGTCGGCGACCGCCCCGCGAGTGCAGTAGCGCTCCCAGTCATCGATCCAGAACGCCTGGCGCTCGCGGAACTCGAGCATCTCGTCGGCGGACACCGGCGCGCGTCGGTCGGCGAGCAGGCCCGGCCAGGCGGCGAACGCCGAGCTGGACTTGTAGGGCGAGTGATGACGGTCGGGCGGGCCGAGCGGCAGCACCTGCCACCACGACTGGCCGGCCGCCTGCAGCCAGTCGACGAACCGGTAGGCCTCGCGTCCGAGCCGTCCTCCGGGCAGCGAGGTGATGTGCAGCTGCACGCCGCTGGCCCGGTCAAGTCCGGCGGATCGCCCGTTCACAGCCAAGTGTTTAGCTGATGGCCGTGCTTTGGATAACGTCGGGGGAGTGAGCACGTTGCACCCCCGCGCCACGTCGGCCGACGCGGACCTGCTCAGTGCGGACGGACCGTCCGCCGATCAGGCGCCGCCCCGGATCGTGATCCAGTACCCGCGACCGTCGGTCGACGGCGGCCGCTATCCCGTCAAGCGCTGCGTCGGCGACGTCGTCGAGGTCTCCGCCGACGTCTTCCGCGACGGCCACGACCTCGTCCGGGCGGTCATCCGCTGGTTCGCCCCCGACGGGCGCGCCGGGGAGGCCGAGCTGGAGTGGATCGACGTCCACCTCGGCGGCGTGCGCTGGGCCGGCGCGTTCGCGGTCGACCAACCGGGACGCTGGCGGTACACGATCGAGGCGTGGACCGACGTGTTCGGGACCTGGCGCGACGAGCTCGCCCGCAAGGTCGCCGCCGGCCAGTCCGAGCTCGCGGGCGAGCTCTCCGAGGGCGCGGTCCTGCTGCGGCGGGCCGCGCGCCATGTCCGTTCGCCGGAGGCGCGGGCGGTCATCGAGGATGCCCACGCCGAGCTCGCCGACGCCTCGGGATCGGCCAGCGCCAAGTGCGTGACCGCGCTGAACGAGGCGCTGCGCGCCGCGATCGAGCGCGAGCCCCAGCGCCACGCCGCGGTCAGCCTCGACGAGCCGCTCATCGTCGAGGTCGACCGACGACGGGCCCGCTTCGGCGCCTGGTATGAGATGTTCCCGCGCTCCTGGGGCGGCCTGCGGGGAGTCCAGGCCCAGCTGCCGCGGCTCGCCGAGCTTGGCTTCGACGTCGTCTACCTGCCGCCCATCCATCCCATCGGCGTCACGCACCGCAAGGGGCGCGACAACGCCCCGACCGCCGCGCCCGGCGATCCCGGCTCGCCATGGGCGATCGGCGACGCCTCCGGAGGCCACGACGCCGTCCACCCCGATCTCGGCACGCTGCACGACGTGCGCGCGCTGACCGAGGCCGCGCGGGCGCACGATATCGACATCGCGCTCGACTTCGCGATCAACGCATCGGCGGACCACCCGTGGCTGACCGAGCATCCCGAATGGTTCCATCGCCGCCCCGACGGCACGCTGAAGTACGCCGAGAACCCGCCCAAGCGCTACCAGGACATCTACAACGTCAACTGGGACACCCCCGACTGGCGGGGCCTGTGGGACGCGCTGCTGCAGGTGATGCTGCAGTGGGTCGACTGCGGGGTCCGGGTCTTCCGCGTCGACAACCCGCACACGAAGCCGTTTGGCTTCTGGGCGTGGCTGATCGACGAGGTGCACCGGCGCGACGGCGACGTGCTGTTCCTCGCCGAGGCGTTCACCCGCCGGTCGGTCATGCGCCACCTCGCCAAGCTCGGCTTCAGCCAGTCCTACACCTACTTCACCTGGAAGAACGGCCGGTGGGCGCTGATCGAGTACCTCACCGAGCTCGCCGACACCGAGGAGGCCGAGTACTTCCGGCCGAACTTCTTCGCCAACACGCCCGACATCCTGCACGAGTACCTCCAGCGCGGCGGCCGGCCCGCGTTCGAGGCGCGGCTCGTGCTCGCGGCGACCCTCAGCCCCACCTACGGGCTGTACTCGGGCTTTGAGAACTACGAGAACGTACCGGTGCACGACGGCTCGGAGGAGTACCTGCACTCCGAGAAGTACGAGATCAAGCGGCGCAGCCTCGACGGCCCGATGCTGCCGATGATCGCGACCCTGAACCACGTCCGCCGGGAGAGCCCGTCGCTGCAAGCGCTGTCGAACATCACGTTCCTGGACACCGGCAACGACGGGCTGATCGCCTACGCCAAGCAGACCGGCGCCGACACGACCATCTGCGTCGTGTGCCTCGACCCCCACCAGCCCCAGTCGGGCTGGGTCAACGTGCCGGCGAGCCTCGGGCTGGCGCCCGCGTTCACCGTGCACGACGTGCTCAGCGGCGAGCGCTATCAGTGGCGCATCGGCCAGAACTTCGTCGCCCTGGCTCCGTACTGGCGCCAGGCGCACGTGCTCAAGGTGGCGCCCGGATGACCGCCCCCGCGGCTCAGGGTCTGCACTGATGTCGGTCGGCCCTCCGACGCTCACCCACCTGCTCGCCCGCGAGTCGCGGCTGCACCTGCCGACGGGCAACGGCGCGGCGCCCGGCGGGGGCCCGGCCCAGACCCGCCAGTGGTTCGAGGCCGAGCCGCTGTGGTTCAAGCGCGCGATCTTCTACGAGATCCACATCCGCGGCTTCTTCGATGCCAACGGCGACGGCTCGGGCGACTTCCGCGGCCTGACCGAGAAGCTCGACTACCTGCAGTGGCTGGGGATCGACTGCATCTGGCTGCTGCCCTTCTACGAGTCGCCGCTGCGCGACGGCGGCTATGACATCTCGGACTTCACCCGCGTGCACCCCGACTATGGCAACGTCGCCGACGTCCAGGAGCTGATCGACGCCGCCCACGCCCGCCGCATCCGGGTCATCGCCGACCTGGTCATGAACCACACCTCCGCCGACCACCCGTGGTTCCAGGAGTCGCGCCGGGGCGGCCCCAAGCGTGACTGGTACGTGTGGTCTGACACCGACGATCGCTACCGCGAGGCGCGGATCATCTTCACCGACACCGAGACCTCGAACTGGACGTATGACCCGGTCGCCGGCGCGTACTACTGGCACCGCTTCTTCTCCCACCAGCCCGACCTCAACTACGACAACCCCGAGGTCCACGAGGCGATGATGGGCGTGCTGCGCTTCTGGTTGGACATGGGGCTCGACGGCTTCCGCCTCGACGCGGTCCCGTACCTGTACGAGCGCGAGGGGACGATCTGCGAGAACCTCCCCGAGACCCACGCGTATCTCAAGCGGGTGCGCAAGGAGATCGACGCCAACTATCCCGACCGGGTGCTGCTCGCCGAGGCCAACCAGTGGCCGGCCGACGTCGTCGAGTACTTCGGCCGTGGCGGGGACGAGTGTCAGATGTGCTTTCACTTCCCGGTCATGCCGCGGATGTTCATGGCGGTGCGCCGCGAGGAGGCGGTGCCGATCTACGAGATCCTCGAGCAGACGCCGGCGATCCCCGAGAGCTGTCAGTGGGGGCTGTTCCTGCGCAACCACGACGAGTTGACCCTCGAGATGGTCACCGACGAGGAGCGCGACTACATGTACACCGAGTACGCCAAGGACCCGCGGATGAAGATCAATCTCGGGATTCGCCGCCGGCTCGCCCCGCTGCTCGACAACGGCCGCGACGAACTGCAGCTGATGACCGCGATCCTGTTCTCGCTGCCGGGCTCGCCGGTCCTCTACTACGGTGACGAGATCGCGATGGGCGACAACATCTTCCTTGGCGACCGCGACGGCGTGCGGACCCCGATGCAGTGGACCGGCGACCGCAACGGCGGCTTCTCCCGCGCCGACTTCGCCCAGCTCTACGCCCCGCCGCTGATGGACCCGGTGTTCGGCTATCAGGCCGTCAACATCGAGGCGCAGCTGCGCACGCCGACGTCGCTGCTGCGCTGGATGCACCGTTTCATCGCGCTGCGCAAGGAGCATCCGGTGTTCGGCTTTGGCACCTACGAGCCGATCGAGACCTCCAATCCGCGGATCTTCGCCGTGCTGCGCCGCTTCGAGGACGATCTCGTCCTCTGCGTGCACAACCTGGCGCGCTCGGCTCAGGCGGTGGAGCTCGATCTCTCCGATCACGCCGGGCGTTCCCCGGTCGAGCTGTTCGGGCGCAGCCGCTTCCCGCGCATCGGCGAGCTGTCCTACCTGCTGACGCTCGCGCCGCGCGGCTTCTTCTGGTTTCAGCTCGTCGCCGAGGGCGAGGAAGCGATCTGATGCCCCATCCGCTCGAGAGCCCCGTCGATGCGCTCGCCGCGGCAATCGATCCCGAGGTGGTCGCCGGCTGGCTCGAGCACCAGCGCTGGTACGCGACGAAGTCGCGCCACGTGACCGGGGTCGAGGTCGAGCAGTCGATCGCGCTCGCCGCGGCGCCGCCGCTGCTGCTGGCGCTCGCCCAGGCGCGCTTTGCCACCGGCAGCCACGACCTGTACCAGCTGCCGCTCGCGCTGCTGCCCGACGGAGTGCAGGCCGACCGTCCTCCGGTGGTCACCGGTCCCGACTGGGTCGCGGTCGACGCGGTCGCCGAGCCCGACCTCATGCGCGAGCTGCTGCGCCACATCGACGCCGAGAGCGCGTTTGAGACCCCCGAGGGCTGGATGCGCTTTCAGCGCCCCGAGCTGAGCGGGGCGCTCGCGATCGACGCGCCCGCGCGGCCGATGGGCGTCGAGCAGTCCAACTCCTCGATCGTGTTCGGCGACGAGACGGTGTTGAAGGTCTTCCGCCGCCTCGAGCCCGGGATCAACCCCGAGCTCGAGATGCTGCGCTTCCTGACCCGGCGCGAGTTCGCCAACATCGCCCCGCTGCAGGGCTGGTACGAGTACGACGGGCGCGCGTTCTCGGCGACGCTCGGCGTCGCCCAGCGCTTCTTCGGCGACGCCGTCGGGGGCTGGGAGCTCGCGATCGAGCGGATCCGAACCGATCCGGCGGCGTTCGTGATCGAGCTCGGGGGCCTGGGCACGGTGACCGCCGAGCTGCACAACGCGCTCGCGTCGGACCCCAGCGACCCGGCGTTCGCTCCCGAGGAGCCCTCCGCCGAGGCGATGTCGCTGCTGACCGCGACGATCGACGAGGAGGTCGAGCGCGTCTTCATCCGCCTCCCCGACGATGAGCGCGTGGCGCCGATCGCCGGGCGCGGCCAGGACGTGCGCGAGCGCGTCGCCCAGCGCTCCCAGCTCGGCGTCGGCGGTCGCGCGATCCGCACGCACGGCGACTACCACCTCGGGCAGACCCTGCACGTGCCGCGCGGCTGGCTGATCATCGACTTCGAGGGCGAGCCCGCGCGGCCGCTGTACGAGCGGCGGTTCAAGACCTCGCCGCTGCGCGACGTCGCCGGCATGCTGCGCTCGTTCGCCTATGCGACCTCGGCGGTGGCGATCATGCACGACCATCCCGCCCCCGGGCAGTTCGAGGACCGCGCCCGGCTGACCTTCCTCGAGCACTACTTCTCGACGATCGATCCGGCGCTGCTGCCCTCCGGCGAGACCGCGATCGTCAACCTGCTGTCGATCTACGAGCTCGAGAAGGCGATCTACGAGCTGCAGTACGAGCTCGACAACCGTCCCGACTGGCTGCCGATCCCGGTCGCCGGCATCGCTCGCCTGCTGGAGGCCGAGTGAGCGTCGCCGCCGCCGAGCTGGACCGGCTCGCCCGTCGCGAGCATCCCGAGCCGCACGCGATCCTCGGCGCCCATCCGTCGGACAACGCCCAGGACGGCGTCATCGTGCGCGCGTTGCGTCCGGCCGCCGAGACCGTCTCGGTCAAGCCGCGCTCGGGCCGGGCGGTGGCGCTGAAGCAGATCCACCCCGCGGGGATCTTCGAGGGCACGCTGCGCGACGCGCAGCTGCCGCTCGACTACCAGCTGAGGGTCGACTACGGCGCATCCGGGACGTTCACGCTCGACGACCCGTATCGCTTCCTGCCGACGATCGGCGAGCTCGACCTCCACCTGATGGGCGAGGGCCGCCACGAGCAGCTGTACGACCGGCTCGGCGCCCACGTGCGCGAAATCGGCACCCACCCACCCGTGCACGGGACCGCATTCGCGGTTTGGGCTCCGGCGGCACGATCCGTCAGCGTCGTCGGGGACTTCAACTCGTGGGACGGGCGCCTGCACCCGATGCGCGCGCTGGGCACCAGCGGCATCTGGGAGCTGTTCCTCCCCGGGGTCGGGGCCGGCGCCCACTACAAGTACGAGATCCTCTCCGGCGACGGCGAGCTGCTGCTCAAGGCCGATCCCTACGCCCAGCAGACCGAGGTGCCGCCGAAGACCGCCTCGGTGATCTGCGCACCGACGCACGTCTGGACCCCGGCGGACGGCGATTACCTCTCGCGGCGGACCGGCCGCCAGCCGCTGACCGAGCCGATGTCGATCTACGAGGTCCACCTCGGCTCCTGGCGGCGCAACTCGCTCCAGGACAACCGGTCGCTGACCTACACCGAGCTCGCCGACGAGCTCTCGGCCTACGTCGCCGACATGGGCTTCACCCACGTCGAGCTGCTGCCCGTGATGGCCCATCCGTTCACCGGGTCCTGGGGCTACCAGGTGACCGGGTACTACGCGCCGACGCCGGGCTACGGCACCCCCGATGACCTGCGCGCGTTCGTCGACCGGCTGCACCAGCGCGGGATCGGGGTCATCCTCGACTGGGTCCCGGCGCACTTCCCCCGCGACGAGTTCGCGCTCGCGCGCTTCGATGGCACCGCGCTGTACGAGCACGCCGACCCGCGGCGCGGCGCCCACCCCGACTGGGGGACGCTCGTGTTCAACTTCGGGCGCCACGAGGTCCGCAACTTCCTCATCTCCAACGCGCTGTTCTGGCTGCGCGAGTACCACGTCGACGGCATCCGGGTCGACGCCGTGGCCTCGATGCTCTACCTCGACTACTCCCGGCGCGAGGGCGAGTGGGTGCCCAACCAGTTCGGCGGCCGCGAGGACCTCGAGGCCGTCGCGTTCCTCGCGGAGCTCAACGAGGTCATCTACGGCGAGGTGCCGGGCATCGTCTCGGCGGCCGAGGAGTCGACGGCCTGGCCCGGCGTCTCGCGCCCCACCTACCTCGGCGGCCTCGGGTTCGGCTTCAAGTGGAACATGGGCTGGATGCACGACACGCTCGGCTACTTCGAGCAGGACCCGATCTACCGCCGCTACCACCACCACGAGCTGACCTTCAGCCTCATGTACGCGTTCTCGGAGAACTTCGTGCTGCCGCTCTCCCACGACGAGGTCGTGCACGGCAAGGGGTCCCTGTACACGAAGATGGCGGGCTCGGACCCCTGGCAGAAGCTCGCCAACCTGCGCGCGTTGTATGCCTACATGTGGGCGCACCCCGGCAAGAAGCTGCTGTTCATGGGCCAGGAGTTCGCTCAGATCGACGAGTGGTCGGAGGAGCGCTCGCTGGACTGGCAGCTGCTCGAGCAGCCCGCGCACGCCGGCATCCAGGCGCTCGTCCGCGATCTCAACCGGGTCTACCGCGACGAGCCCGCGCTGTGGGAGCTCGACTCCGACCCCTCGGGATTCTGGTGGCTGGAGCCCAACGACGCCGACAACAACGTGCTCGCCTTCGCGCGCTGCTGCGCCGAGGGTGAGCGGGTGCTCGTGTTCGCCGCCAACCTCTCCCCCGTGCCCCGCCACGGCTACCGCCTCGGGCTCCCCCGGTCCGGGCGCTGGCGCGAGGCGGTCAACACCGACTCGTCGTTCTACGGGGGCTCGGACGTCGGCAGCTTCGGGGGCGTGACCCCCGAGCCGATCCCCTGGCACGACCAGCCCTTCTCGGCCGAGGTCACGCTCCCGCCGCTGGGAGCCGTGTGGCTCGTTCCCGAGGAGCAGCGGTAGCCGCGCCGCCTGAGGTCACAACGGTGAGCGGGGACCTGATCGGAGACGTCTACCCCTGGGAGCGGCTGCTGGGCGCGCGGATGATCGACGACCGGCGCGCCGAGTTCCGGGTGTGGGCACCGCGCGCGGAGACGATCGCGCTGCGCCTGGACGGCGTCGACCACGAGCTGAGCACCGCCGGCTACGGCGTGTACGAGACCGTCGTCGATGCGACCGTGGGCGCCGACTACAGCTACCGCGTCGACGGCCGGCCGCTGCCCGATCCCTCCACGCGCTGGCAGCCCGAGGGGTTGCGCGGGCCGTCGCGCCTGTTCGACGCCCGCGCCCTGCCCGCGGCAGGCGACGGCTTCACCGCCGTCCGGCCGCCCGACCTCGTCGTCTACGAGCTGCACGTCGGGACCTTCAGCGAGGCCGGCACCTTCCGCGGCGCGATCGAGCACCTCGACGCGCTCGCGACGCTCGGGGTCAACGCGATCGAGCTCATGCCGGTGGCCGAGTTCCCCGGCGCCCGCGGGTGGGGCTACGACGGCGTCTACATCTCGGCGGCGCAGTCCTCCTACGGCGGCCCGTCCCAGCTCGCCGAGCTCGTCGCCGCCGCCCACGAGCGTGGCCTGGCCGTCATCCTCGACGTCGTCTACAACCACCTCGGGGCGTCCGGGGTGACCGCCATGGAGGCGTTCGGGCCGTACTTCACGGGCAAGTACGAGACCCCCTGGGGCCGGGCGATCAACTATGACGACGCCGATTGCGATCCGGTGCGCGAGTGGGTCTGCCAGAGCGCCGAGGGCTGGGTGCGCGAGTACGGCATCGACGGGCTCCGGCTCGACGCCATCCATGCGATCTTCGACTCCTCGGCTGAGCACATCGTCGCCGAGGTCGCCCGCCGGGTCCACGACGTCGACCCCGCGGCCCACGTCATCGCCGAGTCGGGGATGAACGACCCCAAGGTGATGCGCGCCCGCGAGCGCGGCGGGTACGGGTGCGACGCCGCCTGGGCCGACGACTTCCACCACGCGCTGCGCACCCTGGTCACCGAGGAGCGCGACGGCTACTACGCCGACTTCGGCCGCGTCGGCCAGCTCGCCAAGGCGCTGCACCGCCCCCACGTGGACGACGGCGGCTACTCGCCGTTTCGCCGCCGTCGGTTCGGCGCGCCCGCCGACGACGTCCCGGCCAGCCGCTTCGTCGTCTTCTCGCAGGACCACGACCAGGTCGGCAACCGGGCCTACGGCGACCGGATGCCGGCCCGCGCCCGTCCGCTGGCGGCGTTCTGCACGCTGCTGTCGCCGTTCATCCCGATGCTGTTCATGGGCGAGGAGTACGGCGAGCTGGCGCCGTTTCAGTTCTTCACCGACCACATCGACGAGGAGATCGCGGTGGCCACCCGCGAGGGCCGCCGCGCCGAGTTCGCCGCCTTCGCCGCGTTCGGCGGCGAGATCCCCGACCCCGAGGACCCGGCGACGTTCCAGCGCTCCAAGCTGACGCGCCACGAGGACCCGGGGCTCGCGCGGCTGTACCGCGACCTGCTCGTCGCGCGCCGCGCGCTGCCCGCCGGCGACGTCGACGAGGTGCGCGTCAGCGAGGACGACCGCTGGCTCGTCGCCCGCCGGGGCGAGCACGAGATCGCCGCCAACTTCGGCTCGGGGCCGGTCCGGATAGTCTGCCGGGGCGCCGCGATCGAGCTGACCGCCGGCGCGGCGGCCCAGCTGCACGACGGGGCCCTCGTCCTGCCCGCCATGTCAGGAGCGCTCATCCGATGACCGAAGTGTGGCCGGGCCGACCGTTCCCGCTGGGCGCGACCTGGGACGGGCACGGCACCAACTTCTCGCTCTTCTCCGAGCACGCCGAGGGCGTTGAGCTGTGCCTGTTCGACGAGGACGAGGAGGAGACCCGCATCGACGTCGGCGCCCGCCGGGCGCTGAACTGGCACTGCTACCTGCCCGGCGTGGGGCCCGGCCAGCGCTACGGCTATCGCGTCCGCGGCCCCTACGCGCCCGAGGAGGGCCACCGCTTCAACCCCGGGAAGCTGCTCATCGATCCCTACGCCAAGGCGATCGAGGGCACGGTCAACTGGGCTCAGGACGCCAACGTGCTCCCCTACGTGCCCAACGGCCATGAGGACGCCGACTTCGAGGCCGACGACGAGGACGACTCCTACGTCGTTCCCAAGTCGGTCGTCATCGACGACGGCTTCGACTGGCAGGGCGACCGCCCGCCGCGGACGCCGTTCGCCGACACGATCATCTACGAGGTCCACGTCAAGGGCTTCACCATGGCCCACCCCGACGTGCGCGAGGACCTGCGCGGCACCTACGCCGGCCTGGCCTCCGAGCCCGCGCTCGCCTATCTGCGCGAGCTCGGGGTCACCGCCGTGGAGCTCTTGCCGGTGCATCAGATCTCCGACGAGTCGTTCCTGTTCGAGCGGGGGCTGCGCAACTACTGGGGCTACAGCACGATCGGCTACCTGGCGCCCCACTCCGAGTACGCCGCCACCGGCCGGCGCGGCGAGCAGGTGCGTGAGTTCAAGGGCATGGTCAAGGCGCTGCACTCGGCCGGGATCGAGGTCATCCTCGACGTCGTCTACAACCACACCGCGGAGGGCAACCACCTCGGGCCGATGCTCTCCTTCAAGGGAGTGGACAACGCCGCGTACTACCGGTTGAGCCCCGAGGACCCGCGGTACTACATGGACTTCACCGGCACCGGCAACTCGCTGAACCCGGTGCATCCGAGCGTGCTGCGGCTGATCATGGACTCGCTGCGCTACTTCGTGACCGAGTGCCACGTCGACGGCTTCCGCTTCGACCTGGCCTCGGCGCTCGCCCGCGAGCTCTACGACGTCGACCGCCTGTCGGCGTTCTTCGACACGATCCACCAGGATCCCGTCCTCTCCCAGGTCAAGCTGATCGCCGAGCCGTGGGACGTCGGACCGGGCGGCTACCAGGTCGGCAACTTCCCGGTGCTGTGGTCGGAGTGGAACGGCGTCTACCGCGACGCCATGCGCGACTTCTGGCGGACCTCGGCGAGCGTCGGCGACTTCGCCTCGCGCCTGACCGGCTCCTCGGACCTGTACGAGTCAGACGGCCGCGACCCGTTCGCCTCGATCAACTTCATCACCGCGCACGACGGCTTCACCCTGCGCGACCTCGTCTCCTACAACGACAAGCACAACGAGGCCAATCACGAGGCCAACCGCGACGGCACCGACGACAACCGCTCGTGGAACTGCGGCGCCGAGGGCGAGACCGAGGACCCGGCGATCCGGGAGCTGCGCCTGCGCCAGCAGCGCAACTTCCTGACCACGCTGTTCGTCTCCCAGGGCACGCCGATGCTGCTCGGCGGCGACGAGCGCAACCGCACCCAGCACGGCAACAACAACGGGTGGTGCCAGGACTCGGAGATCAGCTGGTACGACTGGACCGAGAGCGAGGAGGCCGAGCGGATGCACGCGTTCACCCAGCGCCTCATCCGGTTGCGCCGCGAGCACGTCACGTTCCGCCGTGAGCAGTTCCTGCGCGGAGACGAGGTCGACGTCGACGGGCTCCCCGACGTCTGGTGGTTCCGGGCCGACGGGCGCAAGATGACCAGCCGCGACTGGCAGCACGGCGAGGCCGTGCTCGGCATGTGGCTCAACGGCCAGGCGATCCTCTACCCCGACCCCGCGGGCCGGCCGATCTCCGACGACTCGTTCGTGCTGCTGTTCAACGCGCACGCCGAGGACCGGCAGTTCAAGCTGCCCCGGCAGCGGATGGGCCCGCGCTGGGAGCTCGAGCTGAGCACCGCCGACCCCGCGCTGGCCGCGGGCTCGGAGAGCTGGGGGGCCCAGGACCTCGTCGACGTCATGCACCACTCGATCACGATCCTGCGGCGCGTCGAGTGATCGCTCGCGTACCCGCGTGAGAGGTCACCGGTGACCGGGCGCCCGGTGCGGGCTACCTATCGCCTGCAGCTGACGCCCGACTTCGGGTTCGCCGCCGCCGAGCAGCGGATCCCGTATCTCCGCGACCTCGGGATCTCCCACCTGTACCTGTCGCCGTCGCTGCAGGCGCGGGCGGGATCGGCGCACGGCTACGACGTCGTCGACCCGACGCGGATCTCGGCCGACCTCGGCGGGGAAGGGGCGTTCCGGGCGCTCAGCGCCGCGGCCCAGGCGGCCGGCCTCGGGCTCGTGCTCGACATCGTGCCCAACCACATGGCCGCCGACGAGGCCAACCGCTTCTGGACCGATCCCGCGCTGCGCGAGACCTTCTTCGACGTCGACCCCGCGACCGACCGGCATCGCCGCTTCTTCGACATCGACGATCTCGTGGGCGTGCGCCAGGAGGACCCCGAGGTGTTCCAGGCGACGCACGAGCTCGTGCTGACGCTCGTCTCCGAGGGGCTCGTCGACGCGCTGCGCGTCGACCATCCCGACGGGCTCGCCGATCCGCTGCGCTACCTCGAGCGGTTGCGCGACGGCGGAGCCGACACGGTCTGGGTGGAGAAGATCCTCGAGGCCGACGAGGCCCTGCGGGACTGGCCGGTGGCGGGGACCGTCGGCTATGAGTTCCTCAACGACGTGTGCGCGGTGTTCGTCGACGCCGACGCCGAGGCCACGTTGACCGAGCTCTGGGCGTCGGTCTCGGGCGACCGGCGGTCATTTGCGCGGGTCGCCGCCGAGGCCAAGCTCGAGCAGGCGACGACGACGTTCACGCCCGAGATGGAGCGCCTGGCGGCCTTGGCGGAGCCGCGGCTCGACGTCGACGCGCTCGCCCGCGCGGTCGCGTCGTTTCCGATCTACCGAACCTACGTGCGTCCGGCGCAGGACGAGGTCGCCGACGCCGACCGCGAGGCGGTCGACCAGGCGGCGGCGATGCCGGGCGAGCTCGCCGAGATGCTGCTGCTCGAGCGCCCCGGCCCCCCCGAGCTCGTCGTGCGCTTCCAGCAGACGACCCCGCCGGTGGTGGCCAAGGGGATCGAGGACACCGCCTTCTACCGCTACGCGCGGCTGCTGGCGGCCTGCGACGTCGGCGGCGACCCCGGGCGGTTCGGGATCTCGGTCGGCGTCCTGCACGCGGCCAACGGCCAACGCGCGCGTCGGTTCCCGCGGGCGATGCTCTCGACGATGACCCACGACACCAAGCGCTCCTCCGACGTCCGCGCCCGGCTCGCCGCGCTCAGCTGGATGCCCGCGGAGTGGTCGGCGGCGGTCGGGCACTGGCTGGCGCTGACCGACGGGCTGCGGCGCGAGGGGGCGCCCGACGACCTCGAGCGCTACTTCCTGCTGCAGACGCTCGCCGGCGCCTGGCCGATCGAGCTCGAGCGGGTCCAGTCCTACATGGAGAAGGCGCTGCGCGAGGCCAAGCGCAACACGAACTGGGTCGACCAGAACGCCGCCTGGGAGGAGGCGGTCATGGACTTCTGCGCCGGGCTCTATGAGGCAGAGGAGTTCCTCGCCGACTTCGAGCCGTTCGTGGAGCAGCGTCTCGCGCCCGCGGGCGACGCGATCGCCCTGCGGACGATCGCGCTGAAGCTGACCGTGCCGGGCGTCCCCGACATCTACCAGGGCGACGAGCTGCCGCTGCGCGCGCTCGTCGATCCCGACAACCGCCGCCCCGTCGACTGGGGGTGGCGCGAGGCGATGCTCGCGCGCCTGCAGGGCGGCTCCCCGCCCGACGCCGAGACCCGCAAGCTGTGGCTGACCTGGCGCCTGCTCGGCCTGCGCATCCGCCGTCCCGACGCGTTCACAGGGAGCTACCGGCCGCTCGACGTCGGTCCCGGCGCGGTCGCGTTCACGCGCGGCGACGAGGTGCTCGTCGTCGTCTCGACGCGCCCCGGGACGCCCGGAGGGTCGCTGCCGTCGCTCTCGGCCGCGTGGCGCGACGCGCTGCCCGACGCGGCGATGGGTCCGAGTACCGGCGTCGAGGTGCGCTCGGGGATGGCGCTTGCGGAGGTGCTCGACGAGCACGGGATCGCCGTGCTCGAGCGCAGCTGAGCGGCCTCAGGCGGCGTCGGCGGCGCGCCGCTGAGCGTCGGCGGCGTTGACGTTGGCCGTCAGGCGCTCGAGCGTGGCGCGCAGCTCGGCGAACGACCGGGCGTCGAGCCCGGTGGCGGCGACGACCTCCTCGGGGATGCAGCTCGCCCGGGTCTGCAACGCGGCGCCGGCGTCGGTGAGCCGGACCGTGACCGACCGTTCGTCCTCGCGGCGGCGCGTGCGGGAGACGAGGCCGGCGGCCTCGAGGCGCTTGAGCAGGGGCGAGAGGGTGCCGTAGTCGAGCGCGAGCCGCTCGCCGAGCGCGCCGACCGACGGGCCATCGGACTCCCACAGCGCGAGCAGCACGAGGTACTGCGGATAGGTGATGCCGAGCTCGTCGAGCATGGGACGGTAGAAGCCGGTCAGAGCCCGGGACGCGCTGTAGACCGCGAAGCAGAGCGCTGCGTCCAGGGTCAGCGGAGCGGGTAGCCCACGGTCGTCGGCGGAGGCCATCGACGAGGATGCTACCGGCCCTTCAATCTCATCGTACACAATCTAATCGTGTGATAGTTTCGCTGGCGGCCGCAAACGACGGAGAATCCGAGGTGACGCTGCATCCCGACCATCACCACCCCCACCGGCATCGAACTCCATTACGAGGACTTCGGGCAGGGCAGGCCGGTCGTCCTCATCCACGGCTGGCCGCTGAGCGGGCGCTCCTGGGAGGCCCAGCTCGCGCCGCTGATCGGGGCCGGCCATCGCGTCGTCACCTACGACCGGCGCGGCTTCGGGTGCTCGACCCAGACGTGGGACGGTTATGACTACGACACCTTCGCCGCCGACCTCGGCGCGGTCCTCTCAGAGCTCGACCTGCGCGAGGCGACGCTCGTCGGGTTCTCGATGGGCGGCGGCGAGATCGCGCGCTACGTGGCCAAGCACGGGACCGACCGGCTCGCCGGCGTCGTCTTCGCGGCGGCGATCCCGCCGTACCTCTACAAGAGCGACGACAACCCCGAGGGCGGCCTTGACCATGCGACGCTCGAGGAGTTCCGCCAGGGCGTGATCGCCGACCGGCCCGCTTTCCTGCAGACGTTCATCGAGGGCTTCTTCGGTGCGGGGGACAAGACCGATCTCGTCTCGGACGCCCAGAAGCACTACGCGTTTCACATCGGCGCGATGGCCTCGGCGAAGGGCACGCTCGACTGCATCGACGCCTTCGGGCGCACCGACTTCCGCGACGACCTGACGGCGATCGACGTCCCCGCGCTCATCATCCACGGCGACGCCGACGCCATCGTCCCCTTCGAGGTCTCAGGCAAGCACACGCAGGAGGCGATCGCGGGCTCGGAGCTCGTGGTCATCGAGGGCGGCCCCCACGGGATCAACGCCAGCCACCCCGCCGAGTTCAACGAGGCGTTGCTGAAGTTCCTGGCCTGCTAGGGCCACGATCACCCCACACCCCACAGAGAGGAGTACCCCCACATGCCATCCAAGGGAGACGCAGAGTGGCGCGGCGATCTGCGCAACGGGAAGGGCGACTTCCACGCCGGTGACACGATCGACGGCCAGTTCTCGTTCAAGTCGCGCTTCGAGGACGGTCCCGGAGCCAATCCCGAGCAGCTGATCGCCGCCGCGCACGCGTCGTGCTTCTCGATGGCGCTCTCCAACGGCCTGGCCGAGGCGGGGACGCCGGTCGACTCGGTGCACACCGACGCCGAGGTGACGTTGAAGATCGTCGACGACGCGCCGACGATCACGAAGATCGCGCTGAAGACCGTCGGCAAGGTGCCGGGCCTTGACGAGGACGGCTTCAAGGCCGCCGCCGAGGACGCCAAGAAGAACTGCCCGGTCTCCAAGGCCCTGGCCGGCGTCTCGGACATCACGCTCGAGGCCTCGCTGGCCTGACACGGCTCTCGCGGCGGCGCGAACCCGGCCGGCCTGCGCGCCGCGCCGGGCGCGCCGCCGTGCCCCACCGGGCGCCCGGTCCGTCAGGACTTCCAACCGCCGGGCCGGGCGGCGATGACCGGCTCGCCCCGGCGCGCGCGCGGGCTGCGCCGAACCGGGGCGGGGCCCAGCCACGCGAACGCCGCCCAGGTCGCGAGCAGCGTCCAGGCCGCGGTCGCGACCGCGAGCAGGACCTTCAGCAGGGCTGCCGAGAGGTGCCAGTGCTCGCGCAGGAGGAACAGTGCGTCGGCGAAGTCGACGTTCGTCAGGCCCGTCTGCGTCGCCACCGGCGCGGTCAGCGCCTGGAGCGTCTGATAGACGGCGTCACCGAGCACGAACACGACGAAGACGAGGACCAGCGCCGCCAGGGACGGGCGCCGGCCGCTGAGCGCAGCCAGCATGAGCGCCGCGAGCGCGACGAGCTGGGTCGCGAGCACCCCGGCGACGCTGACGAGGAAGCGGCCCCAGAACGAGAGGCGGGCGGCGTCGTAGTGATTGCAGCCGAGGCACTGCAGGCGGCCGCTGGGGTAGGTCTCGTACAGCGCATAGGAGGCATGGGGATCGCCGGCCAGGCGCGCCGCCACGGTGTGGCCGATCTCATGGACGTTGATCATGCAGAAGGTCAAGAGCACCGCCCCCGCGAGCAGGCGCAGCGCCCGCCCGAGGTCCATCGCACGCGCCTGACTCGTCGTCGTCAGCACCCCGATCCGCCGTTCGGCCATTGGGCGGCGACTCTAAGCCGTCGGCCACCCGGAAGCGGCAAGCGGGCCGTCACTCCGCGCGGGCGATCAGTCGATCTCGACGTCGAAGTCCCAGGATGCGGTCGGCCGGTGGCCCTGCGGGGTGAAGCGCAGCTGGCCGTTGCCGGTCGGCAGGACGGCGCTGACGTTCAGCGACACCGGACGCCCCGGCCGGATGCGCTTCGGGAGCGGGCCGCCGCCCACCCGGGTCACGCGCGCGCCGGTGGTCAGGCCGCCCTCGGAGAGGAACTCGAACGCGCGCTGATCGACCGGGATGCTCCCGTGCACCGCGGCGAAGGTCACGACGAACCGGCAGGCGCTCGTCTTCGGGACCGGGAACGCGCCCTCCTCGGGCACCTCCGGGCCGACGCTCGTCATCAGCACCCGCCCCGACGGGAGGCGCACGTCGACCGTGTCACCCTCGATCGCCAGCCACGGGTGACTCGGCGTGGCGGTGACGACCCGCCCCACCTCGATGTGAGAACGCGGGATCCACCTGGGGATCCCGCCGTATCTGGCCTTCGACCCCCGCGCGCTCGGGGTGCCGAGGACCCGGGCGGCCTCGTGCTTCGACGTCGGGTTCGTCGGCGTCGAGGCGCTCCCGTCGCCCGAGCCCCCCGCTGAGCCCCTACCCGAGCCTCCGCACGCCGCGAGGAGCGCGGCGGCCGCCAGGGGGACCGCCGCGCTCCAGATCGCTCGCCTCCGTGGTGTCGCGCTCAGCGTCAGCCTCCCGGCTGACCGCCGGGATTGTTGAACACGTCGCTGCCGAACGGATCCAGGCCCGGCTGCGCCGCGTACCCGATGTGGCCCTGGCCGTCGAGCCCCGGCGAGGCGGCGCCGACTCCGAACAGGTCCTCCATCGTGCGCAGCCAGCTGTAGTGGTTGTAGTACCCGTCGGCGACCGACCCCGGTGTGATGTACGGGCTGATGAGCACGCTGCCGGTGTCGCCGCCGCCGGTCGTGGCGCCCTTGGCGCTGTACAGCGGATCGGTGCTCGGGGACTCCGGCGCGAGCGTGACGCTCGTCACCGGGCCCGTCGTCGCGATCGCCCGGCCGCTGGCATCGACGAGCTCGAACAGCCCGGTGTCGACAATCCCGCCGGGAGAGCCACTCGGCCCGGTGGCGGTCGTCGGCGTGTCGGTGACCTCGCCGACGTGCGCGCCGGCGGGAATGCCGCTGCCGCTCACCGCGCGGCCGGCGTCGGTGGCGACGATCGCGTTGTCCGAGATCGTCGTCGAGTCGGCCACCGCGGTGGCGGTGTCGGTGCGGGCCCCGGGGACCGAGCTCCCGCCGCCGAGCAGGCACGTGCCCGCCGGCTGCGGCGGCGTCGTCTGCGCCACGCAGTTGCTCGGGCGATCGATGTATGAGTTATCGCCCGGGCCCGGGTACAGCTCGTTGCCGTCGGCGTCGCGGGCCAGCGGCGTGTTCGGGCCGGTCGGCTCGTCCCTCACCGTCTGGCCGAACAGGGTCTCGGCCGCCGAGTCGTCGGCCAGCGACGTCGCCGCGTCGGGCGCCACGCGCCTCGAGTTGCGGAAGCTGTTGCCGGTGTAGGTGAACGGCGGGAACGCCTCATCGAACGTGATGTCGATCAGACCGCCGTCCTTGAAGGCCGGCGAGGCCTCAATCTCGGGGATGACGTGCTCGAGGAACAGGTCGGACGCGTACAGGCCGCCGGTGTAGTTGATCGGCGGGTTCGGGGTGGTCGGGTCGGCGAAGCCGCCCGAGAGGTTGTTGCCGTGGCAGACGGCGTCGTGCGCGTCGGAGCAGTTGTTCGGCGAGATCCAGCTGAACGCCGGGGTCGTCGCCTCGCTCTGCAGGTCGTGGTAGAGACCGTCGCCGGGGTCGAACAGGTTGGCGATGTGCTGCGCGTTGCAGTCACCGGCTTGCAGGATCGAATCGAACCACGGGAACGGGAAGTGCTTGGGCACGTACTGGTCGGTCGCGTCGGCGCTGCCCGGGTTCGCCTGGGCCTTGGACCCGGTCGGCCCCGGCGAGGGGAACGGCGCGCCGCAGTACTGCGATCCGGCGCTGTGCGAGGGCATCCCGTTCGGCCCGGGGTTGTTCAGGTCCTGGGCGTAGCCCTTCCAGCTGACGCCCGCCTTGTCGAACTGGTTGAACAGCGTCGGCACCGAGCTCGGGTACACGCAGCCGTTGGACCCGGCGGCGGCGTTGGGGCCGGCGGCGGAGACGAGCTGCCCGTAGTTCGGGTTCGAGTCCAGCGAGCCCGTCGTGTCGACCGAGCCGCCGAAGGTGTCGTAGTAGGGGCAGTCGGCCTGAGTGTCGGGCTGGGTGGCCTGGCCGCTGACCGCCGAGATGTAGTTGTCCAGGCTGAAGTGGCCGGTCCCGTAGTAGTGCTTGAGCAGCACGCCCTGGCCCGGGAGGGTCTTCCACAGGTAGGTGTTGTCGTTCAGACCGGTGAACGTGGCGTCGTAGGACTTGTTCTCGAGGATGATCAGCCACACGTGCTTGATCTTGCCGGCGGTGATGCCGAGGTCGTCGTTGCCCGCCTGCGACCAGCGCGGCTTGGGGGGACGGCCGAGCTGGTGCCGGTGGCCGGCGTGATGGCGGCGCGGCACCGCGCCGGCGGCGCCCGCGACGCCCGCCGCCGCGAGCGTGATCGCCAGCGCCACGATGGCTGACTGCTGCAAGCGTCTTCTCGACCACGACCGCATTGACCACCTCGATGGAGTCAGGGATGGGACGGAGTGGATTCTGTTCGCGCGCTCGATGCCCCGTGTGGCGCTGGTGTTTAAAACGGGCCGGAGCACGCCGAGGGCCCGGCGTCGCCGCCGGGCCCTCGCAAACGGTACGGCTCTGGTGGCTTCGGGCGTGCGGCCCGCTCGGCATCCAGCCTCGCCGGTCGGGCCGCGCCCGAATCGTCCGGCTGCCTACATCATCCCCGACATGTCGGGCATGCCGCCGCCCGGCGCGCCGCCCTGGTCCTTCTCGGGGACCTCGGCGACGATCGCCTCGGTGGTGAGGATGTTCTTGGCGATCGAGGCCGCGTTCTGCAGCGCGGAGCGCGTGACCATCGCCGGGTCGATGACGCCGTCGGCGATCAGGTCGACGATCTCGCCGCTGGACGCGTTGAGGCCGTGGCCCTTCTTGGCCTTGCGGACGTCGTTGACGACGACCGAGCCCTCGAGGCCCGCGTTCTCGGCGATCTGCCGGAGCGGCTCCTCGAGCGCACGCGACACGATGTTCGCGCCGGTGCGCTCGTCGGCCGCGTCGATCGCGTCGACGTTCAGCGCCTTCTGGGCGACGAGCAGCGCGACGCCGCCGCCGGGCACGATGCCCTCCTCGAGGGCCGCCCGGGTGGCCTGCAGCGCGTCCTCGACGCGGTGCTTCTTCTCCTTCATCTCGGTCTCGGTGGCCGCGCCGACCTTGACGACCGCGACGCCGCCCGACAGCTTGGCGAGGCGCTCCTGGAGCTTCTCGCGGTCGAAGTCGGAGTCGGTGGTCTCGATCTCGGACTTGATCTGGTTGATCCGGCCCTTGATCGCGTCGCCGTCACCGGAGCCGTCGACGATCGTGGTCGTGTCCTTGGTGACCACGATGCGACGGGCGCGACCGAGCTGGCTCAGCTGGGTGTTCTCCAGCTTGAGGCCCATCTCCTCGGTGATGACTTCGCCGCCGGCGAGGATCGCGATGTCCTCGAGCATCCGCTTGCGGCGATCGCCGAAGCCCGGAGCCTTGACCGCGACGCCGGTGAAGGTGCCGCGGAGCTTGTTGACGACCAACGTCGCCAGCGACTCGCCCTCGACGTCCTCGGCGATGATCAGCAGCGGACGGCCGGACTGGATGACCTGCTCGAGGACGGGCAGGATGTCGCGCACGGAGCCGATCTTCTGGTTGGCGATCAGGACGTAGGGATCCTCGAGGACCGCCTCCATGCGCTCCTGGTCGGTGACCATGTAGGGCGAGATATAGCCCTTGTCGAACTGCATGCCCTCGGTGAACTCGAGGTCCATGCCGAACGTCTGGCCCTCCTCGACGTTGACCACGCCGTCCTTGCCGACCTTATCGATCGCGTCGGCGATCACGTCGCCGATCTCGTCGTCGCCGGCCGAGATCGTCGCCACGCGGGCGATCTGGTCCTTGCCCGAGATCTCCTTGGACTGCGACTCGATGTTCTTGACGACGTCCTCGACGGCGCGCTCGATGCCGCGCTTGAGCGCGAGCGGGTTGGCGCCGGCGGCGACGTTCTTCAGGCCCTGGCGGACGATCGCCTGGGCGAGCACCGTCGCGGTCGTCGTGCCGTCGCCGGCGACGTCGTTGGTCGCCGTGGCGACCTCGCGGACGAGCTGCGCGCCCTGGTTCTGGAAGACGTCCTCGACCTCGATCTCGCGGGCGATGGTGACGCCGTCGTTGGTGATCGTCGGGGCGCCGAACTTCTTGTCGAGGACGACGTAGCGGCCGCGCGGGCCGAGCGTGACCTTGACCGCGTTGGCGACCGCGTCGACGCCCTGCTCGAGCGCCTTACGGGCGTCCGCGTCGTACTTCAGTTCCTTGTGTGCCATGTGTGCTTGGTTCTCCTAGAACGCTTTCGGACTACGCGACTTTGGCCAGCACGTCGGACTCGCGGAGGACGAGCAGATCCTCGCCGTCCACCTTGATCTCCGTGCCGCCGTACTTGCTGTACAGGACCTCGTCGCCCTCGGTGACGTCGAGCGGCGTGCGCTTGCCGGTGTCCTCGTTGACCTTGCCGTCGCCGACGGCCAGGACCTTGCCCTTCTGCGGCTTCTCCTTGGCGGTATCGGGCAGGACGATGCCACTGGCGGTGGTCTCCTCCTCCTCGATGGCCCGCACGATCAGGCGATCGCCGAGCGGCTTGAGATTCATCTGAAGCTAACCTCCGTTGCAGTGTGCTGTTCGCGGCTGGCTTGGCACTCGTCAGCATAGAGTGCCAGCGCCTGTCCCGCACTATAGCTGCCGTCGCCGCCTTTGGCACTCGCACGCGAGGAGTGCCAGGAGATGCGACCGGCCCCGCCGTCGGTGCCCGGCGGGCCCGCCGTCGGCGTCCGGCGGGCCCGCTGCCGGGCGGCCGCCCACCGCTGACGCTCCCGGCCCGCACGCTCGCCAGCGGATACCGTCGTGCCCCGTGGACAGGGTCTACGGCAAGCATTCGGTCCGGGCCGTGCTCATCGCCCGCCCGGAGTCGGTCAAGCGGCTGCTGCTCGCCGGCAGGGACACCTATCACCGCGAGCTCGTGGCGCTCGCGCAGCGCGCCGGCATCGAGCCCGAGTGGCTCCCGTGGCCGGAGTTCCGCCGCGCCGGCGGCGTCACCGACGAGGACAAGCACCAGGGCGCGGTCGTGCTGACGACGCCGCGGCGCCTGCTGACCGAGGCCGACCTCGACGAGCTCGCCGACGCCTCGGTGGTGCTCGCGCTCGACCAGATCTCCGACCCCCAGAACCTGGGGACGATCCTGCGTGCCGCGGCGTTCTTCGGCGTCGACGCGACGCTCGTGCTGAAGAACCGCGCCGCCGAGATCTCGCCGCTCGTCGCGCGGGTGGCGGTCGGCGGCGCCGAACTCGTGCGCACCGTGCGGGTCACCAACCTGGCGCGCAGCCTCGAGCGGTGCAAGTCGCTCGGCTTCTGGGTCTACGGACTCGACGAGCGGGGCGAGACCACGCTCGCGCAGACCGCCTTCGACGCCAAGACCGTGCTCGTGGTCGGCGCCGAGGGCGAGGGCCTGCGCCACCGCACCCGGGAGTTCTGCGATGCGCTGGTGCGGATCCCCGGTGGCCGGCCGGGGCTCGAGAGCCTGAACGCCGGCGTCGCGACCGCGGTCGCCCTCGCCGAGGTCTTCCGCGACCGCGGCTAGTTCCTCTCGGACTGCGGCCGGCTCCGGTCGGACAACGACGATCGAGTGGATAGAAACGACCGACCCCCCGCCGCTTGCACGAGGGTCGGCGGGAAGGGTCCGGGGGGTGGATGAAATCCGCCACAGCTCGAGATGGCGCGCGGGGGTCGGTGAGAATGATCCGTCGGGGCGGCGGGGCCATCGAGCGAGCGGGGCCGCGGTCGGTCAGCCGTGGGCTATCTCTCTCGATCGTCCGCAGAACTCGCGGACACTCGACTAGCAGGCCGCGAGCGCGCCCGAGCGGATGAGGTCGGTGGCCGCGGCGATGTCGACGTCGAGGTAGCGATCGCGATGTAGGAAGGCGACCCGCTCGCGCACGCAGTGCAGGACGTCAATCGTCGGACGGCTCGCCCGCTCCACGCCGCGCAGCTCGAGCGCCTGGCAGCAGGCGATGAGGTGGATGGCCGCGATCTGCTGGGCGATATCGAGGATCGTCCGGGCGTCGCGGGCGGCGATCGTGCCCATCGAGACCTTGTCCTGGTTGTGGCACTCGGTCGAGCGCGAGTGGATCGTCGACGGACCGGAGAGCTTCATCGCCTCGGCGGTCATCGACGAGCAGACGAGCTGCATGCCCTTGAAGCCGTGGTGCAGCCCCGCCTCAGGGTCGTCGGCGGGCAGGCGGGGGATGAGGTTCGGCGTCAGCCCGGCGTTGAACTTCTCGTCGACGAGCAGCTCGAGCTGGCGGTCGATGAGGTCGCAGACGTTGGCGAGGGCGACCTTCAGCGAGTCCATCGCCTGCCCGATGTGGCCGCCGTAGAAGTTGCCGCCGCTCTCGACGCGTCCACCGGCGACGTTGAACAGCGGGTTGTCATCAGACGCGTTGATCTCGGTCGTCACCCACTCCTGCACCCAGGCGATGACGTCGCGCAGCACCCCGATGACGTGGGGGGCGCAGCGGATCGAGTACCTGTCCTGGATCTGGCGCTCGAGCTCGATGAAGTCGGCGCCCTGGAGCCCCTCCTCGTAGAGGTCCTCGCTGTCGACCGCGAGCTGCGAGCCGGCGAGCAGCGCCCGGATGTTGCGCGCGCTGGCGACCATGCCGGGGTGCGGCTTGGCCGCGTCGAAGAGGAAGGCGTTGAAGTGCCCGCGGTTGCCGAGCAGCGCCTGGGAGGCCATCGCCGTCAGCAAGTCGGCGACGTTGGCGAGCTCGCGGGCGCCGGCCACGGCCAGGCAGGCGAAGGCGCTCATGAACGACGTGCCGTTGGTCAACGCCAGACCCTCCTTGGCCTCGAGCACGACCGGCTGCAGGCGCAGCCGCGCGAGCGCTTCGGCGGCGTCGCACGCCTGCCCCGCGACGGCGACCCGACCATCGCCGCACAGCGCGCGGCCGACATAGGAGAGGGGCGCCAGGTCGCCGCTGGCCCCGCATGAGCCGCGCTCGGGGATGAACGGCAGCACGTCGTGCTCGAGCAGGTCGAGCAGACGCTGCACGAGCTCGACGCGGACGCCCGAGTTGCCCTTGGCCAGGCAGTTGGCGCGCAGCAGCATCGTGACCCGGGCGACCTCGGGCGGCGCGACCGGGCCGGTGCCACAGCCCATGAAGTCGATCACGCCCCGCGACAGACGAGCCGCCTTGGCCGGCGAGACCTGCCGGTGGGCGCTGTCGCCGTAGCCGGTCGTCACCCCGTAGATCGGGATCTCGTCGGCGATCAGGCGCCGCTTGAGCTCGCGGCTGGCGGCCACGCGCCGCCCCGCCACCTCGCTGAGGCGCACGGTGACGCCGCGTCGCGCGACCTCGAGCGCATCGGCGATCGTCAGGCTCGAGCCGTCGAGCTCGAGCGCCGAGCGCCGCAGCTCCGCCGGAACGCTGACGTCGACGATGGCCACGCAGGATTATGGCGGCGAACGCTAGCCTGAATGCAAGCAGGACGCAGCCTACCGTCGCCTGATGCAGCCAAATCGCGCTCTGGACGCCTCAGATCGCAGGATCATTGCGCTCCTGCGCGAGAACTCGAAGCGGACGTTCGCCGACATCGGCACTCACGTCGGGCTCTCGGCGACCGCGGTCAAGCGCCGCGTCGACCGCCTCGAGCGCGACGGGGTGATCGTCGGCTACGGGGTGCGGATCGACCCCCGCGCGCTCGGCGAGGGCATCGAGGCGCTGATCGAGATCTACTGCGCCGACCGGATCGCGCCCGCCGACGTCGGCCGCCTGCTCGCCGGGCTGGAGCCGGTCGTCTCGGCGTTCACGACCCTCGGCGAGCCCGACGCGCTCGTCCGGGTGCGCCTGGCGAGCATCGCCGAGCTCGAGTCCTTCGTCGAGATGCTGCGCCGCGACCGCAACGTCCTGCGCACGCGCACGCTCATCGTCCTCTCGACGCTGGTCGACCGCTCCGGCTGAGCGGGCAATGAGGCCGGTTTCGACGCTGATCGATCGCCCCGGCTGAGCGGGCAATGAGGCCGGTTTGGACGCTGATCGACCGCCCCGGCTGAGCGGGCACCGAGGCCGGCGCGGCCGTGCCCGCCCGCGGGCGCGCTCAGGCGCGCGAGACGTACTTGCCGCTGCGCGTGTCGACGCGGACGCGCTCCCCGACCGAGACGAACAGCGGCACCTGGATCGTCGCGCCCGTCTCGAGCGTCGCGGGCTTGGAGCCGCCGCCCGACGCGGTGTCGCCGCGGAGCCCGGGCTCGGTGCCGGTCACCTCGAGGTCGACCGCGCTGGGCAGCTGCAGCCCGCCGGGCCGATCGTCGATGTAGAGCACCTCGACCTCGTCGGTGGGCTTGGTGAAGCGCAATTCCTCCTGCACCTGGGCCTGGGGGATCGCCAGCTGCTCGAAGCTCTCGGAGTCCATGAAGTGCGCGTCGTCGCCGTCGGAGTAGAGGTACTGCATCCGCCGCACCTCGGTGCGCACCGCGCGGAACTTCTCGCCGGCGCGGAACGTGCGGTCGATGACGTTGCCGTCCGACGCCCGGCGCAGCTTCGTGCGCACGAACGCCGCGCCCTTGCCGGGGTTGACGTGCTGGAACTCGAGGACCTTGTAGACGGTGCCGTCGACCTCGATGTGGTTGCCGCCCTTGAGCTGGTTGGTCGAGATGCTCATGTCCTGCGCCAGGTTAGGAGGTGCGGACGCGGGGACGATCAGGCGGAGTCGCGCAGCTCCCGCGGCCAGTCGGACGCGGGGACCTCGTCGACGCTGGGGCCGTCGGCATCGCCCTCGGTCACGCTGTAGACGGCGAGCACGCCGTCGGCGTTGCGCAGCACCGCGTAGTCGGTGACGCCGTAGGCCTCGATCGCCGAGCGCGAGTCCGGCTCGCCGGCGCCGCCGTGCGCGTCGGCGTAGCGCCGCTCGGCGATCTGCAGGGGACCCTCGGCGCGTTCGCTCATCTCAAACCCTGAGTGGCCGGGCGGGTGCCTCTAGCCCGGCAGGTCCTGGTAGATGAGGTGCCGGCCCGAGCCCTGGACCGCGAGCGTGAACGTGACGGCGTTCGGGCCCCGGCCAGAGCGCACGCGCAGGCGGGTGAAGTGGCCGTCGCGTGGACGGAACGCCGTCAGCTCGGCGAGGTACGGGTGGAAGATGCCGTCGGCGCACGCCGGCATGCAGTCGTCGACCCAGTTGGCGCCGTGGCCGATCGCCACCTCGGTCGTCCACTTCGTCCAGGTCAGGTGGCCGAACCGGTTGCGTCCGTGGCCGTCGAAGCCACCGAGCGCGCCGGATCCGTCGCCGGCGTATTCGATCGACACCGGGCGGACGAGCGGCTCGATGTTGTAGTGGACCGACGGCGAGCCGGGGAGCACCGGGAGCGCAGCGCCGGCGAACGCCGGGCTTGCGATCACGAGCGCGACCAGCGCGACGCCGAGGATCCGCAGCCGGACGGCCATGGGGCTCAGTTGCGGGCACCGCCGAGCCCGTGGATGCGGTCGCGCATCTGGTCGGGCGGGTTCTCGATGATCTGGGAGAAGCGCACCACGGTGACCGTGTCCTCCAACGCGACCTTGCGCCCGTAGATCTGCTCGAGGAAGTGGACCATCTCGTCGACGCGGCGGAACTCGGGGTTGTCGTGCTCGATATCGCGGGGGCTGAGGTCGCGCACGCGCTTGACCTCGACCTGGTCGATGACCGCGCTGAAGATCTTCTCGCGGGGCGAGTGCTGGTATCCGATCGTCACCAGGACGCACTCGTTCTTGTGGTACTTGTGGGACTTGTCGCCGAGGCGGATCGTCGCCGTCTTGCGGCCGCGCCGGAGCTGGTCGGCGAACACCGACGAATAGAAGTTGAGCACGCGCACGGCAGCGCAGCCTACCGATCCGGGATGGGCCGCGACATCGCCCGCCGGACCATCTCGCGCTCCCCCGCGTAGGTCAGCTCACGGGCGGCGCGCTCGAGCGGCATCCAGCGTGCCTCCTCGATCTCGTGGTCGTGGTCGGCGGGATCGCCGGACCGGTAGCTGAAGAGGAAGAAGCGCACGACCTTGTGGATCGGGCGCCCGCGGCGCTCGTAGCGGTACTCGACGTCGCCGAGCGCCTCGACGAGCTCGGTCTGCACGCCGCCCTCCTCGGCGACCTCGCGGCGGGCCGCCTGCTCGGGGGTCTCATCGCCGTCGATGTGGCCCTTGGGCAGCCCGAGCACGCGGCGCCCATCGGCGGACCGCTTGACCGGGACGATCGTGATCACCTCGCCGTCGCGGATGACGACGCCGCCGGCGGAGAACTCGTCGGCGCCCGCCGGGGCTCTAGTAGACATACCCCTCGAGTCGACCGGGATCGCGCACGGTCAGCTTCCCGCGGCCCTGGACGATGACCCCGGCGCGCTCGAGGCCGGCGAGGAAGCGGCTGGCCGACTCGCGCGACGCGCCGGCCATCTGGGCGAGATCGGCCTGGGTCGCGGTGATCAGCACGTCGGTCGGGCCGGCCCCCTGCGAGCGCGCCGCCGAGACGAGCTCGGACAGCGCGGCGGCGACCCGGCTCTGCACGGTCGTGAACGAGTGGCGGGCGAGCCGCTCGCTCGTCCGGCGCAGGCGGCGGCTCAGCGCGCCGAGCAGGCGGACGGCGATCTCGGGGTGGACGCGCAGCAGCCGGCGCATGTCGCGCCCGAGGATCGCCGCGACCTCGCCGTCCTGGACCGCTTCGACGCTCGCCGCGCGCTGCTCGTCGTCGAACATCGCCAGCTCGCCGAAGATGTCGCCGGTCTCAAACGTCGCGAGCGTCAGCGTCCGGCCGATGCGGTGCTCGGAGACCGAGCGAAACCGGCCGTGGCGCACGACATAGCAGGTGTCGCCGCGATCGCCCTCGTGGAACACCATCTCCCCGGCGGCGAAGCGACGCGGGACGACGACATCGGCGACCCGCTCGAGGTCGTCCACGGGCAGCCCGGAGAAGGCAGAAACGCTTCCCAAGAGCTCGATCGTGTCCTGCGCGGTCGTCATAACGCACCCCAGGGATACCACACCCGGCGTGGCGAAACCCCGTCGGTGCGGGCCATTCGGACGTGCGGGGACTGCGAGACTGCGCCCATGGATCGCTCGCCACGACAGACGTGGGACGCACGATACCGCGAGCGCGGCATCGTCCCCGGGCCGCCCGCGCCCTGGCTGGCCGAGAATCGCGACCTGCTCGCCGGGACGCGCGCGCTCGACCTCGCGTGCGGCATCGGGCGCAACGCGCGCTTCCTCGCCGGGCTCGGCTTCGCCGTCGACGCGCTCGACGTCTCGGAGGTGGCGATCGCGGCGCTGCGGGGCACCCCCGGCGTCACGGCGCGCGTCGCCGACCTCGAACACCAGCCGCTGCCGGCCGAGCCCTACGACGTCATCGTCATCATCGACTACCTCCAGCGTGACCTGTTCGCGGCGGCGCCGGCGGCGCTGCGCCCGGGCGGCGTGATCGTCGCCGAGACCGTCACCCGCGCGCACGTCGAGCGGCTCGGGCGCCGGTTCGATCGCCGCTTCCTGCTCGAGCCGGGGGAGTTGCGCGAGGCGTTTGCGGGACTCGAGGTCCTGCGCAGCGCCGAGGGGATCGTGTCGCGGGGTGACCGGCCGCGAGCCGTGGCCAGCATCGTGGCCCGCCGGTCGAGTTAGCATCGCCGGGGGTGATCGCGTATGAGCCGATCGGCGTCGTGCGCTCGCCGTTCACCGAGCGCCGGGGCATGCCGCTGCAGTCGGTGGCGGCCGCCGAGGTGCAGGGGCGGGTCGAGCTCGAGCCGCGCCTGGCGCCCGGGCTGCGCGACCTCGACGGCTTCTCGCACCTGCACCTCATCACCCATCTGCACCGGTCCGCCTCTTCCGACCTCGAGGTCGTCCCCTATCTCGACGCCGCCGTGCACGGGGTGTTCGCGACGCGCTCGCCGCGCCACCCCAACCCGATCGGGCTGAGCGTCGTGCGCCTGGAGCGCGTCGAGGGCGCCACGCTGCACGTCGCCGGGCTCGACCTGCTCGACGGCACTCCGGTTCTCGACCTCAAGCCCTATGTGCCGGCGTTCGACGCCGTGCCCGCCGAGCGCACCGGATGGCTGGAGCGGGCCGCGCCGCGCGTGCACGAGGTCCGAGCCGACGAGCGCTGACCTCGTGCGGGGTCAGCGCTGGCAGTCGGGACACCAGAAGGTCGTCCGGTTGTCGTCGCCCTGCCCGCGGGCGGCGATCCTGCCGCCGCAGCGCGGGCACGGCTGCCCGTGCCGTCGGTACACCTCGCGCCCGCTGTCCTGGTCGCCGGTGCGCGAGGACTCGAGCATCCGCGGACGGAGCCGGTCGATGATCGCCACCGCCTCCTCGTCGGACACCTCGGCCACGGCGCGCCATGGATCGATCGCGGCGTCGAAGCAGCCCTCCGACTTCCACAGGTTGCCGATCCCGGCGACGATGCGTTGGTCGAGCAGCGCGTCGCCGATCCCGCGCGTGTGGTCGTCGGCGCGCAGCCGGGCGAGGAAACGCGGGTGGTCGAACGCGTCGGCGAGCACGTCGGGGCCCAGCGCGGCCAGCCGCTGATCCAGGTGCGTGCGGCTGTCGGTCATGAGCTCGAGCACCGGACCGTCGAACTCCACGACCTGATGATCGCCGCGGCGCAGCACCAGCCACGCGCGGCGCGACGAGCGGCGCCAGCGGCGGCCCGGTGGATACACCCCCCACGAGCCGGTCATCCGCAGATGGGAATGGATCGTCAGATCGCCCTCGAAGCGCAGGAACAGGTGCTTGCCGTGCGTGGAGATCTCGCGCACGGCCCGCCCGCTCAGCCGCTCGGGCCAGCGGTCGAGCCGGTGGCGCGGCTGCGGGGTGCGGATCTCGTCGGGGACCCGACCCTCGAGCACCGGGCGCATGCGCCGCGCCGCCCAGGCGATCGTGTCTCCCTCGGGCATCCGCTCCCCGGGGCGCTCAGGAGGGCCGAGCGGAGCCCGAGCTCCGCTGCCGCCCCGCGCGGCCGTCGCGGATGTGGTGGCTTCGGTGCGACCTCGGCATGGCGCGACGGCGCGGGTGAGGCGCCGGCCCGACGCGCGCCCGATCGCTGTCCCGCGCGTCGAGCTTGGTCAACTGCGCGGCCGGCTCTCCCGGAGACCGCCGGGGGGTGAAGTGCGACCGGCCTCGCTGCGACATGCCCGTGGATGGTAATTCGCGCACGCGACTGTAGGTAGGATCCGCGCCGGCAGGGATCGCGACCCATCACCGATCCGCGAGCGCATACGTGTCAGATTCCGACGTCGATGGCGCCACGGCCGCGGGGGCGCCGAGGGGCGCCTCGCCGCCGACGCAGGTGCAGCGCGCCGACATCATCCTCGGCACCCTGTTCATCCTCCTGGCGATCTACTCGCTCGTGCTGCTGCCGTTCAGCCCGTCGCAGGTCGGCACCCACACGGTCCTCTGGGAGGCGCTGCAGGGATCGACGGCGTCGGTCGTCACCGGCGGCGCGCTCGCCGACACCGGACACGCCTCGGTCGCCGGCGTGGTGGCGGCCGGCCTCGTCGGCACGATCGCGTTCGACTGGATGTACTGGTGGGGCGGCCGGCGCTGGGGACAGTGGTGGATCAACATGCTCGTCGCGGGCAGGCCGCGGACCGCCTGGGTCATGGAGCGCATCCAGCGGGGGATCTCGCGCTGGGGAATCCCGCTCATGCTCGTCTCGCGGGTGCCGCCGATGCCGGCCCCGCTCGTGTTCGTCGCCGCCGGCTGGAGCGGCATGAGCCTGCGGCGCTTCCTCGTGCTTGACGTCATCGCGGGTCTGCTGCGCGTCGGCCTGTTCGTGACCCTCGGCTACGTGATCGGACCGCCCGCGGTGCACCTCGCCAAGCAGATCGCACACTACGGCCTGGCGCTCGGCATCCTCATCGTGGCCGTCATCGTGTTCCAGTTCTGGCGCTCGCGGCGCGGCGGCTCTGCGGCGCCCGAGCGCGCCGGGTGATCGGGGCGCGATGAGCGACGATCGCGGGCGCTGCATCGTGCTCTGGGACCGCGACTGCGGGTTCTGCGCCTGGATGCTGGCGTGGGTGCTGCGCTGGGATCGCGATCGACGCCTGCGACCGGCGTCGATCCAGGGCCCGGACGGCGACCGCTGGCTGGCGGCGATGCCGCCCGAGCGCCGGCTCGCGTCATGGCATCTCGTCGACGAGGATGGCGAGGTGAGCTCGGGCGGTCGGGCGCTGCCCGCCGTGTTCCGGCGTCTGCCCGGCGGAGCGCCACTGGCGGCGCTGGCCGCGCTGCGCCCTCCGGCGACCGATGCCGCCTACGACTGGGTCGCGGCACACCGAAGCCTGCTCGGCCGGCCGATCCCCGCGGCGGCCAAGGAGCGGGCGCGCACGGTCATCGGCGAGCGTTCGGACTGACGGTCAGCGTCCGTTCGAGAGCCCGTTCACCCTCAGGCGACAGAGAGAGCCAGCCCGGGTCATCGGCGAGCATCTCGGCGAGCACGTCGACCGCCTCGGCTGCGGGGCGGACGCGGTCCTGTCCCTCTCGCTCCCATCGCCGGAAGGCAAATTGGATCCCGGCGACCGTGAGCCACCACCGCAGGTCGTTCACGCTCGGGACCCACGGTTCATCCAGGTCTGCCAGGTAGCCGCGAGCCGCGCAGCGGGCTCGTGCTCGACACCGTTCGGGCGCGGGGTCTTCGGGACGCAGGAAAGCGAGGAACATCGCGCGGGCGATGTCGAGGCCACGAGGGGCGACCTGCGCCTCCTCCCAATCGATCAGAGATCCGTGGCGGTCGTGGTGGATGAAGTTGCCGGGCCCGGGGTCTCCGTGGGTGAGCACGAGCGGCGCGGGGTCGGGGACGCGGGGGCCGATCAGGCTCTGCCAGTCCGGGACGCGCGCCGCGGCGGGCGCGAGGCGGAGGCCGAGAGCGGCGACGCGCTCGGCGTGCTCACGACCGAACGTCGCGGCGTCGCGAACGCTGAGCGCCGAGCCCGCCCAGGGGATCGCGGAGAGCTTGGCCAGAGCGCTCCCGAGCTGCCGCCAGCCGTCATCTCCCACCGGCCGTCGCCCTCGGACCCGCTCGGTCACCAGGCAGGCGACGCGCCGGCCGTCGGCAAGCGTGGTCGCTGAGGCCGTGCACAGGCGAGGGACGGGACCGTGATGGTCGGTCAGCCACCTCAACGCCTCGCGCTCGACGTGCAGCGTGCCGCTGATGAGCTCGAGCTTGACGGCAACCTCCTGCTCGGTCACTCGCTCGCGCCCGAACACGACCTCATGGCGACTGCCCTGCACCGGCCGCCTGTCAACGACGATCGTCGTGCCGTCCTCGAGCCGGAGCACAGCGCCGGATGATCGCCGATGGAGGCGTCATGCGCTCGGTCCCATCCCCGGCTCGGTCCTCCGGGGCCGCCCGCGAAGCCGCGGCCGGCCCGCAGCAGGGCAGCTTCGCCCCGCACATCTTTGCCACGGGTAGCTATCACCACGTCGAGATCAACGATCCCGACCTCACGATCAGCGTCATCAAGTTGATCCTCGATCGTGCCCGTGACGCCCGCCGGGGCTGACGCGTCGGCATCAGGCGCTCAGGGTCAGGCGGCGCGGCCCCTCCTGGAAGCCGAGCTCGACGAGCGCGGGCGCCAGCTCGCTGCGCATCGCCGACCCGCCGTCGACCTTCTCCAGCGCCAGCCGCTTGATCGACCCGGCTCTGACCTGCTCGACGAGCGCCGCCAGCGCCGGGCGCAGGCGCCCGTCGCCGGGGTCGACGAGCGTCTGCAGCGCCCGGCCGCCGCGCTCGAGGTAGAGGATCGGGTCGCCGTCGACGAGCACGACATGGGCGCCGGCGGTCCGCGCGGGTCGCCGCCGGGCCGGCTGGGTGCCGTCGCCGTCTCGCTTGGGCCAGGGCAGCGCCGCGCCGTAGGGCTGCGCGGGATCGACCGCGGCGAGCACGAGCGGCGCCCCGCGCTCCTCGCGGGTCCCGCCGCGCGCGCGAAGCCGCTCGACCGCGCCGGGCAGCGCGAACTGCGCGCCGCCGAGGCCCTCGAGGAAGTAGCCGCGCCGGGCGACGCCGAGCGTTTCGAGCTGTGAGAGCTCGGGGTAGATCGCGCTGAAGCCGCCCGCGATGCCCTCGGCGATGACCTGTTCGCGGGTGACGATGCCGTAGCGCTCGAGCAGCAGCTCGCCGAGCGCTCTGCGCTGGGCCACCGGGTCCGGGGGGTCAGAACCGACTCCCAGCAGCGGCTCGGTCTCAGACCAGCGGCCCTGCACCTGCGCTGAGGCGGCGTCGCGACGCCGGCGCCCGGCGCCGAAGCGCCCGCGGCGCGTCGCGGGCGGGCGGGAGCGCTTCAGCTGGTCGCGCTGGGCGCGGGCGAGGGTCAGCCGGGGCGCGCGCAAGGGGGCGAACGCGTCGTTGGTCGCGATCCCCGCCCAGGCGAGATCCCACAGCGCCTCCTGGATCTCCTCGGGGCTCAGCTCGACGTCGACGAGCAGGTCGGTGAAGAAGCACGCGCCGCGGGCGAGGCGCGCGCGCACGGCGTCGTGGGCGGCGGAGTCGGGCAGGTCGCCGCGATATAGCGGCGGGCCGAGCAGCGCCAGGTCCTCGCGGAAGTACAATGCCACACGGCCGGAGTTGCGCCCGAGCGCACCGGCGCCGATCCAGACGAGCTCGCCGGCCGCGCACAGCTGGTCCATCCACGACGGGGAGTAGGCGCCGACGCGGCGGGGCAGGATGTCGCGCTCCCACACCTCGGCGGGCAGCGCCAGACCCTGGAGCGGGCTCAGCACCTCGCGCAGGCGATCGATGCCCGCGCCCGCGGGCGAGAAGCGATCGACGCCCTGCCAGGCGGGCAGGAAGCGAGCGAGCTCGCGCTGCTCGGCGGGCTCGATCTCCTTGCGCAGGACCGCCAGCGACGCGCGGCGCAGCCGCCGCAGGACCTCGGGATCACACCACTCGCGCTCCGAGCCGCCGGGGCGCAGCTCGCCGCGCACGAGGTCGCCGGCGCGCTCGAGCTCGCGCAGGGCGGCGCCGGCGTCGATCCCGTAGCGGGCGCGGACCTCGCCGGTCGTGAACGGGCCGTGCGTCGCGGCGTAGCGGCGCAGCAGCTGGGCGAGCGCGTCGGGCACGTCGTCAAGGAACGTCGCCGGCAGCCCGCCGGGCGGCGCCGCCCCGAGGGCGTCGCGATACAGCCCGGCGTCCGCGGCGTCGATGAAGCGCGGCTCGCCGTTGATGCGCATGTCGGCGACGCGGCGCTCGGAGCGCAGCTCGGCGAGCATGCCCTCGGGGTGCAGGCCGTCGAGCACGCGCGCGCGGACCTCGGGCAGCGACAGGTCGCCGACGCGGCGCAGGACATCGAGCAGCGCGTCGCGGCCGGTCGCCCGCGCCGGCTCGGAGAGGCACTGCAGGTCGGCCTGCACCGACTCGAGCGCCCCGGCGTCGATGAGGTCGCGCAGCTCCTCCTGGCCGAGCAGCTCGCGCAGCAGGTCGCGGTCGAGCGACAGCGCGGCGGCCCGGCGCTCGGCGTTCGGGGTGTCGCCCTCGTACATGTAGGTGGCGACGTAGTCGAACAGCAGGCTGGAGGCGAACGGCGACGCCGTCGCGGTCTCGACCTCGACGAGCGTGAGCTCGCGCCGGTGGATCTGGGTCAGCAGCTCCACCAGCCCGGGCACGTCGAGCACGTCGCGCAGGCACTCGCGGTAGGTCTCGAGGATGATCGGGAACTCGCCGTAGCGCCTGGCGACCTCGAGCAGCGACTGGGACTTCAGTCGCTGCTGCCACAGCGGCGTGCGCTTGCCCGGCCGCGCGCGGGGGATGAGCAGCGCGCGGCCGGCGTTCTCACGAAAGCGCGCGCCGAACAGGGCGCTGGAGCCGAGCTCGGCGACGACGAGGTCCTCGATCTCGTCGGGCGCCAGCAGGACGAAGTCGGCGCCGGGCGGCTCCTCGGCGTCGGGCAGGTGGACGATGATGCCGTCGTCGGAATAGATCGCGTCGGACTCCAGCCCGATCTCGTCGCGGATCCGCGCGCTGAGCGCGAGCGACCACGCGGCGTGCACGCGACCGCCGAACGGACTGAGCACGCACAGGCGCCAGTCGCCGATCTCGTCGCGGAAGCGCTCGACGACGATCGCCTGGTCGGACGGCACCACCCGCGTGGCCTCCTGCTGCTCGGAGAGGAACTCGATCAGGTTGCGGGCCGCGCGCTCGTCGAGGTCGTAGTCGGCCTGCAGGCGCGCGGGCGGCTGGTCGACGGCCCAGCGCGCGAAGGCGCCGATCGCCTCGCCGAGCTCGCGAGGTCGCCCGAGCGTGTCGCCCTTCCAGAAGGGCACCGCGCCGGGGAGGCCGGGCGCCGGAGTGACGATCACCCGGTCGCGGCCGATCTCCTCGATTCGCCACGTGCTCGCACCGAGCAGGAACGTCTGGCCGGGACGGGCCTCATAGACCATCTCCTCGTCGAGTTCGCCGACGCGGCGGCCGTCGGGGAGGGTGACGGCGTACAGCCCGCGGTCGGGGATCGTGCCCGCGTTGGTGACGGCGAGCTGCCGGGCGCCCGGACGCGCGCGCAGCGTGCCCGCGATCCGGTCCCAGACGATCCGCGGGCGCAGCTCGGCGAACTCCTGGGAGGGGTAGCGGCCGTCGAGCATGTCGAGGACGTTGTGCAGCTGGGGGCGGGTCAGCTCCGCGTAGCTGTAGGTGCGGGTGACGAGCGCGTACAGCTCGTCGACCGACACGGTTCCCGCGCCCCCGCCCCCGCCCCCGTCGCTCGCCTGCTCGGCGGCGGCGGCGATGGCCACGATCTGCTGGGCGAGGACGTCGAGCGCGTTGCGCGGGACGACGGTCGTCTCGATCTCCGCCTCGCGCATCCGCCGCGCGACGACCGCGCACTCGAGCAGGTCGGCGCGGAACTTCGGGAAGATCCGGCCCCGGCTGACGTCACCGACCGAGTGGCCGGCGCGCCCGATCCGCTGCAGGCCGCGGGCGACCGACTTCGGCGACTCGACCTGGATCACGAGGTCGACGGCGCCCATGTCGATCCCGAGCTCGAGGCTCGACGTCGCCACCAGGCACGGCAGCTGTCCGGCCTTGAGCATCTCCTCGACGACGGTGCGCTCCTCGCGGGCGAGCGAACCGTGGTGCGAGCGGGCGATCTCCTGCTCGGCGAGGTCGTTGAGGCGCAGCGCGAGGCGCTCGGCACCGCGGCGGTTGTTGACGAACAGGATCGTCGACTTGTGCGCCTTGATGAGGTCGACGAGCTCGGGGTAGATCGCCGGCCAGATCGAGCGCCGCGTCGCCTCGCCGCCCTCCAGCGGATCCAGCGAGGGAGCCGCAGTGTCATCGGGCTCGACCATCGACTCGACCGGCACGTGGATCTCGAGGTCGAGCTCCTTGCGCACGCCGGTGTCGACGATCCGGCACTGCCGTCGGGGTCCGACCATGAAGCGGCCGACCTCCTCGAGCGGGTTCTGGGTCGCCGACAGGCCGATCCGCTGCACCTCTGCGCCCGCCGCCTCGGTCAGCCGCTCGAGGGTCAGCGCGAGATGCGAACCGCGCTTGGTCGCGGCGACGGCGTGGATCTCGTCGATGATGCACCAGCGCGCACCCTCGAACAGCGACTGGGAGCGGCCGGTCAGCATCAGGTACAGCGACTCGGGCGTGGTGATGAGGATGTCGGGCGCCTGGCGGAGCATCTGCTGGCGCTCGCGCTGCGGGGTGTCGCCGGTGCGCACGGCGACCCGCAGGTCGGCGCCGATCCCGCGCAGGGGCGTGCGCAGGTTGCGGTCGATGTCGTAGGAGAGCGCCTTCAGCGGCGAGACGTAGACGAGGCTGATCCGCCGCTCGCGCGGGTTCTCCGACGGGGCGCCTTGGGCGAGGCGGTCGATCGCGTACAGGAAGGCGGCGAGCGTCTTGCCCGAGCCCGTGGGCGCCGAGATGAGCACGTGCTCGCCCGAGGCGATCGCCGGCCAGGCCTGCTCCTGGGCGGGCGTGGGACCGGTGAACGCCCCGCGGAACCAGTCGCGCGTGCGCGGGCTGAACTCGGTCAGCGCCATGCGAGGAGATTAGTTACACGCGGCGCCGGACCACGACGAGCGTGTCGAGCTCGCGCTCGAGCGTCCATCCGTCGGGCGGAGCGTTGCGGAACAGCGCATCGACGACCGCCGTGGGACCGGGATGGCCGCCGCCCTGCGGCTTGTCCAGTCGCGCGTCGTGGAAGGCGACGGCGCCACCCGGTGAGACGTGGGAATGCCACACGTCCCAGTCCTCGCGCGCCCCTTCCTCGCTGTGCTCGCCGTCGATGAACACGAGGTCACAGGGCGGGCCGGGATAGCGTCGCCCGACGTCCTGGCTGCGGGCGATGTACCAGTCGACCGTCGGGCCGCCGCTGCGGGCCCAGCGCGCGACCGCGCGACGGGTCGCCGCCGGGCTGGCGCGGTGGCCCGGTCGCAGCGCGGTCCCGCTCGGATCCTCGAACGGGTCAACGAGCACCAGCCGCGCCGCCGGCCCCAGGACCTGGCAGAACAGCGACGCCGACGAGCCCTCGTAGACGCCGAGCTCGACCACGCAGTCGGCGTCACGGGCGAGCGCCATCAGCAACGTCGCCTCGCGGCCGGAGTGCATCGGCCGCGGCGGGATCAGACCGGTGCCGTACATGATCGCCCGCACGCGCGGGTTGTCGCGCAGCCAGTCGGGGGTCAGCGCGCGCAGCTTGGCGGGCAGCGACATCGCGGACAGGCTAGTGGCCGTCCCCGCAGGCATGCCCGCATTCGAGCACGCGGTGCGACCGTGCTCACGGGGCCGGCCACTCGCGACGGGTGAACGCCGCCAGCCCGTCGAGCAACCGCGCGATGTCGCCCGCGTCGGTGTACGGCGCCAGGCCGATTCGCAGGCCGCCGACGTCGCCGAGCCCGAGCCGGCGCGAGGCCTCGCGCGCGTAGAACGACCCGGCGGGCGCGTTGATGCCGCGCTCGGCGAGGAAGCGGTAGGCGGCGGCGGGATCGCGGTCGGTGAAGGTGATCAGCACCGTCGGCGTGCGCCGCCGCGCCCGCGAGTGGCGCAGGACCGACGGCAGGCCGCTGAGCCCGGCCTCGAGCTCCTCGCGCAGGACGTCCTCGTGGGCCTCGACGGCCGCCATCGCGGCGGCGATCTGCCCGCGTCGGTCCGCGCCCGCCCCGAGCCCGGCGATGAAGTCGACCGCGGCGGCCGTCCCCGCGAGCAGCTCGTAGGGCAGCGTCCCGAGCTCGAAGCGCTCGGGCACCTCGTCGGTCGAGGGCGCGAGCTTGTCGGGGTGCAGCGTCTCGAGCAGGTCCGGCGACGCGGCGAGCACGCCGCAGTGGGGACCGAGGAACTTGTACGGCGAGCAGACGAACAGATCGGCGCCGGTCGCGGCGAGATCGATCGGCGCGTGCGCGGTCAGGTGGACGCCGTCGACGAAGAACCGCGCGCCGCGGTCGTGGACGAGTGCGGCCAGCTCGGGCAGGGGGGGGCGGGTCCCGATCAGGTTCGACGCGCCGGTGACCGCGACCAGCCGGGTCCGCTCGCTCAGCTGGGCGGCGACGTGCTCGGGCGTCAGCTCGCCGGAGGTGGCATCGAAGTCGACCCGGCAGACGACCGCGCCGGTCCGCTCGGCGGCCTGCACCCACGGGCTGACGTTGGCGTCGTGATCGAGCCGGGTCACGATCACCTCGTCCCCGGGGCGCCACTCCTTGGCCAGCGCCCGCGATACGTCGTAGGTCAGCTGGGTCATGCTGCGCCCGAACACGATCCCGCGCGGATCGGCGCCGAGCAGGTCGGCCATCGCCGCGCGCGCCCGGGCGACGACCGCCTCGGCCGTGCGCTCGGCGCCGGTGACCGGGCCGCGGTTGGCGATCGGCGAGCGCAGCGTCTCGGCGACCGCGGCGGCGACCACGTCGGGCACCTGAGAGCCGCCCGGCCCGTCGAAGAAGCTCACGCCGGATCGCAGTGCCGGGAAGTGCGAGCGGACGGCCGCGACGTCGAGCACTGCGACCGGCCCGCCGCGTCAGTCGACGAGCAGGACGATCTTGCCGCGCGCGTGCATCGTCTCGGACAGGCGGTGGGCCTCGGCGATCCCCTCGAGCTCGAACGTCTCGGCGACCGGCAGCGTGAAGCGGCCCGCCTCGACGAGCTCGGTGACGGCGCTCAGCGCCTGCCAGGCGCGCGGCTCGTCGGGCCCGCCCGACATCTGCACGCCGAGCCTCGGCCCGTCCTCGAAGTCGGCGATCGTCAGCACGCGGTCGGGGTCTCCGGTCAGCTCGATGAGCGACGGAAGCGCGCCGCCGCCCGCGTCGTCGAGGGCGCGGTCGACGACCGCTCCCTCCCCACCGGCGAGCGCACGCACGCGCTCGGCGAGCCCCGGACCGTAGGTCGTCGCCTGCGCGCCGAAGGACCGCACGTACTCCTGGTTGGCCTCGCCGGCGGTCCCGATCACCGCGGCGCCGCGTTCGCGCGCGAGCTGGACGGTGCTTACCCCAACCGACCCGGAGGCGCCGTTGACGACGATCGTCATCCCCTCCCCGACCCCGAGTCGGTCCAGCGTCCGCCATGCCGTCTCGACCGCAACCGGCAGCGCGGCCGCGCCGACGAAGTCAAGCGCCGCCGGGATCGGGGCGTAGGCGGCCAACAGCGCGAAGTCGGCCGCTCCGTTGCCGCCGGCGACCGGGCCGAAGACGTGGTCCCCGGCGGTCACGTCGGCGATCTCGTCGCCGACCTCGTCGACGACGCCGGCGACCTCGAGCCCGGTGCGGCGGGGCAGGTCTCCGCCCATCGTGCCGCGACGGAACTTCCAGTCGACCGGATTGACCCCCACCGCGTTGACGACGACCCGGATCTGATCCGGCGCCGCGTGGGGCTCGGGGAGCTCGACGAGCTCGAGCACCTCGGGGGGGCCGAACTCCGCGTACTGGATCGCCCGCATCACCGCCTGACAGTACCCGCCGCGACCGCCGAGCGGCGCCCCGGCCGGCGAGAATCGCCCTCGCGAAGTTCCGCACCTGGGCGGACACCGGCGGCGCGCCGCCTCCGCGGAGGTGGCATCGTCCCGGCATGACCGCAGAGGTCATCGCACAGGACGGGGGTGAGCTTGGTCGTCAGGGCCACTGATCGCGAGCAGGATCTGATCGGGTCGATCGTGGCGGCGGTCGCCGACCGCCTCGCCGATGTCCCCGAGGTTCGCTGGGGCGAGTTCGCCCGCCAGTACCACCACTGGGTGCCGACGCAGGACCTCGCGGATCGCGCCGTCGACGACCTCGCCGGCGCCGTCGTGGCCCACTGGCGCACGGCGCGCGACCGACCCACCGGAGAGGCGAAGGTCCGCGTCTATGACCCGACGCCCGGGACCGCCGGCTGGACCTCGCCGTACACGGTGATCGAGATCGTCAGCGACGACATGCCGTTCCTCGTCGACTCGGTCACGATGGAGCTCGGGCGCCAGGGCTACGCGATCGAGCTGATCGTCCACCCCGTCATGCGCGTGCTGCGCGATCGTGACGGCGAGCTCGAGCGGGTCCTGGCCCCGGGCGAGAACGCCGACGGCGCCGTGACCGAATCGGTCATCCACGCCGAGGTGACCCACGAGTCCGATCCCGACCGCCTCTCGGTCCTGCAGTCGGGCATCGAGCTCGTGCTCGAGGAGGTCCGGGTCGCGGTGCAGGACTGGGGCGCGATGCGGGCGCAGCTGACGGTGGCGACCGACGAGCTCGCTCACCGGTCGCGCTGCGGTGCCCACGAGCTCGCCGAGGCGCGCGCGTTCCTCGCCTGGCTGGCCGACGACCACCTCACCTTCCTGGGCTACCGCGAGTACGAGCTGCGCGACGAGGGAGATGCCGCGACCGTGCACGTCGTCGAGGGCACGGGGCTGGGCATCCTGCGCGGCGTCTCGCCGCGACCGGTCACGCCGTTGTCGCCGCGGGCGATGCAGGAGGCTCGCTCGGCGCATCCCCTGGTGCTCGCCAAGGCCAACTCCCGCTCGACGGTCCACCGCCCCGCCTACCTGGACTACATCGGCGTCAAGCGCTTCGACGCCGACGGCCGGGTGACCGGCGAGCGCCGGTTCCTCGGGCTCTACACGACGTCGGCCTACAAGGCACCGCCGCACGAGATCCCACTGCTGCGCGACAAGGTGGCGCTCGTCACCGACCGGGCGGGGCTGCCGCCCGACAGCCACGACGCCAAGGGCCTGACCGACATCCTCGAGTCGTTCCCGCGCGACCTGCTCGTGCAGATCGATCCCGACGACCTGTTCGAGATCGCGATCGGCGTCCTGGGCCTCGGCGAGCGCCAGCGCGTGCGGCTGTTCGTGTCCGCTGACCGTCTTGACCGGTTCGTCGCCTGCATCCTGTGCCTGCCCCGGGACCGGTTCACCACGGTCAACCGGCGCCGCGCCGAGCGGATCCTGCTCGCGGCGTTCCACGGCGACCAGATCGACGGGCAGATGCTGCGCACCGAGCTGCGCAACGTCCGGGTCGACTACATCGTGCACTGTCCCGACGGGGTCCCCGAGGACTACGACGCCGCCGCCATCGAGGCCGAGATCGTGCGCGCGACGCGGGCCTGGGCCGATGACCTGCGCGCCGCGCTGCTCGCCGAGCGCGGCGAGGCGGCGGGCGTGGCGCTCCTGGCGCGCTACGCCCAGGCTTTCCCTGGGGGCTACCGCGCCGACGTCGACGCCGCCACCGCGGTGGCCGACATCGGCCGGATGGAGCGGCTGCACGCCCTCGGCCGCGAGCCGGGCACGCAGATCGCTCTCTATCGCCGCCGCGGCGACACCGAGCAGACGATCCGCGCCAAGCTGCTGAGCACCGTCGCGGTCTCGCTCTCCGAGGTCGTGCCCAAGTTCGAGCATATGGGCGCGATGGTCGTCTCCGAGCGCCCCTACGAGATCGTCCCGGACGGGGCGGCGCCGGTCTGGATCTACGACTTCGAGCTGCGCTGCGATCCCGCCGGGCTCGACCGTGCCGGGGACCGCTTCGGCTCGGCGTTCCTCGGCGTCTGGTCGGGCGAGCTCGAGGACGACCGCCTCAACGGCCTGGTGATGGGCGCGGGTCTCAGTGGCCGTGAGGTGACGATCATCCGCGCCGTGCTGCGCTACCTGCGCCAGGCACAGGTCCCGTTCTCGGACGCGTACATGATCCAGACGCTCCTGGACAACCCCGAGATCGTCCGGCGGACCGTCGAGCTGTTCGCTGCCCGGTTCGATCCCGAGATCCGGGATCGCGAGCTCGCCGAGCGCCTCACCGGCGAGCTGCGGGAGGCGATCGACGCCGTGCAGAGCCTCGATGCCGACCGCATCCTACGCCGCGTGGTCGCCGTCGTGGAGGCGACGCTGAGGACCAACTACTACCGCCGCCCCACGCGACCCTCGGGCCCCGATGCGATCCCGCCGTGCCTGTCGTTCAAGCTCGACCCCGGCCGGCTCGAGTTCCTCCCCCGGCCGCGCCCGCGGTACGAGATCTTCGTCTACTCCCCGCGCGTCGAGGGCGTGCACCTGCGTGGCGGCCACGTCGCCCGCGGAGGCCTGCGCTGGTCGGATCGCCGCGAGGACTTCCGCACCGAGGTGCTCGGGCTGATGAAGGCCCAGATGGTCAAGAACGCGCTCATCGTGCCGGTCGGCGCCAAGGGCGGCTTCGTCGTCAAGTGCCCGCCGGCCCGTGACGACCGCGAGTCACAGATGGCCGAGGGGATCGCCTGCTACCGGTCGTTCCTCGGGGGGCTGCTCGACCTCACCGACAACTACGTCGACGACCGCGTCGCCGGCCCCGAGCGCGTCGTTGCCTACGACGACGACGACCCGTACCTCGTCGTCGCCGCCGACAAGGGGACCGCGGCGTTCTCGGACATCGCCAACGAGGTGGCCGCCGGGTACGGCTTCTGGCTCGGCGACGCCTTCGCGTCCGGAGGCTCGCGGGGCTACGACCACAAGCAGATGGGGATCACCGCGCGCGGGGCGTGGGTGTCGGTCGCGCGGCACTTCGGAGAGCTCGGCCTCGACGTCGCCACGGAGGACTTCACCGTCGCCGGGATCGGCGACATGTCCGGCGACGTGTTCGGCAACGGGATGCTGCGCTCCGAGCACATCCGTCTGGTCGCCGCGTTCAACCACGCCCACGTGTTCCTCGATCCCGATCCCGATCCGCGGCGCAGCTTCGCCGAGCGCGAGCGGCTGTTCGCGCTGCCCCGTTCGGGCTGGGACGACTACGACCGCGCGGTCATCTCCACCGGCGGCGGCGTCCACTCCCGCGCGGCCAAGTCGATCGCCATCACTCCCGAGGTGGGGGCGGCGCTCGCGATCACGGCGACCGAGCTCGCACCCGACGAGCTCATCTCCGCGGTGCTGCGCGCGCCCGTGGACCTGCTCTTCAACGGCGGCATCGGCACCTACGTCAAGGCGCGCGACGAGAGCCACCGCGCCGCCGGCGACCGGGCCAACGACGCGGTTCGCGTGGACGGGGACCAGCTGCGCTGCCGGGTCGTCGCCGAGGGCGGCAACCTCGGGCTGACCCAGCGCGGGCGGATCGAGTACGCGCTGCACGGCGGGCCTGACGACACCGGCGGCCAGATCTATACCGACGCGATCGACAACGCCGCCGGGGTCAACTGCTCAGACCACGAGGTCAACATCAAGATCCTGCTCGGGCAGCTGACCGCCGCGGGCCAGATGACCGACGAGGAGCGCAACGCGGCGCTGCGCCGGATGACCGACGCGGTCGCCGAGTCGGTGCTGGCGGCATCGGACGCCCAGACGCAGGCGCTCAGCCTCGCGGCGCAGCGGGCGACCTCGATGATCGACGTCTACGCCCGGATGATCTCCGAGCTCGAAGCTACGGCGGGGCTCGATCGCGAGCTCGAGGGGCTGCCCGGCGAGGCCGAGATCGCCGAGCGCCGTGCCGAGCAGCTCGGCCTGACCGCGCCGGAGCTGGCAACGATCATGGCCCACGGCAAGATCCACCTGCGCGAGGCGTTGCTCGCATCCGAGCTGCCCGACGACCCCGACCTCGCCCCTGATCTCATCCGCTACTTCCCGCCGCCTCTGCCCGAGCAGTGCGCGGCGGAGATGCGCTCGCATCGTCTGCGCCGGGAGCTGATCGCCGCGATCGTGGCCAACGAGCTCGTCGACCGGGCCGGGATCACGTTCGTCTTCCGGCTGCACGAGGAGACCGGCGCCACCCCGGCGCAGCTGGGGCGCGCCTACACCGCGGCACGCGACGTGTTCGCGATGCGGGACGTGTGGGCGCAGATCCGCGCCCTTGACCACGCCGTCGAGGCCGGGATGCAGCGGTCGATGCTCCACGAGGCCGAGCGGCTCGTCGGCCGCGCGGCGCGGTGGCTGGTGCGAGCCGGGGGGCCCGGCGCGGTGGACATCGCCGCCACCGTTCGGCGCTTTGCCCCCGGCGTGAACGCGCTCGCCGCGGAGCTGCCCGGGGCGCTGCGGGGCGAGGACCGCGAGACCTTCGACGCGCGCCTTCAGGAGCTCTCCGACGCGGGGGTGCCGCCGGCCCTCGCCCGGCGGGTGGCGAGCATGCCCTCGCTGCTGTCGGTCTTCGACATCGTCGAGGACGCCGCGCTGACCGGCCAGCCGGCGCCGGTGGTGACGGCCGTGTACTTCGGCCTCGGCTCCCGGCTCGGGCTCGACTGGCTGCGCGACCGCATCCTGCAGCTCGGAGGCGACGACCGCTGGCAGGCGCTCGCCCGCTCGGCGCTGCGCGACGATCTCTACGCGCTGCACCGAGCGCTCACCCGCGAGGTGCTCGTCGGCGGCGCGCCGCGCGGCGGGGAGGCGGCGATCGAGTCCTGGCTGGCGGCCAACGCCGACCCGCTGGCGCGAGCCGAGGGCGTGCTCGCCGACGTGCGGGTCGCGCGCGAGCACGACACGACCGCGCTGCCGGTCGCGCTGCGCGAGCTCAAGAACCTCGTTCCGGACTCGCCCGAAGCCGTCTGAGGACTCAGGCGGTCAGCTCGCGCGCCCGACGCAGGACGTCGTCGATCATCGGCTCGGTCAGACGGCCGGTGAACGTGTTCTGCTGGCTGGGGTGAAAGCAGCCGAGCAGCGTGCGCGCGCCGACGCTCGCCTCGGCGCCGTGGCCGAAGCGGGGCTTGGGCCGGGGCGGCGGCGTCCCCGCCGCGGCGAGGATGCGCAGCGCGGCGTCCCAGGCGAAGGCGCCCAGGCAGACGATGACCCGCAGCGCGGTCAGCAGCGACAGCTCGCGCACGGCGAACGGCAGGCAGGTGTCGCGCTCGGCGGGCGTCGGCTTGTTGGCCGGGGGCGCGCAGCGCACGGCGGCACACACCCAGCAGCCGCTCAGCGCCAGCCCGTCGTCGCGCGTCCGCGACCCGGGCTGGTTGGCCATCCCGGCGCGGTACAGCGCGCCGAACAACCAATCACCGGAGCGGTCGCCGGTGAACACCCGGCCGGTGCGATTGCCGCCGTGCGCCGCCGGGGCGAGACCGAGCAGCGCGACGCTCGCCCGCGGATCGCCGAAGCCGGGCACCGGACGCCCCCAGTACTCCTCGCCGGCGAACGCCGCCCGCTTGACCCGGGCGATCTCCTCGCGCCACGCGACGAGTCGCGGGCAGGCGCGGCAGCCGACGATCTCGCGCTCCAGCTCGTCGAGCGCGGACGCGGGTACCGGTGCCGTCGCCAACGGATCAGCGGCCGAGCGCGCGCCCGTAGTGGCGCTCGTAGTACTCGCGATAGGCGCCCGAGCGGATCGGCTCCCACCACCAGGCGTTGTCGCGGTACCAGTCGACGGTCTGGCTCAGGCCGTCGATGAAGCGGGTGCGGGCGCGCCAGCCGAGCCCCGCCAGCTTCTCGCAGGACAGCGAGTAGCGGCGGTCGTGCCCGGGGCGGTCGGTGACGTACTCGATCAGCGACGGGTCGGCCCCCGCGAGCTCGATGATCCGCGTGACCACCTCGATGTTCTCGCACTCGTCGGGACCGCCGCAGTTGTAGACCTCGCCGGGCCGGCCGTGAGCGAGGACGTGCCCGATGCCGCGCCCGAAGTCCTCGACGAACAGCCAGTTGCGGACGTTGCGCCCATCGCCGTAGACCGGCAGATGGTCGCCGGCGAGCGCGTTGAGGATCATCAGCGGGATGAGCTTCTCCGGGTACTGGCGGGGCCCGTAGTTGTTCGAGCCGCGGCAGACCATGGCCGGCAGGCCATAGGTGTGGAAGTAGCTGGTGACGAGCAGGTCGGCGCCGGTCTTGGAGGCGCTGTAGGGGCTCGAGGGCGCGAGCGGGGAGCTCTCGGTGAACGAGCCGGTCTCGATCGACCCGTAGACCTCGTCGGTGGACACCTGCAGGTAGCGCAGGGCGCGCTGGCGGGCGGCCTCGAGCAGCACGTGGGTGCCCAGCGCATTGGTGACGCTGAACGCGTACGGGTCGGCGATCGAGCGGTCCACGTGCGTCTCGGCGGCGAAGTTGACGATCGCGTCCGGAGGGTCGGATCCAAGCGTCTCGGCGATGACTTCGGGGTCTTCGATCTGCCCGTGCACGAAGCGGATCTCGGACTCGACGTCGCGTAGGTTCTCCTGGCGGCCGGCGTAGGTGAGCGCGTCGAGCACGGTCACCTCGTCGCCGTGCTCGCGCACCCGGAGCCCGACGAAGGTCGAGCCGATGAAGCCTGCGCCGCCACAGACGAGCAGCTTCACGCCGCGGCCCTCTGCACCTGGGTCATGAACGCGGTCAGTCCGGCCCGCCAGCTCGGGAGCGTCGGCGCCTGGCGCTCGGAGCGCAGGACGCTGAACGCGGGCCGCGGGGCCGGCAGCGGATACTGATCGGTGGTGATCGGGTCGACCCGGCAGTCCAGCTCGGAGGCGGCGACGATCGCCCGCGCGAACTCGCACCACGAGCACTGCCCGGCGGCCGCGACGTGCCGGACGCCGAGCTGCGGCCGCGCGGCGAGGGCGACCAGCACGGTGGCGAGATGGCCGGTGAACGTCGGGCAGCCGACCTGGTCGGCGACGATGTGCAGGATGTCGCGCTCGTCGCCGAGGCGCTGGATCGTCTTCGGGAAGCACCGCCCGTGGACGCCGAACAGCCACGAGGTGCGAACGATCGTGTGCCGCTCCGGCGCGGCGGCGGCGACCGCCTGCTCGCCGGCGAGCTTCGAGCGGCCGTAGGCCGACAGCGGGCCGGTCGCGTCGGACTCGACGTAGGGCTCGCGCTTGGCGCCGTCGAAGACGTAGTCGCTGGAGACGTGGAGCGTCCACGCTCCCGCCCGGTGGGCGTGCCCGGCGACGTGGCCGGCGCCGGCGGCGTTGACCGCGGCGGCCGCATCGGGCTCGGCCTCGGCGCCGTCGACGTCGGTCCAGGCGGCGCAGTTGACGACCGCCTGCGGGCTCGTGCCCGCGACCGCCTCCCGCACCGCGTCGGCATCCGCGATGTCGAGCTCGGCGCGCGTCAGCCCGACCGCCTCGTGGCCGAGGCGCCCGGTGGCGGCGAGCACGTCGTGACCGAGCATGCCGCCCGCCCCGGTGACGAGGATCCGCATCGCGCCCAGCCTACTGAGCGCTCCCGTCCCGCGCGGAGGTCTGGGCCGAGACATCGAGGGTGACGCCGAGCCCCCGCAGGCGCACCTCGCCGGTCTCCGGGTAGTAGACCGAGTCGCCCGGCTCGCGGGTGCCGTAGACGAGATAGGTCATCCCGCGGTCCCCGGCGCGCAGCGCGTGGGCGACGCCGCTCGAGGGTGGGCGGGCGACGATGTCGCCGGGGCCGAGCGGGCGCTCGTCGGCGCCGAGGACGAGCGTCCCGGAGCCGTCGGTGACGTAGAAGAGCTCCTCCTCGAGCGCGTGGCAGTGAAGCGGCGCGCCCTGGCCGCGGGGCGCGAGCACGACGTGGTTGAGGCCGGCGGCCCGCGAGCCCGCGGTCTCGCCGACCCGACGGACCTCGGCTCCCGGATGGGCGACCGGCTCGACCTCAGCCAGGGCGACGACGTGATCGGGGCGCGGGCCGGGCGGCGGCGGCTGCAGCGCGCCGGCGAGGCCTTCGGCCTGGAAGGGGTGCGGCGAGTCGAGGGGGAGCCATCGCGGCCCGGCGAACATCACCCGGGCGCGCGGGAGGAAGGTCAGGTGGTTGTCGCTGCCGCTCGCGAACGCGAGGAGCTCGAGCCCGTCGTCGCCGGCGAGGAAGGTGTGCGGGCGGCCGAGCGGCCGCTGCACGATCACGTCCTCGGCGGTGACGGGATAGGTCTCATCCTGCTCGTAGCCGAGGCCGGAGCCGCGCAGGACGAAGAAGATCTCCTCCTCGTCGCCGTGGACGTGCACCGGCATCTGGCGTCGGCCGGGCTCGACGACGAAGTGGCCGGCGCCGATCCGCAGCGTCCCTGCGGCGGCGCCGATCCGGCGCCGGGCGAAGGCGAGATCGCCCTCGGCGACCCGGCGCTCGGGAACATCGGCGCGATTGACGACCGGACCCACGTCGGCAAGCCTAATGGCCCGGCTGGGCCCCGGAATGATCGACGCGCTCGATCGCTCACGTCGCGCGCGTGCCGAACACGAGCGGCATACTCGGCGCGTGCACCGGTTTGCGATGATCGCAGTGGCGGCGGGCGCGGCCGCCTTGTGCGCCGGGTGCGGCGAGGCCGCGACGGGTCCCTCGCTCGCCACGACGCCCGTCGTCAAGCGCATCCGGCGCGTCGACGCGCCGACGTATCACTCGCACCCGCAGGCGGTGCAGCCGGTCGCGGGATCCGGTGCGACGTGGTCGGGCGGCTCGTCGTCCGGACCCCCCGTCGGGCCCGCCGGTGTCAGCGTCGGGCGGGCGGGCGCCGTCTCCTCGACCGGGTCGCTGCCCCAGCCCGAGTCAGAGGCCGCGGTCCGTCGCCAGCTCGCCGAGAGCGGGATGACCGCGAGCCCGACCCAGGCGACGATCACCCCCGACGGCCTGGCGGTGGCGCCGCTCGGCGCGCCCGCCGCGGTCCAGGAGGTCATCGCGGCCGGCAACCAGATCGCGCGCCTGCCGTATCGCTGGGGCGGCGGCCACCGCACCTACGAGGACACCGCGTACGACTGCTCGGGCTCGATCAGCTTCGTGCTGGCGGCGGCGCACCTGCTGGACCACACCGTCGTCTCGGGGGAGCTGGAAAGCTTCGGCAGGCCCGGCCGCGGAACATGGATCACCGTGTTCGCCAGCGTCGGCCACACGTTCATGTACGTCGCGGGGCTGCGCTTCGACACCGTCGCGCTCGCCGAGACGGGCTCGCGCTGGTCCGACAGCCGCGCCGACGAATCCGATCCCTCCTCCTTCACGGCGCGTCATCCCGCCGGGCTGTAGGCGCCCTGCGCCGTCCGCGGGCGCGTCTATCGTCGCTGTCGATGCACGTCCGCCAGCTTCGGATCGGCGACCCCGTGACGATGGCGCTGATGGTCCGCAACGCCAAGCTGCGGCCGCCGCGCGACGGCACGCAGCTGCTCCGGCTGACCCTGTCGGATCGAACCGGCTGTGTCAACGCGATCGTCCTCGAGCCCGCCGAGGAGGCGCTGCAGGCCTGCCGGGCCGGTGAGGTCGTGCTCGTCGTCGGCGCCTTCGAGCTGCACGAGCGCTACGGGGCGAGGATCGTCATCGAGTCGGTCCGCGCCGCCGCCGGAGACGAGTACGACCCCCACGAGGTCATCGACGGGCCGGCGCGGTCGCCGAAGGCGATGGAGGCCGACCTGCGCGAGCTGATCGCGACGATCCAGGACCCGCACCTCGCCGACCTGCTCGAGGTCCTGCTCGGCGCCGGAACCGACACCTGGCGGCACTTCGCCGCGGCGCCGGCGGCCAAGCACTACCACCAGGCGTACCGCCACGGATTGATGGAGCACGCGCTGACCGTCGCCCAGGCGGTGAGCGCCATCTCGGCGACGTTCCCCGGGATCGACCGCGACGTCGCGGTCACCGGGGCACTGCTGCACGACATCGGCAAGCTCGACGCGTACGCGATGACCGCGGACACGATCGAGATGACCGACCACGGCCGCCTGTTCGGCGAGATCGCCTGCGGCTTTCACCGCGTCCGGACCGCGATCGACGGGCTCTCGGACTTCCCCACCCAGACCGCCCAGTCGCTGCTGCACATCATCCTCAGCCATCACGGCTCGCTCGAGCACGGCAGCCCGGTCGTGCCCGCCACCCGGGAGGCGACCCTCGTGCACATGGCCGACAACCTCGGCGGGCGGCTCGGCAGCTTCGACCGGCTCGAGAAGGCACTGCCCACCGGCGAGCGCTGGGCGCCCTACGACAAGGGGATCGGCGGGGGCGCCTACTTCGCCGAGCCGGCGGCTCCTCAGGTGCGCGCCGCCTGAGCCGCCGGGTGCTCGGCCCGGGCGACCGGGCCGGCCCGGGCCCCGCCCGGCGACCGGTGACGACTCCCGAACGGCGTGCTCCAAATGCGCGCAAATTGCGCCGGGCTCAGCCCCGCCTCGACGAGCCCTCGCGCGGTCCACGTCTAGAGTTTCGGAGGGGATGGCCAAGGACACCGAGAAACTGATCCGGCAGCTGTCGCTGATCTCGTATCTGATGGCCGAGCGCCGCCCGGTGACCGCGCCCGAGATCCGTCGCGACGTCGAGGGCTACAGCGTCATGAACGAGGACGCGTTCGCGCGGCGCTTCTACGCCGACCGCTCGGAGCTCGATTCGCTCGGCATCGTGCTGACCGTCGAGAAGCCGATCGACGGGCTCGTCGAGCAGGAGAACTACTCGCTGCCGCCCGAGAACTTCCATCTGCCGCCGATCGCGTTCAGCGACGCCGAGCTGGCGGCGCTCAACACCGCCCTGCAGCTGCTCGACGGCGAGTTCGCCTATGCCGAGCCGCTGCGCCTGGCGCTGCAGCAGATCTCCTGGGGCCGTCCGAGCCCGCTGAACGCGCCCGAGCAGAGCACGATCGCGCTCGGCATCACCGGCTCGGCCGGCGGCCCCGACGTCTCCACGCGCCTGGCCAAGATCGAGACCGCGATCTTCCGTCGCAAGACGATCGTCTTCGAGTACCACACGATGGAGCGCGACGCGGTCGGCCACCGCAAGGTCGACCCCTACCAGCTGCTCTACCAGGGCGGACAGTTCTACGTGGTGGGCCGCTCGCACGAGCGCTCGGCGATCCGCGTCTTCCGCCTGTCGCGGATCCAGGGCAAGGTCGGGTATGCGACGAAGGCCGAGCACGACTTCCAGCGCCCCGCCGACTTCGACCCCCGCGCCTACGCCGACCGGATCGATTGGCAGTTCGGCGAGCCGATCGGGACCGCCGAGGTGTGGATCGGCGAGCGGATCGCGTGGCAGATCGAGCGCCACTTCGGCCGCTACGGTGAGATGCGCGCGGCGGGCGACGAGGCCGAGAACGACGACCGGCTGTTCGTCACCCCCTTCGCGAACGCCCGGCAGCTCATCGCCTGGGTGCTCGGGCTCGGCGAGAACGCCCGCATCGTGGGCCCGCCCGCGCTCGTCGCCGAGTTGCGCGAGCGGACCGCGCTGCTCGTCGATCGCCACTCCGGCCATCCGGCGGTGGCCGCCGCGCTGCCCGAGGGCGGCAACGGCTCCGGGCCCCGCGCCGACCACGCCCGCGCCCACCGGGGCACCGATGACCCCGACGCGGTCGGGAGCCGTCCCGACGCCGCGATCCGGCCCGAGCGGTTCGCCCGGCTCGTGACGCTGGCGAGCATCCTCATCGACGCTGGGCGCCAGGGGCGCATCCTGCACACCGCCGACCTGTGCGCCGCCCTGAACATCTCCGACCTGGAGCTCGGCGAGGACGTCGGGGTGCTGAACGTCGTCAACTTCGGCGCCGGAACCTACGTCCTCTACGCCGAGATCGGTCTCGACGGGACGATCGAAGTCGATCCCGAGCCCTACGGCGACTCGTTCTCGCGCCCGGCCCGGCTGCTGCCGGTCGAGGCCAAGGCGCTGATCGCCGCGATCGACCTCATCGGCGAGCACATCCCCGAGGGATCGCTCGCCTCGGTGCGGCGCAAGGTCGTCGCCGCGCTCGGCGACGACCCGATCCACGAGGGCCTGCAGTTCGCGGCGCCCGGCGGCGACGACGCCGAGATCGCCGAGGTCGTCTCGAGCGCGATCGCCCGCCGGCGGATGCTCGCCTTCGAGTACTACAAGGAGAACGAGGACGAGTTCTCCACCCGCACCGTCGAGCCCCACGCGCTCATCAACGGACGCGAGGGCTGGTACGTCGCGAGCTTCGACCCCTCGCGCGACAGCGTCCGCCACTTCCGACTGGACCGGATCAAGTCCGCGACGGTCACCGACGACTCGTTCGAGGTCCGCCACGACATCGACCCGGCGGCCGACGTCGACGGCTGGCCGCGGACCGGCGAGGTCCCGGCGGCGAGCCGGGCGCGCGTGTGGATCTCGCCCGAACGAGCCCGGTGGGCGCGCGAGGAGCGCAACGTCGTCGCCGAGCTGGCCGACGGCGCGGTCGTCGTCGAGCTCGGCTTCGCCGGCGTCGAGTGGCTCGTGCGCGAAACGCTCAAGGAGGCCGGCGACGCGGTCGTCCTCGAGCCCGCCGAGGCTCGCGACGCCGTCCGGACCGCCGCCGAGACGATCGGCTCTGGCGCCGCGCTGGCCTCGCGCTGAGCCGGGGACGGGCGGTGCGCGACCGCGAGCGCGATCCCCGAACGTCGCATCGCAAGCTGCCCTGAGGGCGCAGGTCCACGTGGCGAGTCAAGGGCAGCCAGGCGGCCGGTCCCGCGATCGCCATCGCCACGACGCCTGCTCCGAGGCCATCAATCAAATCGACCGGGTTGACCCGCGAGACGGACCTCGACGACGTCGCCCTCGCCAGATGGCTCCTCGGAGTCGTTGACGTCGGGGGGCGTCCCCGCCGCGCGAAGGATGGCTGCTCGCATCACTCACTTCCTTTCCGGCGGAGGGCCGGCTGGTCGGGCTCGGAGGGCCGTCACCCCCGTCGCGCCCGCAGAACCCTTCCGGGAGGCGCCGGTCAAGGCGGCAGGCGGGTCGACGCGGGCCGACCTGCGGCCGCCCGAACGACAGCCGCCGTGGCGCGCCCACCAAGCGGCACTCGCAGACGGACCTGCGTGTACGCTCCGCGCGGTGCGCGCACCGCTTAAGGGGCTGATCCTCTCCGGCGGCAAGGGCACCCGCCTGCGGCCGATCACCCACACGAGCGCCAAGCAACTCGTGCCGGTGGCCAACACCCCCGTCCTCTTCTACGGGATCCGGGCGATGGCCGAGGCCGGGATCCACGAGATCGGGATCATCATCGCGCCCGAGACCGGCGAGGAGATTCGCGCCGCCGCGGGTGACGGTGAGCGGTTCGGCGTGCGGCTGACCTACATCGTCCAGGACCAGCCGGCCGGACTCGCCCACGCGGTCCTGACCGCGGAGCCGTTCCTCCGGGACTCGCCGTTCGTCATGTACCTCGGCGACAACCTGCTGCAGGGCGGCATCGCCGACCTCGTCCAGGCGTTCGATCGCGACGAGCCCGACGCGCTCATCCTGCTCACGCCGGTGCCCGACCCCGAGCACTACGGGGTCGCCGAGCTGCACGACGGATCAGTGGTGCGCCTGGTGGAGAAGCCGGCACAGCCGCAGACCGACCTCGCGCTCGTCGGGGTGTACATGTTCCGCGCCTCGATCCACGCCGCCGCGCGAGCGATCGAGCCCTCGGCGCGCGGCGAGCTGGAGATCACCGACGCGATCCAGCGCCTCGTCGACGTCGGCCGACGGGTGGAGCCCCACATCGTGCGGGGGTGGTGGAAGGACACCGGCCGCCTCGAGGACATGCTCGCCGCCAACCGGCTCGTCCTCGACACGATCGAGCCCTCGGTGCAGGGCGAGCTCGTCGACTCCCAGGTCGACGGCCGCGTCGTGATCGAGCCGGGCGCGCGGCTCGAGCGCTCGACGGTCCGCGGGCCCGCGGTCGTCGGCGCGGGCGCGCGGCTGACCGATTGCTACATCGGCCCGTACACCGCGATCGGGGAGGGCTGCGTGATCCGCAACGCCGAGGTCGAGCATTCGATCCTGCTCTCGGGATCGATCGTGCACGATCTCGCCGGCCGCATGGAGTCCTCGCTGCTCGGCCGCAACGTGCGCATCGGCCGCGACACCCGTCAGCCCCGCGCCTATCGCTTCCTCGTCGGCGACAACTCGGAGATCGCGATCCTCTGATGCTGCAATGCGAGCGTACGCGCGGGATGCCTAGCGCAGCGGCTTCTCCCCCCAGAAGCACGCGACCGGATTGCCGTTGAAGTTCTCGATCGCGCGGTAGCCCTCGTGCTCGTACAGCCACTGGGCGCGCGACTGCCGCGGCCCGGTGTCCAGGCGCGCGACGGTGTAGCCGAGACGGCGCGCCGTGTCCTCGAGCTCGTGGAGCAGGCGCCGGAGCACGCCGCGGCCGCGCCAGACGGGAACGATGTACATGCGCTTGAGCTCGCACGTCTGCTCGTCGAGGCGCTTGATCGCGCCCACGCAGACGAGTTCGCCGTCAATCCGGCCGACGCGGATCGCGCCGTGCGGCGGCGCGAGCTCGGCCGCGCCCGCCCGCGGCATCGACGGATCGTCGACATCGAGGCCGTCGTAGAGCCCGCGCAACTCGTCGCGCATCGCCTGGAGCAGGTCGGCCCCCGGACCCGCGTGAAACGCGGCGTCGGTGAAGCTGATCTGCGGTTCGCAGGCCATCGGACGATCAACGTTACGAGCATCGTGCCAGCCCCGGCCGCGAGCCCTGCGGACGGGGACGGCCCCTAGCCGAGCAGATCGGCGAGCTGGGCGCGGAGGTCGGCGACGTCGGCCTCCAGCGCCGCCACCCGGGCCTCGAGCTTGTCGGCGTCAGGCGCGGAGTCGCCCCCGGGGACGAGGGCGGTCCCGGGCTCGAGCGCGGCGGCAAGGTCGGGCGCGGGCGCCGGGTCGGGCCCGGGCTCGAGCGCGGCGGCGAGGTCGGGCGCGCGCGGCGCCGACTCGGCCGCCGGGGCTCCAGCGGGCTGCGCCCCGGCGGCCGGCTCGGATGGAGCGGCACCGTCCGCGCCGCCGCCCAGCAGCTGCACGTAGCGCTCCTCCTTCTGCCCCGGACGACGCTCGAGCCGCTCCGCGTACCCGCGCCGCCCGAGCTCGTCAAGGATCCGCTCGACGTCGGCGAGCGTCGGCACCGGGGCCAGGCGCTCGCTACGGGCTTTCAGCTCGCCGGGGGTCTGAGCACCGCGCAACAGCAGCACGCCGAGCACGGCCAGCTGCGGGCGGTCGAGGCTAAGGCTCTCCTCGGCGAGATGGCGGTACTTGATCGCGCGGGTGGTGTGGCCGGAGGCGAGGCGGGCCAGCCCGTACTTCGACAGGCGCTGAGCGGCGTCGCGGACGGTCGGCTCGTCGTAGGAGGTCACGGGGTCGCGGTTGGTCGACTGGTTGCAGGCCAGGCGCAGCGCGTTGAGCGACAGCGGGTACTGGTCCGGGGTCGTCCAGCGCTTCTCGATCAGGCAGCCCAGGACCCGCTGTTGCACCGGGCTGAGCGGCGAGAGGCGCACGATCGCGAGGATAGGGCGCGCCGGCGAGGACGCCACGCGGCCGCCGGCCATCCGCGCGCCTTTTGAGCGGGCTCAAGCTGATCCGGCCTTGCCTGGGTCATCGTCTGTCGCTGCGGTCGGGCTCCGCGTCGGTCGCCAGCTCAATGCGCATCGCGCGCGCGAGCTGACCGCCGATGGGGTGGTCCCGGTCGCCGAGGCGGACCAGCGCCGGCCCGCCGAACGGCTGGCGGTCGACGACCTGCAGGTAGGCGCCGAGCGCGATGCCCTGCTCGGCGAGGTAGCGCAGCATCTCCGGGTCGGAGTCCGACACGCGGACGAACCGCCCCCGGGCGCCGACCGACAGCTCGTCCAGGCTGTGCGTCGGGCGCTCGTCGACGGCGAGCGCAAGGGTCGGGATCGGGTCGCCGTGCGGGTCGACCGCCGGGTTTCCGAGCCGCGCGGCGATCAGCCTCTCGAGCTCCTCGGACAGCACGTGCTCGAGCACCTCGGCCTCGGCGTCGACCCGATCCCACGACATCCCGAGCTCCTGGGCCAGGAACAGCTCGATCAGGCGATGGTGGCGAAGCACCTCCAGAGCCACCTGGCGGCCGTGGTCGGTGAGCCGCACGCCGCGATAGGGCTCGTGCTCGACGACCCCCACCTCGCACAGCTTGCGCACCATCCCCGACACCGACCCGGGCGTCACCCCCAACCGATCCGCGAGATCGTTGGTCGACACCGGCGCGGCGCCGCGCGTCTCGAGCGCGTACACCGCCTTGGCGTAATCCTGCACGGACGCCGAGAGGGTCTGCTGGACAGCCACTACCTAAAGTATGGCTAGCCAAAATAGAAGTGTCAAGCTACCGAAATGGCGTCTGACCGGTCGACGACCGTCACCGACCGTCCCCGCGGCAGCTCCCAGCGCCCATCGCGCCACGCGATCCGGTCGCCGTCGGGCAGCCGAGCCGCCGTCCGTCCCAACCGCGGCCGGCCCCACAGGGTCGCCACGAGCGGCCGCTCGTCCTCCCGCACGTCACCGAGGCCCTCCGCGACGTGCTCGGCGGGATAGGTGACGACGATCGAGCCGCTCCGCACCCAGACCGGGATCCGCTCGAGCGGTGCCTTGACCACCGACTCCCCGCCGCCGACCACCGTCTGACCCGACCAGGTCTCGACCCACCGGCCCCGGGGAAGCGACACCTCGCGCTCACGCGCGCCGTCGGCGAGCACCGGCGCCACCCAGAGCGCAGGGCCATAGCCGTAGGCGTCGTCGACGGTGAACCCACGCGGGTCGGAGGGATCGAGCAGGGCGAGGGGACGCATGATCGGCAGCCCGGTCACAGCCGCGGTCAGCGCGGCGGCACGCACGTAGGGCACGAGCTGCTCGTGCAGCAGCACGTAGGCGCGGTAGGAATCGACCACGCGCTCGCCGTAGTGCCACGGCTCCTGGGGCATCCGCGAGTGCGCGTGCATCAGCGGGGTGAAGCAGCCGAACTGCAGCCAGCGGATGAGCAGCTCGGGCGGGCAGCGCTCGACGAGGCGGTGGCCGAGATACCCGCCGATGTCGTGGGAGAAGTTCGAGATCGCGCTCAGGGCGCCGTTGAGCGCCGCGACGACGAGCACCCGCAGCGACCAGAAGTCCGACGCCTGGTCTCCGCCCCAGGTCAGCCCGCAGGCGTGCTGGCCGCTCCAGCCGCTGCGGCCGAACAGGACGCCGCGTCCGGGATGCGCCTCGTCGAGCGCGCGCTGCAGGCAGTCGCGGTGCAGGCCGCCGAGCGCCCAGGCCGCCTGGGCGCCGGTGCGCCCGTCGGCGAGGCGCACCCGATCGGGGATGTAGAAGCCGTCGCCGTCGTCGGCCTTGATCCCCTCGACCCCGAGCGCGAGCACCCGCTTGGCCGACTCGCGCCACCAGCGCTCGGCGGCCGGGCTGGTGAGGTCGACCGGCGAACCCGTCCCCATCCACCACTGGGACACGAACGGCCGCCCGTCGGAGGGCTCGCGGACGAAGTGGCCGGCGGCGGCCGCGGGCGCATAGGTGCTGGCGGGCTCGGAGTGCAGGCGCTCGGACTCGGGCTGCGGCGGGATCTGGCCGGTCCGCGAATCGAGGTTGACCCATGGGGTCACCCACACGACGGTGCGCACCCCGGCGGCGCGCATCGAGCGGATCATCCACGCCGCGTCGGGGAACTGGTGGGGGTTGAACTCCCAGGTGTTGTACTGCGTCGCCCACGGTGAGTCGATGACGATCGCGTCGAGCGGGATGTGGTGGCGGCGGAAGCCGAGGAAGTCGTCGAGCACGTCGTCCTGGTGCTCGTGCACGTCGCGGCTCTTCCAGAAGCCGTACCCCCAGTCGGGCAGCTGCGCCGGAAAGCCGGTGAGGCGGCACAGCTGGCGCAGGCGCGCGGCCGGGGTGCCGGCGCAGACGATCTCCAGCGCCAGCGGTCCCGCGTGCGCGCGGGCGGAGATCGACAGCCGCTCGCCGGCGAGGTCGAAGGCGACTCCGTTGCCGTCGCCGCGACACCACACGCCGTAGCCGCGGCTCGAGAGCAGCCACGGCACCGGCGCGCAGTCGCCCTGGGGGATGCCCCCCTCCTGGAGCATCTCGGGCGGGCAGTCGGGCCCGGTGTAGCGGCGGTCGGCGCCGAGCTGGATGTCGCGCCCCGCCTGGTCGAGCCGTGGATGGTGGCGCAGGCCGAGACCCACGAGGCGCTCTTCGGACCGCCGCTCCCAGTCCAAACCCAGCCGCAGCGGCCGATCCTCGACGGTCAGCACCAGCGACACCCGCTCGGCGGCGGGCAGGTCGATCTCGAGCCGTCCGGTTCGCCCGGTGGCGAGCCGCAGGCCGAGCGTCACGCCCCGTTCGCGCCGCGACAGCACCCGGGCGCGCAGGACGCGCAGGGCCGGGTCTCGATCCTCGCGCGCGAGCACGGCCTCGGTGAACTGCAGGAACTGGTCGCGGATCTCGCCGTCGGCCGCCCAGGCTCCGCCGGCGCGCAGCAGCGACCGTCCGCCCCGTCGCGCAACCGTGAACTGAAACGGACGTAGGGTCACCTCCACCCGCAGCCGGCCGTTCTCCACCACGAGCTCGTCGGATGACATCTGCGCATGGTTCTCGAACACGCCCGCCCGTGATGCGGAGGTTCACGAGATGGTCACCGCAGATGACCGCGTTGTTCACCAGAACGCGTCAGTTGCAGGGAGATCCTATACCCATGTACGAGAACAGTCGCGTCGACATGCATGTGCACTCGACGGCGTCGGAGCTGTCCAAGCTGGGCATCCAGCGCTCGCTGAGCCTGCCGGAATGCGCCACCGAGCCGTGCGAGGTCTACGAGCTGGCCAAGGCGCAGGGAATGGACTTCGTGACCATCACCGACCACGACACGATCGAGGGGGCCCTGTCGATCGCCCACCTCGCCGACACATTCGTCTCCGAGGAGCTGACGGTGTCCTTCAGGGGCGAGCCGGTGGCCGTGCACGTGCTCTGCTACGGGATCACGTCCGATGACCACGAGTGGCTGCAGGCCCACAACGACGACGTCGAGACGTGCGCGGCCTACCTGCAGGAGCACGAGATCGCCGCCGCGCTCGCCCACCCGTTCTACGCGGTCCAGGCGCCGTTGACCGCCCGCCACCGCCGTCGCCTGGCCGAGCTGTTCCCGATCTGGGAGACGCGCAACGGGTCGCGCGCCAAGGAGCTCAACCTGCCGGCGTTCGTCTACATCGAGACCCACGGCGGCACCGCCATCGGCGGGTCCGACGACCACGCCGGAATCGACGTCGGCCGGACGTTCACCGAGACCCCGCCGGCCGGGGGGCCGCGAGAGTACCTCGATCACGTCCGCGCCGGGCGCGCTCAGGCTCAGGGCGCGCAGGGCAGCGCCGCGAAGTGGGCCCATGCCGCGATGGCGCTGACCATCCGCAGCCTCGGGTCGGAGTGCAAGCAGCGTGCCGAGCCGGGGGCGGTGCTCGCAATCGTCGAGCGGATGATGTGCGAAGGGGACGCTCGCCACGGCCAGGTTGCGGGTGACCTCGGGCCCGGCGACGCCCGGGCGCTGTTGCGCGCATGGCTGGGCGCGATGGACCTCGAGCTCGACGAGGGCAGCTTGCTGCGCGAGCTCCAGGCGGGCCGACTCAGCCATCCCGACCTGCAGCGCCGCGCCCGACGGATCCACGAGCGCCGCCTCGCCGCGGCGGCGATCGAGCTGGCGACGGACGTGGGCCGGGGCGAGCTCGCGCTCGGACGTCACGCCGCGCGGCTGTTCGACGCGCTGATCCCGGCCATTCCCTATGCCGCCTCCACGGCGTTCCTCGGCCGCGAGAAGCTCAAGCTGACGCGCTCGGACGGCGACCGGCCCCGGGTCGCGCTCGTGACCGACGGCCTCGGCGCGGTGCACGGGGTCAGCCACACCATCCAGCAGATCCGCGACCGGGGCGTGCCCGGCTACGACGTCGAGGTGATCGGCACCGACCCCGACGTCGACCGCCGGCTCAGTGCGGTCGCCGACATCGAGGTCCCGTTCTACGCCGGCCTGACCGTCGGCGTGCCGGGACTGCCGGCGATTGTCGAGGCGGTTGCCGAGGGCCGCTATGACCTGCTGCACCTGTGCTCGCCCGGCCCGGCGGGGATCGCCGCGTGGCTGCTCGCGCGCGTGCTCGGGCTGCCGGTGCTCGGCAGCTACCACACCGAGCTCGCCGCCTACGCGGGCCTACGCTCGGGGCAATCCCAGCTCCAGGCGCTCGTCGCCGCCGCGCTCGGGAGCTTCTACGGCTCCTGCGACCTCGTCCTGTCCCCCAGCGCGGCCAGCGACGAGCGCCTCGTCGACCTCGGGATCGAGCGCGACCGGATGGGCCGCTGGGAGCGCGGGGTCGACGTGCAGCGCTTCGATCCCGCGCTGCGCGACGCGACGGCGCTGCCCGGGGAGGTCACCGTCCTGTACGCCGGGCGGCTGACGCGCGAGAAGGGGATCGAGCTCCTCGCCGATGCGTTCTGCGCCGCGCGCAGGCGCGATCCGCGGCTGCATCTCTGCCTCGCCGGTGGCGGTCCCGAGGAGGCCTGGCTGCGCGACCGGCTCGGCGACGCCGCGACCTTCCTCGGCTGGCTGGGCGGCGAGGATCTCGCCCGCGCGTATGCGTCGGCCGATGCCTTCCTGTTCGCGTCCAGCACCGACACCTTCGGCCAGGTGGTCATCGAGGCGCAGGCGAGCGGCCTCCCCGTCGTCGCCGTCGACGCCGGCGGGCCGGCGTCGCTCATCGTCCACGGCGAGACCGGCCTGCTCAGCGCCGCGGGGCCCGAGCCGCTCGCGCAGGCCCTGCTCACCCTCGTGAGCACGCCGGAGCTCGCCGAGCGGCTGCGGCGGGCGGGCCCGGCGTCGGTCGTGCGGCGCACCTGGCCGGCGTCCCTGTCCCAGCTCGCCGCCGGCTATCACCGCGCGCTGACGCGCCGCCGACGTGCGGACCGGGCGCAGGTCGCCTCCTGACCCCGGCGCGACCCGTCCGGCAGGCCCGGACGCCGCCGTAGACTACGAGCCGCGATGAGCTGGCTCGGACCCGGACTGCCCTCGGACGGGGACCTCGAAGCCTCGCGGCGCTCGGTGCCCGGCTATCACGAGGAGCGTCGCGCGGTGCGGACGCGCCGGCTGTGCGGCGGCACGCTGGCCTGCGATCGCTGCGACGCCCCGGTGACCGTCGGCGCCGAGCCGCTGGTGGTCGCCGACCCGATCTGCTGCCCGTTCTGCGGGCGCCGGGCGGCGGTGCGGGAGTTCCTCTCGCTTGAGGAGCCGACCCGGCCGGCGCGCGTGACGGTCCGCCTCAGCGGCCTGCCCTGAGGCCGGGCTTGGAGGGCCGCCTCGGCGGCCGAGCGTCGAGGGCCGCCTCGGCGGCCTGCCCTGAGGCCGAGCGCCGAGGGCCGCCTCAGCGGGGCGCCATCCGCAGCGCGCCGTCGAGCCGGATGACCTCGCCGTTGAGCATCGCGTTGGTGACGACGTGCTCGACGAGGTCGGCGTACTCGGCGGGGTCGCCGAGGCGGCCGGGAAACGGCGTGACGTCGCTGAGGGCCTCGCGCGCGTCGTCGGGCAGGCCCTCGAGCATCGGCGTGTCGAACAGGCCCGGGGCGATCGCGACGACGCGCACGCCGTGCTCGGCGAGCTCGCGCGCGACCGGCAGGGTCAGCGACGCGACGCCGCCCTTGGAGGCGGCGTAGGCGACCTGGCCGATCTGGCCGTCGTAGGCGGCGATCGACGAGGTGTTGATCGCCACGCCGCGCTCGCCCCCGGCGTCAGGGTCGTTCTCGAGCATGGCGGCGGCCGCGAGACGCACGGCGTTGATCGTGCCGATGAGGTTGACCTGGATCACCTTGGCGAACTCCTCGAGGTCGGTCGGGCCGTCGCGCCCGATCAGCTTCCCCGGCGTGCCGACGCCGGCGCAGGTGACCGAGATCCGCAACCCGCGCGCGCCCAGGCGCGCGGCCTGCGCGACGGCGGCCTGCACCGAAGCCGGGTCGGTGACATCGGTGACGACGGCCTGCGCACCGATCTCGCGCGCGATCTGCGCGGCGCGATCCTCGGCCAGGTCGGCGATGAGGACCTTCGCGCCCTCCGCGGCCAGCCGGCGAGCGGTGGCCTCGCCGAGGCCGGACGCCCCTCCGAACACGATCGCGCCTGCCTCTGAAATCTGCATTTACCCGACCTCCTTTTGGTCGAGGGAAGGGTAGCCGCCGGGTCACTCGCCCGCCGCGTAGTGGTTCCAGAGGTACTTGGCGGCGTAGGAGCGGTACGGACGCCAAGCGACCGCGCGCTGCCCCGCCTCGGCGACGGTCGGCAGGCGCGGCAGATCGTCGAGCGAGACGATCGCGCGGCGCAGGCCCATGTCGCCGGCCGGGAACACGTCGGGGCGGCGCAGCCGGCGCAGGAGGAAGACCTGCGCCGACCACGGCCCGATGCCGCGCAGCGCCACCAGGCGGGCTTGCGCCTGCGCGTCGGAGAGGTCGTGCAGCTCGGAGAACACGAGCTCGCCGGAGGCGACGGCCGCGGCGAGCTCGCGGACGGCGCGCGCCTTGGCGTAGGAGAAGCCGAGCTCGCGAAGATCGGCCTCGGGGAGCGCCGCCAGCGCCGGCGCCTCCAGGTCGCCGCCCAGCCGGTCCCGGAGCCTGCCGAACACCGCGCGCGCGGCCCGGCGGCTGATCTGCTGCCCGATGATGCTGAAGGTCAGCCACGCCAGCGGCTCGTCGGCCTCGATCGGGGTCGTCGGGAGATAGGCCTCGATCACGCCCTGCTCGCGCGCGAGCCGCGCGATCGGGTCGGCGAGGCCCGCGAGGAATCGCTGCGCGACCTCGGGCTCGGCCTCGGGCTCGGCGGGCGCGGCCACGGGGCGGGCGATCGTAGCAAGGGTGGCCGCGCGATCCGAGCGAGTCGGCCCGGTGAGCGCCGCGATGCCCCGACGCGCTCGGCGCACCTCAGAACGCGGTGCCGAGCACGAGCGGGACGACCCGCTCGGCGCCGGCGAGGCGCAGCTGCCCGCCCGCCATCGCCAGCGTCCAGCCCGAGCCGCGGCGATCGTCGAGCAGCGCTCCGCCCCCCCGCGGGGGCTCGCCGACGACGCGGAACGCGCCCCGCACGTTGGCCGCCTGCTGCACCGCGTTGGCCATCTCGCGCTGCGGCGGGCGCTCCTGCACCCGCGCGAGCAGCTCGACGTGAGCGGCGCCGAGCTCTGACGCCACCCGATCGGCGAGCCCGCGGAGCACCCCGCCCAGGCGCGCCGAGGGCACCGAGGTCATCCACGCCACCGGCACCTCGCCGGCGCGCAGGACGTCGGCGAGCGCGGTGACGACCTCGGGCTCGAACTCGCCGCTGGCAAGGCCCCGCGCCACCGCCGGCCACCAGCCGCCGTCACCGAAGCGCGCGAGCGACCAGCCGGGATCGATGCGGACGCCGTCGGGGATCTTGCGCATCGTTCCGCCGGCGTCGGGGGCCATCTTCTTGGCCTCGAGCGCGACCGGACGCGCGCGCAGGTGACGGCCGGCGCGCTCGACGAGCTCAGGCGAGGGCGGGTTGGCGAAGCGCGGCGCGGTGCAGATCGCGCAGCGGCCGCAGTCTGCCGGCTGAGGATCGTCGAGCTCCTCCTGCAGCGCTCGCATCAGGCACCGACCGTCGGCGCCGTAACGCGCCATCGCCCGCTGCTCGGTCCGGCGCAGGGCGGTCACGTGGGCGTAGCGCTCGGCGTCATAGCTCCAGTCGGCGTCGGCGACGACGTGCCAGCGGCCGCCGTCGCGGCGCACCGCGCCCTCGACGTCGAGGATCTTCAGCATCGCCTCGAGGCGGCCCATCCCGAGGTTGACCGCCGCCATCAGCTCGCGGGTGGTGCGCCCGGTCTCGCCGGCGGTCTGAAGCTCGGAGAGCACGGCGGCCACGCGCTCGCGATCGGGGAACGACTGTTCGATGAAGAAGTCCTGGATGCGGCGGTCCTCGCCGCCGCGCAGGAGCACGACGTCGGCGTGCTCCACGCCGCGGCCGGCGCGGCCGACCTGCTGGTAGTAGGAGACCACCGATCCGGGGGCCTGGTAGTGGACGACGAAGGTGAGGTCGGCCTTGTCGTAACCCATGCCGAGCGCGCTCGTGGCGACGACCGCGCGCAGCTCGTTGGCGAGCAGGCGATCCTCGATCGCCTCGCGCAGCGCGCCGTCCTGCTCGCCGCTGTAGGCGGCCGCGGGGATCCCGTTGTCCTGCAGGAACGTGGCCACCTGCTCGGCGTCACGCCGGGTCAGCGTGTATACGATTCCCGAGCCCGCCAGCGTGGGGCCGCCGCCGTCGTCGCGCAGGTGCTCGACGAGCCAGGCGAGCCGCTGCGCGGGCCGGGGCAGGTCGACGACCTCGAGGCGGAGGCTCGTCCGCGCGAGCGCTCCGCGGTAGGTCCGCAGCGTCGGTGCACCGTCGCCGGCCGGGCTCGCCGCGAGCTGCTCGACGACGTCAGCGACGACCCGGTCGTTGGCGGTCGCCGTCGTGCCGAGCACCGCGACGTCGCGATGCAGGCGCGCGAGCATGTCGCGCACCCGCCGGTAGTCGGGCCGGAAGTCGTGCCCCCAGTCCGAGATGCAGTGGGCCTCGTCGATGACCAGCAGCCCGACCGAGGCGGCGAAGCCGGGGAGCATCGCGTCGCGAAACGCGGGGTTGTTCAGCCGCTCGGGGCTGATCAGGAGCAGGTCGACGGAGCCGTGGGAGAGGTCGGCGCGAACCTGCGCCCACTCGTCGCGGTTGGTGGAGTTGATCGTGCGGGCGCGGAGGCCGAGGCGGCCGGCGGCGGCGAGCTGGTTGCGCATCAGCGCCAGGAGCGGGGAGACGATGAGGGTGGGGCCGGCGCCGGCCTCGCGCAGGAGCGCGGTGGCCACGAAGTAGACCGCCGACTTGCCCCAGCCGGTGCGCTCGACGCAGAGCACGCGGGCCCGCTCGACGACGAGATCGCGGATCGCCTGAAGCTGGCCGGGGCGGAACTCGGCGCCCGCATCGCCGGTCAGGGCCCGCAACCGGTCGCGCGCCTGTGCGGTTACTGTCTCAGAGGCCATGCTCATCGTCTCGATGATGCTCGCAGGCGGCCCGGCTCACCCCCTCGGCCGATGACCGATCAGGCGGTCGCCACCCGCGGCTGGATCGGCCGCGCGCTGCCGCGATTCGAGGACGAGGCGCTGCTGCGCGGGCGCGGACGGTTCATCGACGATCTCGAGCCGGTGCCGGGCGCCCACCACGCCGCGATCGTGCGCTCGCCTCACGCCCACGCGCGGATCCGGCATCTCGACGTGTCGGCCGCCGAGGCGGCGGACGGCGTGACCGGCGTGCTGACCGGCGCCGATGTCCAGGCGATGTCGCGGCCGTTCGCCGCCGCCGCGCCGAGCCCGGTGCCGTACTACGCGGCCGCCGTCGACACCGTCCGCCACGTCGGTGAGCCGGTCGCAGTCGTCGTCGCACGCGATCGCTATCTCGCCGAGGACGCCGCCGCGCGGGTCAGGGTCGACTACGACCCGCTCGCCCCGGTGCTCGACGCCCGCGCGGCCGTGCACGATTCCGACGCGCTCGTCTCCGAGCGCTCGTTTCACTACGGCGACCCCGAGGCGGCGTTCGCGCATGCGGACGTGATCGTCGGCGGCCGCTTCGACTTCCCCGCGTGGACCGGGCTCCCGCTCGAGGGCTACGGCGTCGTCGCCGACTGGGATCCTGGCGCCGGGACGCTGACCGCGTGGTGCAACTTCCAGGGCCCGTTCACCCTGCATGGAGTGGCGGCGGCCGCTCTCGGGCTGCCCGGCACCCGGCTGCGCGTCATCACCCCCGAGCACAGCGGCGGCAGCTTCGGCATCAAGTCGGGCGTGTTCGTGTACGTCGCGCTCATCGGCCTGGCCTCGCGCAAGCTCGGGGTCCCGGTGCGCTGGACCGAGGACCGGCTCGAGCACCTGGCGGCCTCGCAGACCTCGACCGGGCGCTGCGCCGAGATCGAGGGCGCATTCGCCGCCGACGGCGAGCTGCTCGGAGTGCGGATCGACGCGATCGACGACGTCGGCGCTTACCTACGAGCTCCCGAGCCGGCCTCGATGTACCGCATGCACGGCGCCCTGACCGGCGCCTACCGGGTGCGCAACCTCGCGCTGCGCGCGCGGGTGGTGCTCACCAACCGCTGTCCGTCGGCGCTCAACCGCGGCTTCGGCGGCCCTCAGCACTACCTCCCGCTCGAGGGGATGATGGCGCTCGGCGCGCGGCGCCTGCGCATCGACCCGCTCAGGCTCGCCGAGCTCAACCTCGTGCGCCGCTTCCCCTACGAGACGCCGTCCGGCGGCCTGTACGCCTCGGGCGACTTCGCCGGTTGCCTACGGGAGGCGCGCGAGCTCTCCGGCTACGAGGCGCGGCGCGAGGAGCGGCGGCGGGCACGGCGCGCCGGGCGGCTGTACGGGATCGGCGTCGCCTGCGTCGTCGAGCCGTCGATCTCGAACATGGGCTACGTGACGCTCGTCGAGGAGGAGGCGAGCCGCGGGAATGCGCTGCCGAAGTCGGGCAACGCCGAGGGCGCGACGGTGACGATCAATCCCGCGGGCGGGATCGGAGTCCGGGTGTCGACGACGCCGCAGGGCCAGGGCCACGGGACGGTGGTCGCTCAGGTCGTCGCCGACGCGCTCGGGGTCGACCCCTCGCAGGTCGCCGTCCGCGCCGACGCGGACACAAGCTTCAGCCCGTGGACGGTCGCCAGCGGGAACTACTCGTCGCGCTTCTCGGGCGTCGGCGTCGGAGCGGCGCTGCGCGCAACCGAGCAGGTGGCGGGCAAGCTGCGGGCGATCGCCGGCCATGTGCTCGGGGCCGACGCCGACGAGATCGAGCTGCGCGACGGCGTCGCCCACCTGCGCGGATCCGGAGACGGCGCCGAGACGACGGTCTCGCTGCGACGGCTCGCCGGCATGGCGCACTGGAACCCCGAGGGCCTGCCCGAGGGTCTTGAGCCGGGGCTCGCCGCGACCGCCTACTATGCCGCGCCCGAGCTGGCGCCGCCGGTCGACGACCGGATCTCGGCCTCGACCGAGAACGGCTTCGTCGTCGACATAGCGGTCGTCGAGGTCGATCGCGCTACCGGTCGCCTGGCGGTGATCGACTACGTGTCGGTCCACGACGCGGGCCGGCTGCTCAACCCGCTGCTCGCCGAGGGGCAGGTGATCGGGGGCTTCGCCCACGGGTTCGGCGCGGTGACGCGCGAGGCCCATGCCCACGGAGCGGATGGCGAGCTGCTCACCGACACGCTGAAGGACTATCTCTGCCCGACCCCGGCCGACCTGCCGGCGGTGCGCACCGCCCACCGCGAGACGCCCTCGCCGCTGACGCCGCTCGGGGCCAAGGGCCTCGGAGAGGGGACGACGATGAGCGTGCCGGCGGCGATCCACAACGCGGTGATGGACGCGCTGCACCGCGACGCGCCGATCGCGCTGCCGCTCACCCCGGCCCGGCTGTGGGAGCTGATCGACGCATGAAGCCGGCGCCGTTCGCCTACCTGCGCCCCGAGACCGAGGACGAGGCGCTCGACCTCCTGCGCGAGCATGGCGACGAGGCCCGGATCCTCGCCGGCGGCCAGAGCCTCGTCCCGCTCATGAGCATGCGGCGGGTCAGCCCGGCGGCGGTCGTCGACATCACCCGGCTGCCGGGGCTCGCCGAGGTCCGGGACGGACAGGTCGCGG
>Ga0213875_10000048_pt1 | contig 146143 bp, 116 predicted proteins | sample BarmaccomBMRX_R8_FD_160105 | JGI IMG/M metagenome (GOLD analysis project Ga0213875, IMG submission 160105) | Root-associated microbial communities from Barbacenia macrantha in rupestrian grasslands, the National Park of Serra do Cipo, Brazil - RX_R8 | ecosystem: Host-associated > Plants >... | reverse complement strand
TGTCCCACAGCATGTTCGCCGCCTACGGCTACCGCCAGTCCACCGACGGTCTGCCCCCGCTGCAGGCGCCGGACCCGTTCGGCGGCTACGGGGGGCAGGCGGGCTACCAGACCGACGACGAGACGGGGCTGGCGCTGCTGGGGCACCGGTTCTACGACCCGGCGGCCCGGCGGTTCCTGACGCGCGACCCGCTGGGGTACGCGGGCGGGACGAACCTGTACGCCTACTGCGCCGACGACCCCGTCAACCTGGTGGACCCGTCGGGCCTGTGCCCAGGCAACGGCGACGGGGGCGGCCTGGCCGGCTGCCGGCGGGTTGCACCCCGTCTCGCCGGACATAACCCCCTTCATGTTCGGCAATGGTAGCCGGGCCTCTCGGCCCGCGCCCGTCAGCCCTCCGCCCCCGCCACCAGCGCCTCGTAGGCCGGCCCCAGCCGGTACGCGCGGTTCTTACGCGAGGGGTCCAGGACCTCCAGGAACCCCTCGGCCACCCAGCCCCGGCACAGGCCCACCACCGTCCGCCGGCTCAGCGACAGGTGCGCCGCCATCTCCCCGGCCGTGGCCGAACCCTGCCCCCGGAACAGCGCCAGCAGACGCCGCCGCCGCGGGTCCAGCCCCCGCAGCAGCGGACTTTGGTCGCGCGCCCCCCGACGCGCCGCCCGTGCCGCCTGCGCCCGCACCGCCGCGAACGCCTCCGCCATCCCAAAGCAGAAGTACTCCAAAAAGCCCGTCACGTCCGCCTCGGCCCGGCCGAAGTAATAGTTGTGCGACGGCCCCACGGAGAGGGCGCCGTAGTAGCCGGACAGGTCGCGGGCGTAGTACTCCTCCAGGCTGTAGATGCCGCCCATCCCGTAGCCCGACCTGTGCAGCACCAGGGTGACCAGCAGGCGGGCCGTGCGCCCGTTGCCGTCGTAGTAGGGGTGGACGGTGGCGAACTGGTAGTGGGCCAGGGCCGCCACGACGGGGGCGGGCAGCTCGCCCTGCTCCAGCTCCTGGTTGATCCAGGCGACGAGGTCGGCCATGAGGCCGGGCACGTCCTTGGCCTCGGGGGGCAGGTAGACGATGTCGCCGGTGAGGCTGTCGCGGATGACGTTCTGCTCGGCCCGGTACGGGGTGGGGGAGGGGCGCCCGTGCATCACCAGCCCGTGCAGGCGGCGCACGTCCTCCTCGGTGACCGGCCCCTCTTTCTGGGCCAGGCGCTCGGCCTCCTCGAGGGCGCGGTAGTAGTTGCGGACCTCGGCGGCGTCGCGCTCGCGTCCGGGCAGGCGGGCGCCGGCGAGGGTCTGCCGGACCTGGGCCTGGGTGAGCCGGTTGCCCTCGATCTGGGTGGAGTAGTGGGTGGCGGCGAGGCGGGCGGTCTCCCGGAGGGAGCGGAGCATCTCCACGTCCACGGGCAGCTCGGCGAGGGCCTGGCGGTCGGCCTCGACGCTCATGAGGGAGCGGGCGAGGGCGGAGGTGAGGCGGAAGGTGGGGGCGAACATGCCTTTATTGTAGCATATGGGCTGTTAAATGTCACTTATCGCGCTGTTAGATGTCAGATAAAACGCTGTTATTCGCCTTCTTGCGGTCGAGCGCGTCCGCCTGCGTGTTCCCGTCCGACGCGGGCCGACTGTAACGGCAGACGGTGGCCTCGGAGACGCCCAGCCGCCGGCAGATCTCGGCGACGGAGAGGGCGGGGTCCTCCCGCAGCGCCTGCGCCATCCGCGCCTGGCGCTCGTCCATGGTCCGCGGCCACCCCTCCTTGCGCCCCCGCGCCCTGGCGGCCACCAGGCCGGCGGCGGTGCGCTCGCGCATCAGGTCGCGCTCGAACTCGGCCGAGCGGCGAAGAGGCGGGAGAGAGGCTCACCCCCGAGGCCAGTTTCCCTGTCCCCGATGCGTCGTCAATCTGGGTGTACGAGGTGCGCCGCTGGGGCGCCTGGCACCGGTTCATCACGCTCTCGCTGCTGGCGCACGCCTTCGTGAGCCTGATGCGCGCCCAGGAGGCCTGGAAGTCCGAGGCGCAAATGTCCGCCGGCCCCTTGGCCGGCGGACAAAAGGGGGCGATGAGCCGGACCTGCTGCCGCTGACGGTGCCGGAGACCCGGCGCCTGCTGTGGCGTCTGGCCTGGTCGGAGCCGTGGGAGGCGGAGGCGGTCATGCACTGGTCGGCCTGGCGTCGGCGGCATCAACTGCGGGCCAAGCGTTGCCACGACAGAAAGCGAGGAGCCGCAGCTATGCCATAACTGCGGCTGTAGTACTAGAGGCCTCCCCCATCCCCGACCGTTGCGCCCGTCTCCGGCCCTCCCTGCGCGTTTTTTGATGCCTCCGGCGCGTCCGGCGCGGCCTCCGGCGAAGTCGGCGCGGGCAGGGCCTGCTCCCGCGCCAGGGCCTCGGCCAGCCGCCGCGCCTGCTCCCGCTCGTGCCCCAGCGCCGCCGTCAGCTCCGCGATCCGGACGTCCTTCTCCGTCAGCAGGCGCTCGTAGAACGCGGACAGCACCATCCGGCGCGTCTGCGTCCGCGTCCTCGTCTGTGTTCTGTCCCTGTATTTGGGGCGGGCCAGCAGCCGGCGCAGGCGCTTCTCGTGGATGCCCAGGTGCGCGGCGGCCTCCGGGATGGTTCGCAGCCCCTCGGCGTCGGGGGCGGGGATGGCGTCCTGGGGCCCGTCCATCAGGCGGCGAGGGCCCCGACGTGGCCGGCGGCCGCCTCCGGCTCCCCGGCGGCGAGGATGAATCCGCGTTCGATCTCGGTCCCGTTCACGGCCTGCCGCCCCAGCGGGACGGGCCATCCGTCCGTGAGTCCGTGGCGGGCGGCGGTCTGTCGCAGAGACCACACGAAGGGGGACGCGGGGGCCAGCGTCACGATCCGCCCGATCTGCACCGCCTCCTCCGGCGTCATCCGGGCGGTCAGGGCCTCGGCGACGGTCAGGAGGCCCTTGCGCCCCGTCGGCAGCCAGGGCGCGGACACGAGCACGTCCCAGCGTCCGGGCGTGTCCTCACGCTCCAGCAGTGCGAACAGCGTGAACGGCCCCCGCTCGGCGGCCAATTTCCCCTCCGCGCCTTCTCGATCACGGCCGCCGTCAGCGGGTCCGTGCCGATTCCTCGTCCCAACCCACGTGAGCCAGGTAGGCGTTCACCACCTCCGGGGCCGCTACCAGGCACATCAGCGAGCTCTTGCGGTAGCCCTCGAGGCGCAGCGGCTCGGCCACGCGCCACTCGCCCCGCGGGTCGTCGAAAATCGGGCGGGCCAGTTTGCGGCGCGAGAAGATCACGCGCGCCAGGCCGTCGGCCTCCGTGCCGGTCACCACGACCAGGGCGCCCGCGCGGAAGGCCTCGGCGGCCCGCTCCCGGTCGGGCACGCGCCGGACGCGTTCCGCTCCGCGAGTCTGTCTATCCTTCTTCATCTCTTTCGCCACCTCCCCGCCTGGCCCCGCCCGATCAGAGGATACCCGGCGGGATCGTCCCGCCGCACGGCGCGCCCGCCGGCGTGTTGCGCCGCGCGCCGCCTCTCCGTGCCTCCGCGGAGGGACAAGGAATCGGGCGTCTACAGGAATTTAACGGCCTCTTAAATCTCCGATAACACTCCCTTAATATAGGCCACATATAATGGTGACGTTGCGGTGTCGCTGCACGGAAGGGTTGCCCCGTCCCCCATCGCCGGGTCGCCTTTCCTGTGCCGCTGAAGGAGAACACCATGCGCACCTGGCAAAGATACACGATCGCGGGACTGATGGCCGCGGCGCTTCTCCACGGCGAGACCGCGGGACACGCCCGGCAGGCCCGCCCACGACCCGCCGCCGTCGCCATCGTCAACGTCACCTTCATGCCCTACCTCCAGCCCGGCGACGCCGGGCGGCTTGGCGCGACGGACACCAAGATCATCGCCTGGCAGACCGACGAGACGACTCCCTCTAACGCCTACCTTGTCTCGGCCCGACCGAACATCCCCGGCGCGGACCCCCTCCCGGTGACTCCCGTGGGGCGCGTGGTGGACAACTACCTGGCCGCCGACCCCGCGTTCAACGGCCTCGTCCTGCCCAACCCCTACGGCCCGCACACCGACTATGAGGCGACCCTGACCGGCCTGACCCTGGACACGGACTACATCTACACGGTGAGCGGTCCCGGTCTGCCCACCGGCGGCTTCACGGCGACGTTCCACACCCGCAAGACGGGCAGTCAGTCCTCCTTCGAGGTGCAGGGCGACGAGGGATATTACCCCAACATCCCCAACACCGCCGACATCGTGGACTACATGGCGCGCATCATCCACGAGATGTACCATGTGGACGCCCTGACGCAGAACGGGGGCATCCCCGGCGTGCCCGCCCTGCCCAGGCCCAACCTGGCGCTTAACACCGGCGACAACGTCTACATCTCCGGGACGGACGGCAACTACAAGGACGTCTGGTTCCGCACCTGGAACAGCGACGCCGATGACAACGACGACGGCGCCCCCTTCATCCGCTCCCTCCCGCTCTACATCGTCGTCGGCAACCACGACGTCGGGGGCACCGGCGCCAGCGCCAACCTGCTGGCCGACAGCGGCCCGACGACGCCCGGCCTGGCCGGCCCCGGCCCCTTCGGCGGCGGCGTGGGCGGCGGCGACGCCATGGCCCACTTCAACAACTTCTACGACCCGCTGAACGGCCCCGCCGGCGTGGACATCCAGTACGTCTTCAACGCCGACCTGTTCGCCCCCTCCGGCTTCTACTTCAATTACAACGGCGCATCATTCATGGTCAACGGCGCCCCGTACTACTCCCCGGCCGCCGTGGAGGCGCTGCGCGCCAGCACCACCGTGGACGCCGGACAGGGGCCGAAGCGCCAGATCGACCACGAGAGCAACTACTCGTTCGACAACGGCAGCGTCCACTTCACGTTCCTGGACGCCAACCCGCACCTGTTCAACGCGCTGCTGCCCGGCGGGCCGCCGGGAACGGCCCCGGCGTTCCCCTTCCCATCGTACCCATCCGTCCTCCGCCAGTGGCTGATCGCCGACCTGGACGGCAGCGCCCAGCCGTGGAAGGTGGTGGTCTTCCACCAGCCGGCCTTCTCCTCCGGCAACGCCACCCTCAGCAACGACCAGATGCGCCGGGTCGCCAAGTTCCTGGAGGACCACGGCGTCAACCTGGTCTTCAACGGCCATGAGCACAACTACCAGCGCACCTTCCCGCTGCGCGTCCTGCCCGGCGCGACCCGGGCCCCGACGGAGAACGGCCCGCCCGCTGTCGCCGTGGACACGGCCTTCGACGGCGCGACTGATACTGTGCCTGACGGCGTCCTGTACTTCGTGGAGGGTGCGGGCGGCAACCGCGACTTCGACGACGACTTCGCCAACCCGCGCGGCAGCAGCCTGGGCATTGACCAGGACGACGCGGCCACCGGAACCTATACCCAGCAGGTCAACGGCCAGAGCTACGCCTTCCTCAACGGACCATCGTCCTGGCTGGACACCAACCTGACCGACGACGCCATGAAGGCGTTCCTCCCCGGCGCGGGGTCGGGTCCGAAGATCACGGCCAAGTTCAAGTCGAAGGTCTTCTCGTTCGCCGATGTAGTCGTCAACGGGAACACGCTGAGCCTGTACCAGATCAGCGAGCCGCTGTCGAACGCCGCGCCGACAGTCTCCTTCGGCACGGATTATCAGGGACGTCCCCTGAATCAGCCGCTCCCGGACACGGTGCTCGATCCCTCTAACCCCTCCAATCCGGCGGTCATCCAATCCGCCGGCGCCGGGACGCCCGCGCTGCTGGACACGATCACCGTCACCAAGCCGGCTGTCATGGGAACCGTCACCGTCGCCCTCTCCGCGCCGCCCGCCGCTGCCGTCGGCGGCGCGCTGGTCTACAGCCTCGCGCTCGCCAACGGCGGCGCGTTCGCGCTGAACGGCACCCAGGTCGTGCTCACGCTGCCGGCGGGAGTCACGCTGGCCGCCCCGACCGGGGACACGCTGACGCAGCAGGGGCAGACCGTGGTGCTGACGCTGGGGCGGCTCGCCCCCGGCCAGACCCTCTACGCACAGATCCCGGTGAAGGTCAGCCCCGGCGCCGCCAACCCCTTCGTCACGCCCCCGGTGACGCTGCGCTCCAGCACGGCCTTGCCCGTCACCAGCGCCGGCACCGTCACGACCCGGATCATCGCCGTGCCGCCCCCGCGTCCCCGCCATTGACCGACCACTGAGAGACAAGGAATCATGGCATGAAAACTGCGCTGCTCACCGCCGCCGCCCTGCTGCTCGCATCCGCCGCGGGCGCGCAGCAGGTCTCCGTCACCGGGGGCGACGCCCCCGCCGGGGCCTTCAACACCTACACCTACGACTTCACCGTGGGTGGGCCGCTGGGGACGTCCATCAGCAACCTCTACCTGGAGGGGGACGACCTCAACCCCTCCTCGGTCAGTTTCGCCAAGGAGGCGTTCGGCGCGGCCTCCTTCACGCCCACGCCCGGCTGGACGTTCCTGGGCTACTTCTCGCCCAACACGCTCCAGTTCACCAGCGCCACCGACGCGCTCGGCCCCGGCGACCAATTGCAGGTGCAGTTCTCGGATCCGGCCGCCGAATTCACTCCGACCGTCACCCACAGCGCCTACGGCTATGACACGACCAGCGGCACGTACACGCCCAGCCAGGGGCCGCTGGTCGGGCCGTCGTTCAACGTCCCCGAGCCTGGCCCGCTCGCCCTGCTGTTGGCTGGCGTCCTGCTGCTGCCCGCCTACGCGCGTCGCCGCCGCGCCGCCTCATCATAAATCGTTTACCAGGAGAGATCATCATGAAGGAGAAGACAGCCATGAAAAAAGCCGCTGCCCTGCTGGCCCTAGCCGGCCTCGGCTTCGCCGCCGCCCCGTCCCACGCCCAGGCGCCGAACCTGGTTTACATCCCGACCACCATCAATGCGAACTTCAGCACGACGCTGACCGCGTTCGACGGCGGGCCGGACGACTACGTTGACATCCTTGCCCTTGATAACGGCGTAGCGCCCGGCCAGACCTACGCCGCCGGCCAGTTCGGATTCGACGGGGCCGAGTTCCAGGTCCTGAATCTGACGCAGGACAGCCTGTCCTTCCCCGGCGAGTACGACATCACGCCGCAGATGGCCTTCAACACCCTGCTGCTGACCGAGAATTTCAGCGACGGCAGCCATCAATCATTAAATCTCTACGACCTCGCCGATCCCACGACGCCGACGACCTCCTCGGACCCCTTCGATCTCGCCAGCGACGGCGTGACGCCGCTCACCGGCGACCTACAGACGAATCCCGTCATCATTCCTCACGCGGGGCCGAGTCTCGTCTCCGCGACGCTGACCGGCCAGTTCAGCGACAACTTCACCCCCGGCACGAGCATCCCGGTTCGGATCGCCGTCGTGCCGGAAGCGGGCACCGATGCGCTGCTGCTGCTGGGACTGCTGCCGGCCGCCCTGCTCGGCCTGCGCGCCCGCCGGTCCATCCGTCACTCAGGGCGTCAATGACGTCTTTCGAGAAGGAGAACACGCATTCATGAAGCGCACACAGACTTTGCCGGCCTACAAGCAGGCCGCGGCGCTGGGCGCCGCCGCCATCGCCATGCTGGGCCTGGGCACCGCCACCCGCGCCCAGACGACCGTTGACGGGACCAACTGGGGGACCCTCACCGTCCCCGTCTACGGCAGCAGCGAAACCAGCGTCGCCGGGGGCATCTACAGCGCCGCCGAGCTGCTGACCGGCCCGATGAAGGACGCCGACTTCCGCCTCATGGGCCGCCCCAGCCCCTACTTCGACGCCGTCCTGCCCAACGGCAAGATCGTCACCCCGGCGGGCCAGGTGGCCCAGATCGGCATGCACCCCCTGGGTAGCGCGCTGACACCCGACGGCCAGTACATCGTCATCACCTGTGACGACGAGCGCGGTATCACCGGCAACCATTCCGTGCAGCCGTCGCCGACGGCCGCCAACAACCTGGCCGCCGGGTACACCATCACCGTACTGCGCACCTCGGACCTGTCCGTTGCCGCACAGACGAGTTATAACGCGGTCGGCCCGCTGTTCGTCGGCATCCAGGTGGTGTCCAACGGTGCGGGCGGCTACACCATTTACGCCTCGGGCGGCGGGTCGCACAACGTCAAAGTCCTGACCTTCACCCCAGGCACCGGTTTGACCATCGGGACGCCGATCCCGATTGCGCCGATCTCGCCCAACGGCACGCCCACCAACTTCGCGGTGGCGAATTTCACCCAGAACGACTACCCGGAGAACAGCGGCACCAGCGGCGGCGGCATCGGCAGCGGCATCGGCTTCCCGTCCGGCACGGCGGGCGCCCCCCTGACCCCGCAGAATACCGCCCAGGTCGGCAGCAACCGGCTGACGTTCCCGGCCGGCTCCGCCCTCAGCCCCAGCGGCCGCTACCTGTACGTCGCCTGCAACGCCGACAACAGCCTGGCCGTTATTGACACCACCACGAACACGGTCATCAAGCAGATTCCCGTCGGCTTCTCGCCCTACGCCGTGACGGTCAGCCGCGACGGCAGCAAGGTGCTGGTCACTAACTGGGGCGTCCAGCAGTACCAGTTCCTGGCGCCGACCTTCGACGGCAGCGGCAACGTCACGGGCCTCGGCGGGGTCACGCCCGGCCAGAACATCAGCGGCCTGTTCTTCGTGCCGATCACCAGCACCACGGGCACCAACCCGCAGACCTCGTCCGTCTCCGTGATCTCCGTCCCCGGCGGCGACCCGACCAGGGCGGCCCTGCTCGGCTCCATCTACGAGGGGCACCCGCTGGACGACCGGTACAACGTCGGCGACACGCACCCCTCGGCGGCGGCCATCGTGCGGCACGGCCTGATCGAGGTCGAGTACGTCGCCAAGGCCAACTCGGACGGCCTGGGCCTGATCCTGGTCAACAGCAACCACCGGTACGCGGACTTCGACCTGTCGCCGCTGAACCTGAACTTGAGCAACCACGTCGTCCACGGCACCTACCCGAACGCGCTGGCCGTCTCCCCGGACAACACCCGGCTGTACGTCGCCGAGGCCGGTCTGAACTCGGTGGCCGTGCTCAACGTGTCCAACCCGCTCAACCCGGTGCTGCTGGGCCGCATCCCGACCGACTGGTACCCGACCGCCCTGAGCGTCAGCGCCGACGGCAGCACCCTCTACATCATCAACGACAAGGGCGTCGGCGAGGACATCAACGCGAACACCACCCCGAACGCCAGCGGGGTCGTGGCCAACAACCCGACCGCCTCGGGCATCGAGTCCTTCAGCAACTCCAACTCGATCTTCGGCACGCTCCAGAAGGTGAACCTGAGCAGCTACACGTTGGACAACACGACGGTCCTGGCTAACAACTTCGCGGTGCAGAACCCGGCGAACGTGGACACCAGCGTGGTGCCCATCGGCGGCCCGGCCTCGACCAAGATCCGGCACGTGTTCTTCATCCTGCACGAGAACAAGACGTTCGACTCGATGCTGGGCAACCAGACCCACTTCGGCAACTTCGCCAGCCTGACCATCAACAACGCCGCCGGCGTCTCCAGCGGCACCCCGCAGAACACGCAGACCACGATCTACAACGTGCTGCCCGCCTACACCCAGTTCACCAGCATCGCGCAGAACACGCAGCTGCTGGCCGACACGTTCGCCACGGCCGTCAACTACTACTCCGACGCCGAGGAGAGCGACGCGGGCCACCAGTTCAGCGCCTCCGGCACCGAGTCCGACTACACTGAGAAGACGCTGCTGGTTAAGGGCGGGCGCGGCCTGCTGGCGAACAAGAACATGGAGCCGGAGGACTACCCGGAGGGCGGCTACATCTTCAACAACGCCGCCCGCAACGGCGTCTCCTTCAAGGACTATGGGGCGCTGATCCGCGTCACCGGCACCGACAACGGCTACGCCGAGCCGGCCTCCGTGATTGACCCGCCGAGCGGCAACGCCGGCATCCCGGTGGTCCCGGAGACGAGTCCGGTGACGGAGGTGACGGGTAGCGACGTCACGTCGCCGACGCAGGGCCTGGGCCAGTCTTACTACCTGAAGAACCCGATCCTGGCGATCCTGGGCGGCAGCAACGCCAACGGCGAGCCGCACCTGGACCCGAACTACCCTGGCTACAACTTCGGCATCTCCGACCAGAGCCGCGCCCTGGAGTTCAACAAGGACTTCGACCGCATGGTCGCCGCTGGCACGCTGCCGACGTACCTGTACATCTACCAGCCCAACGACCACTCGGGCAACCCGGCCGCCACGTCGAACTTCCCGATCTACGGCGGGAACACCATCCCGGGGACGTCGCCCGTTCAGAATGACATCACCGGCGCGGGCCTGATCGCCGACGGCGACACCGCCCTGGGGCTGGTCGTGCGGCACATCATGAGCAGCCCGGTGTACTACAACCCGGCGGACGGCACCGGCAGCGCGATCTTCATGACCTATGACGACGCCCAGTCCGGCTACGACCACCTGGACCCGCACCGCACCCCCATGATCGTCATCAGCCCCTACGCCAAGCCGGCCTACGCCGGCAAGCGGCACTACTCCACCGCCTCCATCGTCAAGACGGAGGAACTGCTGATGGGCCTGCCGCCGAACAACTACGGCGACCTGCTCGCCACCGACCTGCGCGACATGTTCCAGTCCACCTACAACGGCATCGCGCTCGACTCGACGGGCAAGACGCTCATCAACACGCTCAACGGCAACGCCCCGCTCGGCACCTTCATCGCGCACAACTACAAGGCGACTCCGGAGGGCCTCAAGGTCTGGAAACTGTCCGCGAGGCTCGACTCGTCCTCGCCGGACCAGGACAGCTACCGCCTGAGCATGGTGACACTGCTCTCGATGCAGGCCGACACCCTGCACCGTGAGGCCGCCCGCAAGGGACACCTGCACGCGACCCAGTACAAGGCCACTCAGGCGCGCATCTACCGGATGGCCCTGCGCGTCGTCAACGGCCCCAAGTTCGGCGGCGGTGACGGCGACGACGACTAATCATGCCAAGGCCCTGCCCCCGCAAGGGCGGGGCCTTTCTTCCGGCCACGCCCCCGGCATTTTTGCCGGGCAATCATCAGGAGACACACTCATGAGCCGCCAGTCTCGCGCCCGCCGCGCCGCCACCCTCTGGAGCGGCCTGGCCGCCGCCCTGCTCGCCGGCACGGCCCACGCCCAGACCAACACCCTGAACACCGGCAAGCGTATCACCCTGCCCCCGCTCGGCGTCACCGCCAACGTCGGCAGCCTGCCGATGAACATGATCCCGACGCCCGACGGCAAGTACGCCGTCGTCAGCGACATGGGCTTCCGCCAGGCCCTGTCGGTCATTGACACGGGCACCGGCGCCCTCGTGTCCCAGACCAATGTGCCGGTCGAGAGTCAGAAGGTCCACTTCTACTACGGCCTGGCCTTTGCGCCCACGACCAACCTCAACGGCAGCTACACGCTCTACGCCTCGCTCGGCCAGTCGCAGGGCGACGCCAACCGGATCGGCGTCTACAGCGTCGTCAACGGGCAGATCAGCCTGGTCAAGACGTTCCCCATGACCAATGCGACCGACTACCCGGTCGGCCTGGCGGCGGACACGCGGGGCTACCTGTACGTCGCCAGCTCGCCGACCAACGCCGTCGGCATCAGCACGCCCCAGGCCCTCAGCGCGCCCGGCAGCCTGGTCATCCTGAACGCCTCGACCGGCGCCGAGGTGGGGCGATACAATTTCAACACCGTCGGCGTCCCCAACGTGACCGCGCCGAACATGCCCTACGCGGTCGCTGTCCTGTCTAACGGCAGCAAGGCCTACGTCAGCAGCCAGTTGGACGGCGCGGTCTACGACATCAACACCTCCACCCCGTCCAGTCCGACGCTGACCAGCTCGGTCGTGACCGGGACAGCGCCCGCGACGCCGCCGAACGTCTCCTACAGCGGGTCCCACCCCGTCGCGCTGCTGCTGAACTCCGCCCAGACGGCCCTGTATGTCGCCAACGCCCACACGGACGACATCTCGGTCATCAACACCGCAACGGACGCCGTGACGAACGTTTCGCTGCGCCCCGCCGGCGCCGCGACGCTGCCGGGCGTGACGCCGACCAACCTGGCGCTCGCCCCGAACGGGAGCACGCTGTACGTCACGCTGGGCGACATGAACGCGGTGGCGGAGGTCAGCACGGCGAGCAACCGGGTCCAGGGGTACATCCCGGTCGGCTGGTACCCGTCGGCGATCGCCGCCGGCCAGTACCGGCAGTTGCTTGTCGCCAACGCCAAGGGCACCACGACGCGCAACCCGAACCCGACGTACACCCCGAACCTGCCGAGCGTCAACGTCAACGCGACCTCGCCGACCAACACCAACCCGATCTCGTTCGGCTACACGGAGGACATCCTGGAGGGGAACGTAGAGACCCTGTCCCTGCCGACGGCGGCCCAGCTCCTTCAGGACACGCAGCAGGTCCTTGCCAATAACCGCCTGTCCGGCATCGGGTCCAACCCGCTGCCCGCGCAGGCGCTGGCCGGCATCAAGCACGTCATCTACATCGTCAAAGAGAACCGCACCTACGACCAGGTGCTCGGCGACGAGCCGGCGGGCAACGGCGAGCCATCCCTGGCCCTGTTCGGCGCGAACGTCACCCCCAACGAGCACGCCCTCGCCGAGCGGTTCGTGCTGCTGGACAACTTCTACGACTGCGCCGAGGTCTCCGGCGACGGCTGGCCCTGGTCCACGCAGGGGCAGGCGAACGAGGAGGTCATCAAGAACGTCCCACAGAACTACATCCGGGTGGGCGGCCGCCGCTCCTACGACTTTGAGGGGACCTACAACAATTATCCCGTGGGCGGCTTCCCCAAGACCGACCCGCAGACCGGCGCCCCGTTCGTCACCACTTCGACCTACCTGAACTCGTCCAACGTCGCCCCGCCGATCAAGGACGTCGCGGCGGCTCCCGGCGGCCACATCTGGGACGACGTCGCCGCGCACGGCCTCTCCCTGCGCAACTACGGGTTCTACTATCTCCAGAACACGCCCGATAACACCTCCGGCCTGGTGAACCCGACCCCGAACGAGGGCGTCACGCTGCCCAACAACTTCCCGGCCGAGCCGGGCATCCAGCCGGGCGGGCACAACAACGTGGGCAAGAGCGACCTGGACTACCGGACCTACGACCTGACCTACCCGGACAGCGAGGCGCCCTACTACTACGCTTACGGACAGTTCCCGACGAACCCGGCCGGCCCGATGCCCTTCGCCACGCCCACGGGGACCCCGGCGGCGGGGGCGCTCTACCCGCGGACTCAGTTCGGCCTGTACAACGCGCCGAGCCGGTTCTCGGAGTGGTACCGTGAGTTCCTGGAGAACCTGACTGCCGACCCCACGGGCAACTCCGAGCCGAACTTCACGCTGCTGCGCCTGGCCCACGACCACACACAGGGCATCGCCACCGGCACTCACTCGCCGCAGGCGGAGGTGGCCGACGCCGACTTCGCCGTCGGCCAGGTCGTCCAGGCCATCAGCCAGAGTCCGAATTGGAATTCGACGGCGATCTTCGTGATCGAGGACGACGCCCAGAACGGCCCCGACCACGTGGACTGCCACCGCTCGATCTGCTTCGTCGTCAGCCCCTGGATCAAGCAGAACTCAGTGGATCACACGTTCTACAACACCGACAGCGTCCTCAAGACCATGGAGCTGCTGCTGGGCCTGCCGCCGATGAGCCAGTACGACGCCGTCGCCACCCCCATCCTCGACTTCGGCACGGCCCCGAACAACAATGTCCCCTATGCGGCGATCCTGCCGGCCCAGAGCATCGTGACCCAGCTGTCGTCGTCGCTGGTCAAGGCCAACCCGGCGCTCAAGCGCCTGGCATTGCTGTCCGATAAGATGGACTTCGTCCACCCGGACAGCGCGCCCGCGCAGTTGCTCAACGAGGTGATCTGGAAGAGCGTCAAGGGCAGCGCCTCAAAGATGCCCGCTCCGCGCCACACGCTCACCGACGCCCAGATCTACTTCGGCCCGAAGACCAAGCTCCATGCCGTCAAGGGCAAGGCCGGCGCGAAGGCGAAGCCGATCGCCCGCGACGATGACGATTAACGTGTCCCGCCCCGCCCCTCTGGGGGCGGGGCGTTCCGATAAGGAGACAAGCAATGCCTCGCCCCTTTCGTGCCGCCTCCGTCTGGAGTGGCCTGGCCGCCGCGCTGATCGCCGGCACGGCCCTCGCCCAGAGCGGCACCCTACCCACCGGCAAGCGCATCACGCTGCCGCCGCTGGGCAGCCAGCAGAACGTCGGCAGCCTGCCGATGAACATGATCGCCACCCCCGACGGCAAGTACGCCGTCGTCAGCGACATGGGCTTCCGGGAGAAACTGTCCGTCGTCCGTACCAGTGACGGCGCGGTCACGTCCGCGCTGTTCCTGGGCAACCCGATCCTGGGCACCAACCCCGACGGCCTCTACTACGGCCTGGCCGTGAAGGCCAACGGCAGCGGCGGCTACACGCTCTACGCCGCGCGCGGCGCGGCCACAAACCCGGACGGCACCCAGCCTGGCATCGGCATCTACAACATAGACGCAGGCGGCGTCCTCACCCACACCGGGGACATCATCGTGCGTCACGGCGACTTTCCGGCCGGCCTTGCCTTGGACGGCCGGGGCTATCTGTACGTCGCCAATAACGAGTACTTTGCCCTGCAAAGCACCGCCGCACAGGCCGTGCCCGATGCCGTCAACAACGTGATCTCGCCGGGGCAGTTGGTCATCTACGACACCAACAACGGCAACGCCGAGATCAACCGCGTGGTGTTGGGCAGTGCCCAGTTCTCCTCGTTCCCGCTGGCCGTCGCCGCCGCCGGCACGAAGGCCTACGTGACCAGCCAGCGCGACGGGGCGGTCTACGTGGTGGACGCCGGCACACCCACCGCCAAGTCCCTCCCTGTGACCGTGATCCCGACCGGCGCCCACCCGGCGGGCCTGATCGTGAGCGGCACGACGCTCTACGTGTCCAATGCCCACAGCGACACGATCTCGGTGATTGACACCGGCGCGAACACCGTCTCCCGGACCATCTCCGTCCGTCCGGACGCCTTTGTCGCCGATCCCACGCTCAAAACCGCCCTGGCAAGCCTCCCCGGCGTCAGCCCGCTGGGCCTGGCGCTGTCGCCCGACGGGCGGACGCTGTACGCCGCGCTAGGGGACATGAACGCCGTCGGCGTGATCAATCTCGCCGCCGGCAAACTCATGGGTTACATCCCGACCGGCTGGTATCCGACGGCCGTGGTCAGCGCGCCCTACCGCCAGATCCTCGTGGTGAACGCGAAGGGAACCCAAACGCGCTACCCCAACCCGGCTTACAAGCAGTACGATTTCGGCAACAACCCCATCTACGATCCGAACATGGGATACGACCCGAACCTGCTCAACCCGAAGGGCAATCCCTACGACCTGAACCTGATCGAAGGCACGGTTCAGCTTCTGTCGCTGCCTAATGCGACGCAGCAGGTCCAGGATACGCAGCAGGTCCTCGCCAACAACCGCCTGTCCGGCATCGGGCCCAACCTGCTGCCCGCGCAGGCGCTGGCCGGCATCAAGCACGTCATCTACATCGTCAAGGAGAACCGGACGTATGACCAGGTGCTCGGCGATCTGCTGCAGGGCGACGGGGACCCGTCCCTGGTGCTGTTCGGCCAGAACGTGACGCCGAACCTGCACGCCCTGGCCCAGCGCTTCGTGCTGCTGGACAACTTCTACGACTGCGCCGAAGCCTCCGGCGACGGCTGGCCGTGGAGCACACAGAGTCTGGCGACCGAGTACGTCATCAAGAACTTGCCCTACAACTATAGCGACCGGGGCCGTGACTACGACTTCGAGGGCGCCAACAACAACTACCCGGTCGGCGGCGTCCCGGCGGCCGACCCCTACGGCAGCCCGACCGTGGCCGCCGCCTCGCCGTTCGCGGGGGGCAGCCCGGCCATCCCGGACGTCAGCGAGGCGCCCAACCACCACATCTGGGACTTGGCGCAGGCCCACGGCGTCTCCTACCGCAACTACGGCTTCATGTACACGTTCGGCGACGGGACGTACACGTATGCCGCCGACGGCAAGTCCTACGCCTACACGCCGGGGCTGGTGCCGGACAACTCCCCCGGCCCGGTCGGCCTGCGGCCCGGCGGCTACATCGCCTCCACGACAGGCCCCGTGGACTTCAGTCACATGGGCGTCAGCGACGTGGACTTCCGCGAGTTCGACGGCGACTATGCCGACAGCGACGCGCCCGCGCAGGCCGGCTCCCCGTACCCGAAGCCGGTATTCGGCCACTACGCCCAGCAGAGCCGGTTCGCGGAGTGGAACCGCGAGTTCCAGCTCATGCTCCAGCAGGGCCGGACGGACAATGCCGCCAATTCCGCGTCGCCGCTCGACAAGTACGTGCCGCAGTTCATGACCGTCCGGTTCATGAAGGACCACACGCAGGGCGTCCAGTCCGGGCGGCACACGCCCGCGGCGGAGGTGGCCGACAACGACTACGCGGTCGGCCAGCTCGTCCAGGCCGTCAGCCTAAGTCCCATCTGGAACTCCACGGCGATCTTCGTGATCGAGGACGACGCCCAGGACGGCCCCGACCACGTGGACTGCCACCGCTCCACCTGCTACGCGATCTCGCCATTCATCAAGCGGGGCTCGGTGGATCACACGTTCTACAACACCGACAGCGTCCTCAAGACCATGGAGCTGCTGCTGGGCCTGCCGCCGATGAGCCAGTACGACGCCGTCGCCACCCCCATCCTCGACTTCGACACAGCGCCCAACAACAGCGCGTCCTACGCGGTCCAGATGCCGTCGAGCCTGGTCTCTCAGGTCGCCCACATCCCCAGCAAGCGCAGCCCGCTGTACAAACTCGCGCAGATGACGCAGGGGATGGACTTCAGCCAGGAGGACAAGGCCCCCGCGCAGTTGCTCAACGAGGTGATCTGGAAGAGCGTCAAGGGAAGCAACTCGAAGATGCCGGCCCCGCACCATCGCGTTGTCCCCGTCAATACGGCCAAAGCCGTCAAGGGCGCTGCCAAGGATGCCCAGGCTGTCGCCGTCCACGATGCCGATGACTAATTGTCTTCTCCTCGGCCCCCGCCGCATGGCGGGGGCCTTTGCCCGCTGGGAATACGGCACGGCAGGCTGGATCAGGCACATCAAGGGAATCAATTTCATGCGCGACATCGTCACCACACGACCGGCCAAGCGGCGAACAAAGCCCGGCGCGTCCACGCCCGCTGGTTCCCAGTTCGCCGCGACGCCCGAAAAGATGCAGCCTTTCCTCCGGGCGCTGGCGCAGGAGATGGAGGCGCGTCAGCGGACGGTCCTGGGCGACCCCGTCACCCCACGCGCGCTCCTGGCGGCGGCCGGGGACGCGCAGCGCCAGTTTGGCCGCACCTGGGACCATGTGCAGAGCCTGAACGTCGTCCCGCACGCCTGCCGTCCCGGGTGCGACCACTGCTGCTTTCTCACCGTGGAGGCGTCGGCCCCCGAAGTCTTCCTCATCGCCGAACACGTCCGCACGGCGCTCGCGCCCGAACAGTTGGCATGCCTCCGAGGACACCTGCACCGGACGGCGGAGCGCATTCAGCGATTGACTCCAGCGGAGCGGGTGCGTGCCGACGTGCCCTGCGCGCTGCTGGAAGACGGCCGGTGTGCGGCCTACCCCGTCCGGCCCCTGGCATGCCGCGCCTGGAACAGCCGGGATGCGGCGGCCTGCGCCCGGATGAGACGGGAGGGCGGGGGCGACCTGCGGCCCGTGCAGGACCAGCGCCCCCTGGGGATTGATGCCGGCATTCAAGCGGGGCTGACGGCCGCCCTGCGCGCCGCCGGGCTCCCCGAGGACGCGGAGCGTCCCTGTGAACTGAACACGGCGCTGTGCCTGGCGCTGGATGAGCCGCAGTCCCTGGAGCGCTGGGCCGGCGGCGAGGACGTTCTTGCCCCGGCCCGCGCCGCCGTGGACTACGAACGCTGAAGACGCCGGGAAAGCGCCCCCGGCCGAGAGGCCGGGGGCGCTCTGAGGTCTCCGCTACATCATTTGGCGGCGCATCACGCGGCTCGGGCCGGCGCTGCGGGGCAGGCTGAACAGGCGACGGATGACCAGGGGGTCGCCGCCCCGGTCGTGCATCCCGTGCGCCCGTGCCCAGCGGACCGGGTAGTACGTCCTGTCTTTGGCGTCATAGGCCACCATCATGTCGTGATGGTGGCGATGGTGGTGCGCGCCACGGGCCGCTACCGGGGAGATCAGCCCCAGCGCGAGCGTCGCGACCAGCAGGCCGTGCATAACTCTCATTTCTTTGTCCTCTCCTCTGGCGTGTCTTGGATTAGGGCCAGGGAAAGCCGGAGCAGATGTTGGGCTGCCCGGCTTGGCCGCTGGCCGAGTAGACCGTCGGGGGATTGGCACCTCCGAACGGATAGCGGGCGATCAGGTTGCAGCCGGTCAGATCCTTGCTGCCCTGAATGGCGGTCGGCTTCATCGCCTTGGCGTGGCCGTCGAAGAAGGCGCAGTTGACCAGGCCGGTGTGCCGGTTGCCGGCGGTGAACATCCGGGTCGGGTCGTGCGAGTCGACCGTGAAGTCGCCGTTGAACGGCTCGATCCAGCTGTCCCCGCGCACGCCGGTCCAGTCGTGGTCCCACTTCTCCGTGACCACGATGGTCTCCGTGGGGTCGTCCACCTGGGCCAGCCCCAGGCTCTCCGCGGTGCAGACGGCGATGTAGGAACGGGGAATCACTTTGTTGCCGTTCACGTCCTGGCTGGGCGTGGGGCCGGCGTCGCTGGGGCAGGTGAAGACGGCGCTGCTCTTGACGTAGGGCATCAGCAGGTTCCACCAGCGCTGGGGGTTGCCGGCCAGGTTGAGTCCGGCGGCGGTGGTGTCGCCGGAGCGCGAGTTGGCCCAGTTGGAGCGGTAGAACACCCGCTCGTCGCTGTCCTGGACGTACATCTGGACGCCCATGCCGATCTGCTTCATGTTGGACATGCAGGCGATGGCGCGGGCCTTCTCGCGGGCCTGGGCGAAGACGGGGAACAGGATGGCGGCGAGGATCGCGATGATGGCGATGACGACGAGCAGCTCGATCAGCGTGAAGCCCTTGACGCGCGAGCGCATGGGACGTTCCTCCAGGGAGATTGGTGCGCCCATAGTACACCAAATAGATTAATGAGGCATTAAGGGGGCATTAAAAGCGGATTAAGAAGCGAAACCAAGATGGGAATTCAGGCGGTGCCTACAGGCGGGAGTCCGCCTTTGGCATTTGGATCAGCGACGACGCTCATAGCCGCAATGCCCGCCGGTGGCGATCCCGCGCGGTTGCGCCTTCCTTCCCGACGCCCTCACGCCCACGCCCCCCGGCGCGGCCGTCCCTTCCTAAGCACCCGGCTCTTCCTTCTGCTGCGCCCCGACGACCCGGTAGAGGGAGGCGTGGCTGACGCCTAGCGTCCGGCGGCCTTCGCCCACCGGCGCCTTGCGGCTGTGGTAGGGGGCCGGGGACGTCTCGGCTTTGCGGCCCGACAGCACGGGCTTCCTGCCGCCGACCCTCCCCCTTGCCCGCCCCGCCTGTGTGCGTTCCCTGATGGGGGTGCGCTCGAACTCGGCGAGGGCCCCGAAGACGTGGGGCCGTTTGCCACCGGGCGTGGTGGTGTCCATCTGCTCCGTGCCGGCCGCCGTGCCGATGCCCGCTCCCTTGCGCCCTGTCGCCTTTATGTCCGTTTGGGGTGTACCCCAGCCGGACGTCAGCCGTCCCCCAGTTTCGTCGTCAGGATAGGGCCGGATTGACGTTTCCCTGACAGGTCGGGTACAACCTCTATGACTTCAGCCTGACACTTGCCCCACGGGGCGGGCGGGACGCAGGCAGGCAAGGAGACCGGGGGCTCATGACGGGACAGGCGGGACACCAGGCGGCGGGGCAGGGGAGCGGCAAAGGCCACACGGGCAAGTTTCACACGGGCAAGGGCCAGCGGGTGGGCTACGTCCGCGTCAGCACGCTCGACCAGAACACCGACCGGCAGCTGGAGGACATCGAACTGGACCGGCGCTTCACCGACCGGGTCTCAGGCAAGGACACGGACCGGCCGCAGCTCTCGGCCCTGCTGGCCTTCGTCCGTGAGGGGGACGCGGTGGTGGTCCACAGCATGGACCGGCTGGCCCGGAACCTGGACGACCTGCGCCGGCTGGTGCGAACTCTGACGGGGCGTGGCGTGGCCGTGGAGTTCGTCAAGGAGGGCCTGACGTTCACGGGTGAGGACTCGCCGCTGGCGACGCTGCTGCTGTCGGTCATGGGCGCCTTCGCCGAGTTCGAGCGGGCACTGATCCGGGAGCGTCAGCGGGAGGGGATCGCGGCGGCCAAGGGGCGGGGGGCGTACAAGGGGAGGAAGAAAGCACTGTCGGCTGAGCAGGCGGCGGAGCTGCGGCGGCGTGCGTCCTCGGGTGAGTCAAAGGCGTCGCTGGCGCGGGATCTTGGGATCAGCCGCGAGACCGTCTACCAGTACTTGAAAAGTGCCAGGCTCTGATTGCCCATCGGTATCTAGGCTAACGCTTGGGCTGCTCTCTCACGCATCTGTCTGTTTGTGCATGTAGTGGTGCCGCCGCGGAGTACAGCTCATTGACGGCAAAACTCCTCAGGGACAACGCAGAGCCGCCCGTTGGCCAGGGACAGCCGTTATGCGGACGCCGGGGCGTCCAGCTAGCGACGCCGTGTGGATTGAAACCACTCCCCATAAGCTGACATACAGTTGACGTGTGGGTGATTGCGTGATATAATTGTTTACCCGTTGCCTCATCTGCTACAAAACCGTCGCAGGCAAGATCAGTCAAACAAAGCCTGATAAGTCTTTTCGGTCAGTCTGTCCCTGTGCTACGAACTCGGGCTTACCGGCCGCCGGCTTGATCTCGTTCTCTTAATCGCGCTCTTATGACCAGGTGCGCCTCATCCTGGCACGACTGTCGCTTCTACCTATCGATGCTCCGCCTGCAATGCTCCACCTGTCTCGAGTGTTCACAAAGGAGGAAGTCGCGTTATGGCTCTATGGAAACGTCCGTCGAAGCGCTCCAGCAGCGCTGCGTCGGCGCTAACCGTTCTCTTCCTGGCGTCCCCAGGATTCTGTCAGTCGCTCTCGCAGAACAATCACGCCTACCGAGGCTCCCGTCCTCAGAAATGGGTAGGGAGCGGGATTGAGGTCAAAGCTCCGATCCTTTATGATGACCGCTCCCTTCAGCTGCTTCTCCTTCAGTATCAGCAGAGTATTGGCTCCGCCAGTTTTTTCAACCCATCCTCGATCGCAGCCAATCTAAACAGCCAACAGGGGGGCACCTTCTCAGGAACGAACTCGACGTTCAACTTGATGACAACGCCCGCCCCGTCTGTGACCACTGCCGCCACGGCAACCCAGCCTACAACTTCGACCGTTAACAACTCTGGCGGTACGAATACGCAGACGTTTACACCCGCAGGCCAAGCCACCGTCCCGGCAACAGCTGGTACGACGACCAGCATTAACGGCTCTACAACCACGATCACGTCCAACGCGGCGACCGGGAACACCGTCACTACCACCACGGTTCCGTCAATCTCTGCCGCGATCCCGGCACTGGCAACGCCGCCCAGCCAGTTCAACCCGAGTCTCAGCTTTGGCCTCTCCTCCTCAGACATCCTGGATGAGCAGAACGAACTTCAATTCGAGCTGATGAACCTTCAGCTGTTCTTGCAGCGGCCCTTGAGTGACCGTGTCCAGGTCTTTACAGCAGGCGTAGATCCTGTCACTGGCGAGCCGGTCGCCACCGGTAAACCAGGGGGGCACATCGTGCTGGCGCTCGACGTGACCATCGACGCGGGAAGTCAACAAAAAGATGCCGCAGCGGAAGTCGTAGTGACGCTCAGTCCTATGTTACAGCCGCCACGTGGAACTGGGCTACTTGCGGACGCGCGAGGAGCATCAGCTCTCGCCGGAGTGGGGCCGGGTTCGCCGCTGTACAATTGGGCTAAGGCGTCTCCAAAGAATTGGGACGCCGAGGGGCTGAGGGCGTGGCAAAATGCACTCCTTGATCCACCACAGCTGGGCCCGATGCTGCCGATGGACAAGACTTACAATGTGGCGACCGTTACCCAGGACACTCGCAGCATCGGCCTGGGCGCCTTCGTGACGCCGATAACGGCCGGATTCAACTCATCGAGCACAAAGCAGAATCTTTACCTTGTCCGAGACACCGACACGATCGCGCTGGGCCGTGTTGAGCACCAGGGCGGATCGGATGCGGGCCTCACGTTCGGGTGGGAGTTCCGCCCCGTTCTTGGGCGTCACGTCGTCCAAGCGGGTATGCGGCGGGTGTTTGCCAGTCTGTCCCTGCCCACAGAAGACGGGAAGCCATACGCTATGGACGTGGAGGTGCAAACCTATTGGCGGCACTACGATCAGAAGAGCGGTACGCTCGCTGACGATGATCTGCCCCCTTCCCAGCCAGATTCGCGTCAGAAGCCAGCAATTCAGGAGCCGGAGCATTGGCCCGAAATTATCCCGTCGAGCGCCGACGTCGACAAGACGTTGAGGCCTGAGTTCGTAGACGCAATGGCATCCGAGAATAATGACGGGATGGCGTTCGTCACCGTCCACGGCAGGAACTTTATCCCCGGAACGACCGTGGCTTTGGGAGACGATGTCCTCAGCGTGGGCAACGGGCTCCTACAGATACTTGGAGAAGGGACGCTCCAGTTTACCGTGCCCGAGCGACAACTTGTCCTGAACAACCCGACCATCATCGGTCCGTACGGAGGTCAAACGCCGGTTGATTTCTCTCCCTCCACGAGCCAAGTGCCCACCAATCCGAATACGCCCCGCGGCATGAGCATTGTCGACGCTTATTTGCAGCCCCGCGACAGCCAGGTGACGGACGTCACGCTTTACCTTGACGGACAGAACCCCTACTACCCTGGCAAAAAGACGCGCTCCAGCCGGCCCGAGGACAACGCTGGTGCCGGCACAAACATCCCACAGGTTGAGAATGAGGAGGGTAGTAACGAGAACTTATCTGTAGTGCCGTTCGACGACCTTAAGGCGTTTTACTCTGGCACTGGGTCTACTGCGCAGGCGACGGCCAATGATCTGCGTCGGGTTCTCGTCGCCTCGGTTGGCACTACGGTGATTGGCTTCCCCGATAACCCGTTCTCATGGATCAGCTATAGTTCGACCAAGAATATCTATACCGTACGCTTCTCAGTGCCAACGCAGGCCCTCCGTGCTTCTCCTTACATCACGGTCCAGCAGTTGTTCAAAGGCCCGGCGTTTCGGGACACTGTGCCAATCGCGGACAGGCTGTTCAAATCCGGCGATTTCACAGTTACTGGGATTTCGCTGGTGTCAGACGACCCTTCGGGGCCATGGTACGCCATCAGCGGCACCGGGTTCACAAACAACATGGTTGTGGCGGTCGCAGGGAACACCCTCACGACGAACGACGGCAAGAATGATATGCTTCTCGGCGGAATTGCTCACGTCTACAAATACAGACGCGGCCGCACTCGCGCCGTTGCCTCCACTAACACAGCCGCGAAGGCCGCATCTACCCAGACTGAGCCGACTCCGATCAACGTCGGCACGGTGGTTTCCGTGCATCTCACCAGCCAGGAAGTACACAATGCGACGGCGCTCGCCCTATACCAATATGGCCCATGGAAGGATCCGAACCATCCCGGGACGACGGACACACCGTTCTTGGGGAGCCCCACCATAGTCGTCCCGTTGCCGCTGACCTCGGCACATCCATACCAATCGGTCGGACTGGCGGGACGTCCGCCACTGGCTGCAAATCTAAGAACGACGCCGACGGTGGCAAGCGCGGGCACGGTGACCCAGAACTACGTTGGGATTGTTCCCCTCACCGGTACAAACTTCGACCAAGTCACCGCTGTCGTACTCGGAGACGGCACCAAGACGCCTGTCGATTGGGAACTCCTTAGCAACGACGGGACGAAAATGTCGATCACTCTTACCACGCCTGTGACCAAGACCGCCGGTTATGTGGAGATTGACCTGGTGCAAAGTGATGGAAGCGTCGTACCCTACGATCTTCAGGTTCAATCTTCGGGATCAAAGTCTTAGGGTGGAACTGGCTAGTATAGCATCACGGCAGCTATTGTGCGAGCGGCTCCAGCCGCTCGCACTTGTCGTTGAAGATGCGCCACTATGACTGAGACAAAGTGGGCTACCCATCCGTTCCTGCGGGGGCTCGCTTGCTGTTCATCTATCTCGGCTTGATAACATGGAGACGCGACTATAGACAACGAGTATTCTCATGCCGCAGTATGCCTCTCAGAAGGGAAAAACAGGGGAGTTTCTGATACCTTGTTTCTGACACTGGTTTTGAGAGTTCCCGCCCTCTGTCCGCGAGAGTAGGCCGCCGCGCGCCGGAACTCTATGTCTGGTGGTCTCAGCAACGGGCGTTTTTGAGGCACTGCGGGGCACCCTGGGGCGCGTCTTAGTTCGTGCTGGGGGGACTGGCGGCGATCGCTCTGCGGATCATTTTGCGAGGGGGGCGAGCACGGGGGCGCATGCCCGCCACGGTGTCTGGGGCGCACGGAAAGGGCCTTGCGCCTTTCGTGGCGGCAGGCCCTTTCCTCCGCGTCACCCCGGGTCACCAGGAGACGCTGTCCACGTAGCAGGTCCCGCTCCAGGGGCCGTCGCAGCCGAACTCGACCCCCAGCACGTCCGCCGGCGTGGCCGCGTCCGGCGGGACCGTGACGGCGATGGTGTTCCAGGCGCCCGCGCGCAGCTGCGAGGCCGGCCGGTAGCTGCCGTCGAACCGGTAGCCGCTGGCAGGGCCCTCGGTGACGAAGGGCATAACATAGGTCAGCCGTGAGGAGGCGGGCAGCCAGACGTGGAACGTGACGGTGGCCCCCGCCGGCACGGGGGGCGCCAGCACGCGCGCCTGCCGCACGTCCGGGCCGGCGGCGGCGAAGTGGACGGCCAGGCCGCTGCAGCCGTCGAAGGCGTTGGCGGCCGACTGGGCCACCCCGGTGATCATGCCGCCGGTGGACTGCCAGTCCTGCGCCGAGGTCTCGAAGTTGTACTGGGCGGTGTCGGGGAACAGCGCGCAGGCGTCGGAGACGTCGGTGACGGCGAAGTTGTCCACGTAGAACTCGCAGTTGTCGCCGCGCAGGCCGACCCCGCCGGGCTGGCGCAGGGGCGGGCCGCCGTAGGTGCCGTCGTCGGTAGCCGTCAGCACGAGCCGCCCGTTGATCCACAGCCAAAGGCCCACCGAGCCGTCGGCGTTGTTCCGCACGGCGGCCCGCACGTGCTGCCAGGCGCCGTAGGGGACCGCGTAGGTGGTGTGGGCGAGCGTGTAGTACGTCCCTCCGTTGGAGGGCCCCGGGGGCGTCTTTTTCTTCAGATCGATGCCGCCGTCGCGGCGGTTGACCTTGATCGCATAGAGGGTGTACTGGGAATAGTATCTCAACCAGACGGTCACTCCGTCTCCCGCGTCCGGCGGCTGGCCGGTGTTGTTGTAGAGTGCCCGGTTGTTCAGGTCGAAGTCCACGGCGACATCACCGAAGTCACGGCGGATCGTGTCCAGGCGGAAGACGGCGCTATCGGTGCCGTTGGAGGAGGCGGCGTTGGGCGCGGCCGTGTCGGGGACGCCCGAGTAGCCGAGGCCGCCGCGGGCGAAGAAGGACCCGGAGGTCATCTCCCATATCCCGTCATGGCGGGCGCCGGGGGCGGTCGGGTTGAAATAGGCGAACTCGTTGGTGATCAGGCCGTCGGGGCGCCCGTTGAAGTCGTCCGAGAGCAGCACGGCTTGGGCGTGCGCCGGGAGGGCGCCGCTGAGGCCGGCGGCGCCCAGCGCGTATAGCGCGGTCAGGGTGGCCCAACAGGGTGGCAGACGTTTCATTGTTCTTCCTTTCATGCGTTTCATCGTGTCTTCCGGATCGGTGGCGGCCCCCACGCCGCAACCGGCGGCACGGGCGAGCCAACGGGGGACGGCTCCCTCCGTGCCGTCCGGCGCCTGGGCGGCGTCTTTCTGCCTCCAGGCCGCGCCGGGAGGGTCGGGAGGCGTGCCGGGGGCGCCACCCGCGCCGGTTCTGTACATTCCGCAAGTTGATGGGTCCATGATCTCTTCTCCTCAATCCTCAGTCCCAGGTCTCTGCTCGTTGACCCGGCTTCATTTGACGGAAATGATGACGCGGTGGGGAGACAGGTCCCACGCCTCCCCACCGGGCGTCCGCGCCGTCGGTGATTACCGGGAGGCGGCCTCAGCCCATCCGGCCGCCGCGGCCGCCCGCCGTATCCACCATGGCGAACGCGCCGCCGTCGCCGCCGCCGGTGTCGCCCGTGCCGGTGTCGCCGCCGGTGTCGCCGCCGGTGCCGGTGTCGCCGCCGGTGTCGCCGCCGGTGCCGGTGTCGCCGCCGGTGCCGGTGTCGCCGCCGGTGTCGCCGCCGCCCCCATCACCCATGCCGGGGTCCGGGGCGGGGGTGCCTTCCGTCGGGGTGGAGGCTCCGAGGCCGGGCATGCCGATGCCCTCGTCCGGCCCCGTCCCCTCGTCCGGCCCCGTGCCCATGCCGGGGTCGCCGCCCATGCCGGGGTCGCCGCCGTCGCCAGGGCCCCCAAGGGCGATGTCGCCGCCGTCGCTAACGGGAAGGCTGCCGCCGTAGTCGTTGAAGCCGGCGTCAGCGAAGGCGCTGTCACCGAAGATGTCGCCGTCGAAGCCGTCGATGTCCACCACGTCGATCACGCCGTCGCCGCTGCCGTCGCTGGCGGCACTGTCCAGGTCGGCGATCAGAAGCGGCTCGTCGTAGGCCTCCATGGCGGCCAGCAGGTCGTCGTCAATCTCCAGCCCCGACACCTCAATGGGGCTGTCCCCGGAGCCGCCGTCCTGGCCGGAGCCGCTCCCGGAGCCTTGCCCCGGGGAGTCGGCGGCGGGCTGGGGCTGAACCTCAAACGCAGGCGGCAGGATGATCAGTGACAGGGCGGTCGGCAGGCCGAAACTGCTCAGCAGCGAGTTCAGCGGGCTGATCATCTCACTGAGGTTGCTCAGCTGGCTCGGGTAGAACGTGATGCTGACCCCGGTGGCGTTCTTGTCCTCGTAGGCCAGGGTCCCCAACTCGACGGCCACCGCCACCGGCGCCGTAACGCCCAAGTAGGGGGAGGCGCCGATGTAAAGCAACGCCGCGCTGGCGGCGCCCCCCAGGACGGGTGTCCCGAACAGGTTCAGCGCATTGACGGCATTGTGCGACAGGTCAACGACGAGGTTGCCGTTCCCGTCCACGTGGACGTCGGTCTTGTTCTGGGCGAGGGACGGCTGAGCCGCCATCACCACGACTGCCGCCACGGCGAGCGTCACCGAACAGCAGCGGCGCCAGCGGCACTTCCAAAGGTTCTCCATGTTTCAACCTCACTCGGGGCTTGTAGCCCCACTCGGGAGACGTGCCATCTTCCGTGAGACGGGAGGGGCCGCCGTCCAAGCGGCCCCACTGCCACGGCGGGCGCGGCAGTTCAACACGCGGCTCAACGGGCGGATCAACGCCCAATGGGCCCCGCTCTTATTACCTCAATGCCTGCCTCCCATCCGGAGCCTTTGACGGGGGCTGCTCGGCTTTGCTGCCGGGTTCGCATCGGGCGGCAAAGCCGCGACGGGGGCCGATGATTTCCCCTCCTTTCTGAAGGTGGCGCGCGGGCATCACCGGGCCATGGCGACCGTCACGGACAGCGGGCCGGGCGAGGTGAGGGCCAGCTCCAGCCGCGCCGGGCTGAGCGAGGACCAGGGCAGGACGGTGGTCCCTTGGTCCAGCAGGTCCCCGGTCAGACCGATGAACCGCGGCAGAAGCCCGGCCGCCTCGCGGACGTGGCGCGGCTCGTGCCCGACGCAGCCGACGGAGACGATCTGCTTGTCGATCTGCTCGCCGTGGAAGGCCGTATCCACCGGCTCCCGGCCCTGTGGGAAGCCGAACCAGACCACGCAGCCGCAGTGGCGGGCGAGGCGGAACGCGGCCGGGATGGCCTCGGCGGCGCCGGTGGTGTCGAAGACCAGGTCGGCCTGGGCCGCCGGGAGGGCGGCGCGGCCCATCTCGTGCTGCAGGTAGTCGGCGCCCAGGCGGCGCGCCACGGCGGCCCGCAGCGAGCCGGCCGGCGCGCGGTCCACCGCGCAGACCGGCCCCAGCGGCGCCAGGACGGCGGCGAGCGCCAGGCCCGTCTTGCCGGCGCCGAAGACAACCGACGTCGACCCCGCACCGCTCGGCCGGCACGGGCGCGTCAGGAAATCCTCGGCGAGGGCGCGGCGCAGGCGGACGGCCTGTTCCACGGCCTTGCAGGCGTCGGCGAGGCTCTGCGCCCAGATGGCGTGCCGGACCTGCTCCTCGGTGACGGGCAGCTCCACCAGCAGGCGCTCCGGGATGAGCAGGACCGCCGCCTGAAGCGCGCCGTGGCGGCGCGTCGAGCCGGTGCTGCGGAAGAGTCCGCGGTCACAGAAGCTGGCGGCGGGGCAGCCGGCGAACCCGTCGCACGGCTGGCGGGTTGGGATGGTGACGAAGACGCCGGGGTGGTCCAGGCGTTCCATCGCGGCCTGTTTGCCCAGGATCAGGGCGCCCTCGCCCTCGGGCGGCTTCACCGCGCCCGACCTGACCTTGCTCACGTCCGTGCCGTTGAGGCTGACGTACAGCGTCTTGCACGGGACCAGCGGCCCCGGGTCCCCGGAGAAGGACAGGCCGGCGGCGGCCACCTCCTTAAGGCCCGGGGCACCTTGACGAATCGCAATTGCGCTTGCATGTTCCATAGCGTTGGCCTTCCCGTGTCCGACGAAGCCGGACCGCCCCGGCGTCCCCGAAGGGCGCTGGCCTCAGGCGAGGCCGCCGGGCCAGCCGTGCCGGTGTATCAATGAGGGAAGACACGGGTGGGGCGGATTTTGGGGACTGCGGGCCCTTTGCGGGAGCAGGCCGTGGGGCCGAGGCGGCCCACGACCCGGAGGCGCCGTGGCAAGGACGTGGTGCTCCTGCCCTGGCGGGGCGGCGAGAGGGTCGTGTACGCGGGAGGCAGCGGGCAGGGGACGCTGGTGGAGGCGGTCCGCTGACTCCTCGGCGGGAGCCGGGTGCTTGCCCCGCGGAGGGTGACCAAGTCTCCGTGCGACAGCCACTGCCCGCCTCATCCCGGAATTTGCGACAGAAAAAAGTTTTCAGATTCTGGGCGAAAGTCTCCCCAGTTTTTCGCGACAGTGTGTCTTAAACTATAGATGACTCGTCATTGCTCATTCAGGGCCGTGTGATGTTCTGCAGCGGGGGCCACCATAGATGAACGATTGGGAGATGACCGGTCGGGAAGTTCGTCGGCTTCTCGACGGAATGAAAAGGAATGACCCTGAGGCCCTGAAACGCCTTGCGAGCTCCGTGGCGGCAGGAAACCAGGTCGTCATCGGGGATCTGATCACGGCTTTGGCTGAGGACCAGGAGTATGCGTTTGTCCCATTCATCATGGTCTATTGCAATCGGATTCGCGGCATCGTGCATCACTACGCAGAACGCGCACGGTTTGATACTGAAGGTGCCGTCAATGAAATCCTCTTCAAAGTATGGAAAGGCATTGGGACCATTAAGGATCTTGGTCACCTTGATGGGTTTATCATGGTCACTGCTGTAAACCATTGCAAGAATATCGTCGAGCGGCACCGTTACGAGCCCCTTCTCCGCGACATCGTGGCCGGATCCGAGTCCGTCGAGGAGTCTGAGCGGAAGCTGGACAAAATGCTAGATCGTGCGACCTGGGCGTCCGTTGGGCGTGACGGCCCGGCCTGGGAATCGCTTCTGGATTCGATCCGGAGCGCCATTGCCGGCCTCCCTCCGGAGCTACAGGACGTACTTTATATGCGCTATGTCCAGGGACGAACCCTGGAGGAAACCGCCGCGGCCTTAAGAGTGACGGTAGATCGCGTGAAATATTGCCAAAGCAGGGCGATACAGAAAATCAGAGATGCCTTGACGGCCGCGAACGAGGACGTGACGAGCCTCAACATGCCTGGCCGCTGACGCGCCGGCTGACGTCGGCATTCGGGAAGGATGAGATGAGACTTCCATTCGGAGAGGGTTTTGAATCCCCGAGCCACGAGGGCGGCCCGGACGAGGGGCATTCCGACCGCATGGCTGATTCCGTGTCCGATGAACCTGATGGCTGGACGCGGGGATGGCGGGCCATGCGGCGCCGCCGCGGCTGCTGCTCTGAGGAGGACCTTCAGGCCTATCATGACGGCGCGCTTGCGCCTGGGCGTCGCGGTCAGATCGGGCGTCACCTGGCGGCATGCCCCCTGTGCAGGATGGACCTCGCCGACTTAGGCGCCGTTCAGGACATCATGGAGGCGGCGCGGACGGAACAATTGTCCCCAACAGACCAGGAAGCCGCCCTAGCGGATGCACAGGCAGTTTTAGCCGAACTGCTAGCCTTGAAGCGCCTGCGGGGCGGCCCACACCCTCCAAATCTGCCGGCCCCCGCGCCGACACCGGCAGGCCGGGGGCTATCCCCATGGCCTTCAGGCCGCAATGGCATCGGACCGGGGCGATCGGCCTTTCCCTCTCCGGCGCGGCCGGTCCTGCTCCACCCACCTCAGCCGGCCGCCCCGCCTGTCGCCCGACGCACGATGCCGGTCCTGATCCTGGCGGCCGCCCTGGGCCTCGCCTTCGCGATCTACGCGCGCCTGGCCGGCGCGCCCCCGGCGATCGAGGCGTGGGCCGATGTCGGGACGACACTCCTGTCCCTGCTGGCACTAGTTGCCGTGGCCTTGCTTCGTTCCTGGAGCCGGCCCGCCGCACGGCGGGTCGTGGCCGTCTGGGCCGGGCTGCTCACGGCCCTGACCCCGCTGGCGGCCCGGCCCTACGTCGCCTACCGCGTCCGCATCGCGACCGTCTACCAGATGCAGGACAAGGGAGTCGCGGCCCTCGGGTCCGGGCGCTACCGATGGGCCGAGACGGACTTCCGGCAGGTCGTCGGGCTGCTGCCGGACGACACCGGGGCGCCAGCCGGGTCGCCCCGGCGGCTGCGCGGCGAGCTGCACCGGATGCTCACCGACGCGCACTACGACCTGGGGCTGGCCCTGATGGCTCAGTACCGCTACGCCGATGCCGCGCCCGAGTTCGGCGCGGCGATGGCGCGCGGCACGAACACCTTCAACGCCTATTACAACCGCGGCCTGTGCCGCCTGCGGCTCGACCCGCGGCCCGACCTCGCGGGCGCCCGCGCCGACTTCATCACGGCGCGACGGCTCGCGTCCGACGCCGCTGACCGCGCCCGCGCCGACCAGAGGCTGCGCGACGCAACGGAATGAGCGCCATGAGCGCCAGATGAGGAGGGGAACAATGCTTCGTCGCTCCGGCTTTACGCTCGTCGAGCTGCTCGTCGTGATCGCGATCATGGCTGTCCTCGCCGGCATCCTGTTCCCGGTCTTCATCGGGATTCGCAAGAAGGCCTGGCAGGCCGCGTGCGCCTCGAACCTCAGGCAGATCGGCGGGGCGCTCCAGATGTATGAACAGGACTACGACGAGACCACGCCCAACCAGGTCTACGACCGGAGCCTGGCCGTCAACGGCCTGGGCCAGACGCACTACCAGGGGCGCCCCGTCTACGCCGGCTGGTCCGGCACGCCGGCGCACCAGCTGGACCCGTACCTGAAAGTGTCCCGCGTGTGGATCTGTCCCGCCAAACGGCTGGGCGGGGACGACCCCTCCCTGACCGGCGCCCTCTCCTACGTCTTCAACTACCTGGGCGTCTTCAGTGACGACAGCACCGACACCGTCGTGAACGGCGTGCGCGTCGGCGGCGGCCGCGCGCTCGCCTCCATCCAGTCGCCGGCGCACACCGTGGCCGTGGCGGACGGCGGCGCGGCGATCTCGGCCCCGACCCGCACGGAGAGCGGCGTGTGCGGCTGGTGGCTGGACAGCTGGTGGCGGCAGAACAGCTTCCCCAACGTCGCCGCAGACGGCGGGTCCAACTGCCGCTTCCAGACGCAGCGGGGCAAGCACGGCGAGACCGCGAACGTCCTCTTCGCCGACGGCCACGTCGAGAGTCTTCGCCCCAGCCGGCTCCTCTGGGGCGAAAACTTCCTTGGCCAGGACGGCGACGGCCCCGACAGCCCGGTCGCGTCTCCGGAGATGGACGGCGAGGAGGCGCGCTGACGAGGCGCGCTCTGGCCACACCGGCGTGATCCGCGCCGCCGGCCTGGCAGGTAACTTTGATAACTCCCAACTTTAGTGACTTCGGAGGTACGGCGATGGCGGGAGAGTTCCGCCTGTCTACGGCATCTGCACGGACGGCCGCCTATGCCCTCGGTCTCCCCGACGCCGAGATCATGTTCTGGCCGGACTTCTTCCCGCCGGAGGAAGGCGGCGCGCTCTTCCGCGCGCTGCGGGAGGGGACCGGGTGGAGGCAGGAGACCGTCCGGATGTTCGGCAGGCCCGTCGCCCAGCCGCGCCTGATCGCCTGGCACGGGGACGCCGGCAAGAGCTACACCTACTCAGGCCTGACGGTCCACGCCGAGCCGTGGACGCCCACGCTCCTGGCCATCAAGGCGCGCGTCGAGCCGGCGTGCGGCGCCGCCTTCAACAGCGTGCTCCTCAACCTCTACCGGGACGGGCGGGATTCGGTCTCCTGGCACAGCGACGACGAGCCGGAGCTGGGCGAGAATCCCGTCATCGGGTCGGTGAGCCTCGGGGCGGCGCGCCGCTTCGGCCTGAAACACAAGGAGCACGCGGAGCTGCGCCATTCCCTCGAGCTGACGCCCGGGAGTCTGCTCGTCATGCGCGGCCCCACGCAGCGCCACTGGCGGCACCAGGTGCCCAGGACGGGCCGTCCGTCGGGGCCGCGCATCAACCTGACGTTCCGGCTGATCGTCGTGCGGGCCAACACGGGCCGGCCCTCCGCCATCGAGTGACGGCTCGCCCGCGAGACCGGAAGAGGCAGGCCCAAGGAGCAGCCCAGGGATTACGGCAGCCATTTCAACGTGAGTGCGTTATCCGTGGTGCCTCATCCGTCGGGCCGGGGAGGGCGGGGGCAGGGGAGGAAGGCGATGCCGGAGGACGAGTTCGCGCGCACGTACGCCGCGATCCACGGCGGCCCGCCGCCGGGGCGGGTGCAGGTCGGCGACAGCGACGCCGGCATCCTCAGCCGGCCCGGCGGGTTCATGGACGGCTTCGACCTGAGCCTACAGCTGCAGGTCGGCTGTCCCGGCGGGTGCCTCTTCTGCTACGTCCCCGCCGGGCGCTTCCTCGCGCCCCCCGACGTGGCCGGCCCCGGCGGCCGGGACTGGGGCTACCGGGTGCGCCTCAAGCGCGACGCCGTGGCCAGGCTGGCGCGGCACCTGGACCGCGGCGACCTGGCCGACAAAACGGTCTACTGGAGCGGCGTCACCGACCCCTACGCCGCGCCCCCGGCCACCACGGCGGGGGTGTGGCGGGCGCTCTCGGACGCCCCGGCGGGCCGGAGACCGCGTCGGCTGGTCGTGCAGACCCGCTTCCCCGCCGACCGGGACGCGGCGGCCATGGCCGACTACGCCGCCGCCACGGCCGCGGCCGACGGCGGGCCGGCGGTGGTGGTCAGCTTCAGCGTGGGCACGGACCGCGAGGACCTGATCCGAGCCTGGGAGCGGGCGACGCCCGGCTTCGCCCGGCGGCTCCGATCCATTGAGACTCTGTGCGCCGCCGGCCTGTGCGTCGTCGCCACCCTCAGCCCGCTCGGCCCCTGGGGCGACCTCCCCGGCGCGGCGGCGCGCCTGCGGGCCATGGGCGTGGCCTACGTGACGATCCTGCCTTTCAAGGCGGGCACGCGCCACGCCAACACGCCGCGCTCCTTCCTGAACTACCTGCGCGGCGCGTACCCGATGCTGCTGGACGCGGACTGGCAGGCGCGGCGGGTGGCGGAGGTGGCGGCGGTGTTCGGGGCGGGCCGCGTCCTCGTCGGCCAGCCGGGCTTCGCCAGCCTCGCCGCGCCCCAGGACGTGACCGGCCGGGCCGGCGGTGAACGGGTTGGAGGGGAACGGGTCGGCGAGGAAGCGGCCGGCTGAGAATCCGCTCTGGCCGCGAGACGCCATCGTTATGTCGCCCCCGTCATCTTGCCGCCGGACGGGGAGATGAGGTTCCCCCTATTTGGGACCGGTGTTGCCAGTGGCATACGGGGTTCTTGCGAACCCCATCCGGCATTGCCTGCGCTGGCCCCGAGGCAACGCGATCGGACCTGATCTGACCTGAAGGGAATACGGCCGTCGTGACAACATGCAGTGCGCCGGTCGCGGCGGCGTGCGCCGGGACTAGCTTAATTGGAGAAAATAGAGCCTGAAAGTCTCCAAAATGGAGGCTTTTGACACCTACGCCGCCACCTTCCGCGCCACTTTTTGTGCCCAGTGGCGATTGAATGAAATGCCACGAACACTGACGGCTGCCCCGGAACCGTGCTGCCCACGCTCCGCCGCTGTCGGAATCATGCCTGTTCAGGTACTATGGAGAACATGAGGCGCAACCGATCAGTGTCATCTCGAGTTGAGGAGTGAAGCACTTGGACCATAACTCAGGCGACCCGCTTGACACCCCTGCGATCCTGCTCATGAAGGTGGGGTCCCACGGCCACGAAGAGCTTGCTAGCATCGTCCGTCGAAAACAGGAAGAGGAACGGGCGATCGGGCACACCTTCTGGGGCTATGGCGGGACCCTGTGCCACCCGCAGCGCGTCGTCCAGGTGTTCGCCAAGGAGGCCGCGGCTCGGGGCCAGGGCGTTGCGGTCCTGTTCTGCGTAACGCGGTCCCCATACTATGGCGACCCCGTGCCCGCCGACCAATACTCCGTCAACGGGGAGCATTGGGAGGACCTGCCGACCGAGGCGAGAGTCACTGCCTCAAAAAGCGCGCTGGTCCTGAGTAACCTTCGGACCTGTGACGATACCCTGTGGCTTGATGGCTACCGGGTGGCGCTGGGCCCTTCCTCTGGGAGGGCCTTGAACGAGTACTTCCGATTCCGGGTGGACAAGGCGGCCGCGTTCGCCGCCGCGCGGTCCACGGAAAACAGGACCCCATTGAGCATCTCGTTCAAGGCAGAGCTGGTCGCGCCGTACGCCATTTCGGTTCGTCGCCGACCACCTCCCGGGTGCCGTCCGAGTACACGAACTCGGCGTTGATGGAGATGTACTCCGGCATCCGCATGGGCGTCCTCCCGTAGAAATGGCTGAGTTGCTCGTCCTCGATCCTCGCCCCCTCATACGGCGCCGCGATGTTGCGGATGCGGTCCACGACGAGGTTGCAGGACCGCAGGCTCGGCCGGTCCTCCAGATGGTACTGGTGGATCTCGCGAACCATTTCGGAGACGACGTACCCCCTCCCGCAGAGGAACGTTTGAATGCTGCCCATCGCGTCGCGGCTCCAGTCCTCCTTGTGCGCGAACGGCAAGAGGGCGACACCCCAACTGGGGGCTGGCTTACAAAACTCCATGCAGCGGGCGAGGAACAGCTTCCCGCACTCGCCGCAGTCGGCGGAGCCGTAGGGCGGGTTGGTGTAGAAGACCTCGTGCGCCTGGGCGTACCTCTCCGGTATCGGGTCGCGGACGTTATATCGGTGGCAGGAGATCAGGTCGGGCGGTATCCCCAGGTCACGCACCGCCTGTGCGATGAAGGCCAGGAGCCGCTCGTCGAAGTCGAAGATGCGGATTTTGGCGGGGGAGCGGAACAAGCCCTTGTTGGCTAGGTGAGCCATCACCAGGCCCATGCAGTCGCCGTCGCCGACCATGACGACGTCCCGGTACTTGAGGTAGTCGCTCACCAGCAGGGCCTGGGTAAGCTGGCTCCCCGGCAACATGAATATCTGGTCGACGCTCCGGACCGGCCTGGGCCGATCCGGGTGCTGCGTGACCTGGGCGACCAAGTCAACCCAGGCGGGATCCGGTTTGACGTGTTTTCTCAGTTCCTCACCAAACATGATGCTTCTCCCAGTGTACGAAGTGCCTTGGCTGCCGGCCGCCTATGCGGGTGCGGGACAGGCCGGTGCGGGAGTTCGGTTAGGTGCCCGCGTGGCCCCGTTTCCCGCGGCCGAGGTCACATTCGGGGTCAGGCGCCGAGGCGTCGTATGATCTGCCGTGCGAGTTCCTCCGTCGGGGCGCTGCTATCCAACAGGTAGAGCGGCACCCCGGCATGCAAACTGTAACTGACCGCGATGGCTGCCTGCAGTTGGGTGTGCAGGTCCGCCTCGAACGCGGACACTTGGGGGCGCCCCTGGCTGTCCGCGGTGATTCGTTGCCTCACCACCTCAGCGTCCGCGTACAGCATCACGATCATGGTCGGGCGTATGGCCGACAGCTTCTCCAGGGTGAATGGCGTCACCCGGTAGCCGAAATGCTCCTTTGTGACGGCATGGGAGTCGATCATGATGTGCGCTGTTGTCCTGTTCTCCTCGACGAGTTGGATGAGCCGGTCGTCAATTGCGGCGACGTGCTGAGGACGAACCAGGCGCGACGATCCGCTCCGTATGTCACTCTGGGTCAGTTCCCGCGACTCGATGGCGTTGAGGTACTCGGCCAGCACCTCACTGTAACTGAACGTCAGTAACGGGGCGACCTGAGACTTCAGGTGCGACACCAGGGCACTCTTACCGGTGGCTGGCGGCCCCGTCAAGTAAAGGGTATGGTAGGTGGCCTTATCGTTCATGTGTTCCTCTCCTCGGATGCGAATGTAAAGAGTGATGACAGGCCCAAGACGGCACAGGTTAACCGCAGTTGCCACGGCTGTCCGGTGGCGTCCGGCGCGGGGGCCTGATCCCACGATCAATGCCTTATCAACGGCGACAATGCGGCACTGCAAGCGTGCCTCCACACGGGAGACCTGAGACACACAGAGTTCAAGACGTCCCGCTCGGCCAACCAGAACCGCCCGACCAGCTCCGGCGCCGCCTCCCGCTCCACCAGGTCCGCCAGGCCGTCGCGCCGGCGCTCGTCCGGGCAGACCACCAGCACCCGGGCGTTGACGTATCCGGTCGCCTCCCGCAGCTCCTCGCCCGAGAACAGCAGAGCGTAGGCGTCCAGTTTCTCCCCCCAGCGCCGGTCCCCCCGCTCGGTACCCCGGTCCGCCTCCACCAGACCGACGAGGACCACCTTGCCCATCCGGTAGGCGAACCAGGCGTCGGGCCGCACAACGCGGCCGTTGCCTAGGGGGATGGCCGCGGCCTCGCCATCCTCCCAGCGCTCGACCGAATGCCCCTGCGCCCGCGCGCAGCCCTCCAGCCAGACTCGCACGTCCCGCACCAGCAGCTCGTGCGCCAGAAATAGACCGTTGCGCGGCCCGTAGGAGGGCAGCGGCGCCTTCAGGACGTCCTCCCCGGACCGGCCGGAGCGGACCAGTGCCCGCAGTCCCTCGCGGGTGGGGGCGTAGACGTTGGGGGCCGAGCCGTACAGCAGGGAGGCGCCGTTGCCGGCCTCCGGCGGGGCCAGGGCGGCGCGGGAGACGGGCAGCGCGTCCACCATGCCGGCGTCGAAGAGGGCGCGCAGGTGCCGCCGGGCGGCCCTCTCGGAGAGGTCCTCCCGTCCGGAGGGGCAGCAGAGGCGGGCTAGCTGGGGCAGGGACAGGAAGCGCAGTTCGGCCAGGTACCCGAGCATCTCCCACTTCGGCGGCGTCAGCGACGTCAGGGGCGGGGCGGACGCCGATCGCGCGTACCGGCGCCGCCGCGCCGCCGATTGACGTCCCGGCCGGGTGTCAAGTGGTGGATTATCTGTGTCAGGCAAGGCTGCCGTCCTCCGCCACGGTGCCGGCGGGTGCCGAGGAGAGCGCCGGGCGGGCCGACGGCGCCGTGAGGCCCTCCCGCCCGGCCTGGCGGGTGGTGGCCTTCCGTCCCCTCGGCCGGTTCCCGACGGCATTCCCGGCGGGGGAAGCTGCCCGGCCTGCGAGCCGCCCGACATCTTCGGCGCCCCTTGCTTCAGGCCCCATGGCTCCCGCCTCTCCGTGCTCCGATGCTCCGCCGGCCACCCGCTCGACCTCGTCCCGGCGCCCCTGCTGGGCCTCGGCCACCTCCCGCGCCGTCTGCCCGCCCGACGCCACCGCCCCCGACACGAACCGCTCGAAGCCGGGCGGCGGGGACGGGTCCGGGACCTTCGCCACCTCCACCACCGCCGCCGCCCCGCCCGCCAGCCGCAGCGCGGCGTGACGCACCGGCAGGGACGCCAGCTCCCGCGTCCACGCCCGCTCCCGCTCCGCCTCCGTCTCCCGCGAGACCACGGACAGCCGGGGGCGGGGGAACGAGACCGCCAGCGTCACGGGGCCGGCGCCCTCCCTCCCACCGATCTCCAGCCAGTGGTCGTCGGGCGCCAGTCCCCGCACGTACCGCCGCAGCTCCGCGGGCGCCTTCGTGTCCGCCGCGTGGACGTAGAGCCGCCCCTCGCCGGACATCCGCGCCAGCCTCAGCAGCGCCTCCACCTGCGCCGCCCCGTCGTCCCGCCACTCCGCATTCCTCGTCAGGTCCCGGAAGGCCGCCGCCGCCGCGGGCGAGAGCGCCACCGGCTCCCCGCGGCCGTCCCTGACCACGTGCCGGATCGTCGCCCAGGCCTCCGGCTCCCCCTCCGCGCCCCGCCTCGCCACGTCCACCGCGACCCGCTCCACCCGCTCCCCGGTCCCCGCCGCGATCGCCCCCGCCGCCAGGCGCGCGTCGGCGTACCCCAGCCGGAAGAACGCCTGCACCGCCGCGTTGGCCAGCAGCGCCGCGCGCAGCCCGTCGGACAGCTGCGACAGGTGCTGGCAGGCCACCAAGAGCCGCAGGTTCCGCGAGCGCGCCAGGGCCAGGATCTTCGAAGCCGCGCTCCCGACGAACTCCTCCGACACCCCCATCTCGTCCAGCGCCAGCGCCACCGGCACCGGGCCGTCGGCGCGCATTGCGGTCCGGAGCAGCTGGTGGGCCAGCAGCCCCCCGAGCAGCCGCGCCCCCTCGTCGCCTAAAGCCGCGCTATCCAGGTGGACCAGCACCAGCCCCTGCCGGCGCCACAGCTCCCCCAGGCGCAGGGTGGTCCGGCGGGCGCACAGCAGCGCCCGCAGGAACGGCGAGCGCAGCAGCTCGCGGAACTTGTTCAGGGCCGGCGCGGCCGCCGCGGCGCGCTCCGAGCCCGACCAGGCGGCGAACTCGGAGAGGAAGTAGTCATGCGCCTCCTGGTACGCCACCGCGTCCAGGGGGTCCGATCCCTTGCCCCCGCCGGGCAGGGGGCGGGCGAGCAGCGCCTCGCGGTAGTCGTCGCGCTGGAGCAGGCGGGCCAGTTCGAACAGGGACAGCCCGTGCGAGGCCACCACCACCAGGGCGTTGGTCAGCAGGTCCGCCATGCGCGGCCCCCACGAGCTGGTGCTGCGCTCCAGCACGCCCACCACGTCGGCGGCGGCCTGCACGGGCGGCACCCCCGACGCCTTCGCGTCCAGCGGGTTCCAGCCCGGCGCCCCCGCCCCGGACAGGTGGGGGGAGAGCACCGTCACCTGCTCGGGGGAGAGGCCGCAGGAGAAGGCGATCTGCATGAGATGCCGGATGGTCTCGGCCTTGGGGTCGAGCATCACCGCCGAGCAGCCCACCCGCAGCTGCCCCTCCAGGAGCCTGAGCGCCAGGCGCGTCTTGCCGCTGCCGGTCGCCCCGCACACGCAGGCGTGCCGCGCCAAGAGGTCCTGGCCCACCTCCGCGCGCCCGGCCGGCGGGGGAGGGCCGTCCGGGGCAGCGGGGGGCAGCCCCAGGCGCTCGGCGGCCCAGGCCCGCAGCCAGGGCTTGTCCGCGTGGGGCAGCAGCTCGGGCGCGTCGCACAGGAAGCGCAGCCCGGCCCCGCCGCCGGGGGACGACAGGTAGCGGCCCACGTGGACCCCGGCCGCCGCCGGCCTCGTGCCCGGCCTTGGCCCGGTCACTGCGCCAGCGCCCGGCCGTGGATGCGCCACAGCTCCCGCAGCCGCGACCCCACCTCCTCGACCGCGTAGGGCGACAGGTGCCGCGACAGCTCCCCCTTGAACGCCCCCCAGTCTTCCTCCGTCTCCACCCGCTGCATGAACGCCCGCAGCGCCACCGCCTCCACCTGCTCGTCCGTGACGTGCGCCGAGACCGGCGGCGGGGAGGAGGGCACGGGGACCGGCGCGGCGGCCGGGGCCGCGCCGGGGGCGGGGGCCAGGGTGATCATGCCCAGGGCCTGCAATTCCCCGGCCAGGCGCTGGCGGTTGACCTCGTTCCACTCGATCTTGTGGCGCTGGGCGCCCACCTCCCCGGAGGAGACCGTCGCCCGCAGCCGGATCTCGGCCTCCGCCGTCCGGCACTGCTCGGCAAGCACCGCCTGCCGCGCCTGCATCTTGGCGATGGCCGGCCCCTGCATCCGCTGCTCCAGCCAGGCCTCCCAGCGCAGGCGCAAGAGGCCCACAAGGCCCTGCCTGCGGGCCGCCTCCATGTCCGCCTCCAGGCGGGCGACGCCAGCCTCGAAGTGGCGGTGGTCCCCAAAGGCAACACCCCCGGATTCGATGCGGATCGGCACCATCGCTCGTGCCTCCTGAAGCTCCGCAGCGCCGTCGCAAGGCGCGTTGCGTTGGCTGTTCGTGACTGCGTTCTCGGTACTCATGGCTGCATTCCTCTCGTGGCTGCTCCGGCATCGAACCGGTGGAGAGCCTCCCGGACGGGCGGTCGGGGGCTACTCTACAGGGCGCCTCTGCCGAGGCGCCTCGACGGGGCGCTCCCTTTCCGCTATTAATGGCTTGTCTTCAGGTTAAGTACCATCTCATGTTCCACCACTTTCTCGCTCGCCCGGCGTCGCGGGCGCTGACCGTGTTCGCGGGCGCCGCCGCCGGAGTCGCGGCCGCCTACCTCGCCGCGTTCCCCCTCGGCCGCGCCCTGGCCGGCCCCGGCCTCTCCTGCGGTGAGCCGCAGGAGAGCCGCTTCGCCGGGCTGCCCGGGGTCGCCGCGGCCGCGGGGGACCCGCCGGGCGCGGCCGCGGAGGAGCTGGTGGAGCAGTACCTCGGCCGGCAGGAAGTGCGGCCGCTGTGCCCGGCGGAGCGGATCAGCAGCTACCGGGTCACGTCCCTCCGGCCGCTGGGCGCCGCCGCGGACGACGGGCCGGACTCGTGGGCCTTCGACCTGCGCTTCGACGTCCGGTACCCGCTGGGGGTGGGCGACTGGATCGGCTGGGGCGGCCGGTCGTTCGGTCCCTGGGTCCTGGGCAAGCATGCCCAGGTCACCGTCGTGCGGCACGACGGCCGGTACGCTATCACCGGCATGGGCATGGGGTAGCCGCGCCGGGGCCAGCGGGCGGCGGGCCCGGGAAAGGGCGATGGGGTCGCCCCTCCCCGCCCGCCCGCTCCTCAGCGAATGTGCCAGCCGTAGAAGCTGGCATTGGGGGACTCCTGGAGGTACTCCCAGATGGTTTTGTTCAGCCGGTTGTTGGAGTGCTGGGTCAGCGTAGGGTACCCCCACCCGTCATAGCCGGTGACGATCATGGTGTGGCTGACGGGCCACCCGCCGTCCCAGTTGACCTGGACGACGTCCCCCGGCTGCAAATCCTGCCAACTGTTCACCAGGGAGGCGCGCCCGGAGCGGTGCAGGAACTCGAACAGGTCGGCGGCGTTCGACCAGGACCAGGTGGAGGAGTGCCGCCCCCAGCCGCCCCCGTTGCAGAACCAGTTCCAGTCCGAGTAGTAGAACCATCCTGTGTCCTGCCAGCCGCCGGCCCGCAGGCACTGGGACACGAAGTTGGTGCAGTCGTTGCCGTAGGACCTGTAGGACGGGTTGTAGGCGTAGTTGTCGTCCGGGCCCCGGTCGGCGGATGCGTGGGCGTAGGCGTAGCCCACCGCCGCCTGCCGGTCGTAGGCCATGGCCGGCACCATGAGAACAAGCAGCGCAGCCGCCGCGACGACCAACGAGAGTGCGGTCTTCCTCGCGTTCTTCATCAGTTTCTCTCCAATCCCCCTTCGCGGGGAGATACCATCGGAACCCTCATCTTTTACTGCCGGGATGGGAGGAGCCCCGGATTTTAATGGCTCCTATCCGCGGCTCCTCTTGTGCCTTTATGAAGGCCTCGCCGGTTGCTCATGCGACACGGCCCCCTGGAGTAGCGCAGGGGCCGCATCCGGGGATTCGGCGTGAGATCACCCCCTTGAAATCTGTCGCCTCCGACTCGCAACGGACATGCCATTGCCGGAAGGGACGGTGAAAAGATACCAGCCCGGCCCGCCCGGACTCCGCCCAAACAGGAGGAAAAAGCCCGCCCGCCGAAAAACATAGTGACGCAGTCACGGTAGGCCGCCTTGCGGCCGGAGGGTGTTCCATCGTGCCGACGCATGAAGCCGCCGCACCCCAACTGGAGATCCGCCTGTTCGGCCCCGTCCGGGTCCTCCTCGGCGGCCGGCCGGTCTCTGGCCTGCACCGGCGCCAGGCCCGGTGGCTGCTCGCCGCCTTGGCCCTCCGCTGAGGCGGCCGTCGCCTCGGGCTTGTATGGCTGAGCTAGTCCTCCTTTCTGCACCTCGCGCCATCTGAGGCCATCAAGCCTCCTTCAGCGAGAAGTGAGCGCAAGACGGCGTAAGAACCACCGTAAGAATTCGGCGAAGCTGCCCATCTCGGAAATCTTTAAACCCTTTTGTTTCGCGACCCTGCGTGACGGCCTGTCCGGAGGACAATGCCCCGGTCACCGTCCGCCTACTCGGAGAGATTGAGGTCCTCCCCCTAGCCTCCTACAGGCGTACCCAGCCTGCTTCCCCCACCACGCCTGCGGTCCGCGACCGCCGCGTTCCCGCCCCACCGGGGTGGAGGCTATCGCCCCACAACGTTCGCAGATGCCGCGCGGGCAACCGAAAACATTGTAGCGCCGTCTTTCATTAATTGATCTAAGATCACGGTGTTTCCGAGGATTTAAAAACATTACCGGCGTAATGATCTCAGCAAACAGAACGCCTGCAAACCATCAGGAATTTCGACCGCCAGCGTCGAACCTGGGGAGCGGAGGCGGCGCGGCCGTGACCCATAATGGACTTGCACGAGAAGGCAAAGTTAACTGTGCGAATGCTGGATGGCCTGGTGGCGGCCTTCGGAGGCCGAACCCTGAACCGGTTCAGCACCCAGAAGACGGGGATGATGCTGGCCTACCTGTGCCTATCCCTGCCGGAGGAAGTCCCTTGCGAGGACATGGCGGTCCGGCTCTGGCCGGATTTGGACCGCGCGGCCCAGCTCAACAACGTGCGCGTCACCCGGGCCAAACTCAAGCGGGACCTCCGGAGGGGGCTCCGGCTGAAGGACGCTTTCCTCCAGGCGTTGCTGCCCCGGAAGCGCCTGGCCGTGAAACTCGATCCCGGCCTGGTGATGACGGACGTGGCCGCCTTCCGCCAGGCCCGCGACAGGGCCGAGGCCGCCGCGCAACGCGGCGACCGCGAGGCGCAGGCCCAGTCGCTGGAGGAGGCCGCCCGCCTCTACGGCGCCGGTTTTCTGCCCGGGACGCCCGGCGAGTGGGTCCGGCTCCAGCGCAAGGACCTGGCGTTGCAGTACCGGGCCGTGCTGGAGCAGCTCGCCGTCGTCCGGGACATGAGGGGCGACGCGCGCGGCGCGGAGCAGGCGCGCGTCGCCCTCAGCCGGCACGACCTCGCGTTCCAGAAGGCGTACCCGCCCGCCGCCGAGCGGGGGCCGGCCGCCGAGCCGCCGCTGTTCGGGGTGAGCGCGGACCGGATCGAGAACTACCACCGCGCCCTCGCCGGCGACCGGGACAGTCCGCCGGCCGCGCGGATGCTGGTGCTGACCGGGCCGGAGGGGGTGGGCCGAAGCCGCCTCGCCCGCGAGGTCGCGGCGACGTTCCGGGACTGGAAAGATTACCGCACATGCCAAGTCGCCCTCGCCGGCCTGAGCGGGAGCGAGGACATCCTGGAGGCGCTCGCCCGGGCGCTGGGCCTGACGCACGGGGCCTCCCCGTACAGCCGACGCGTCGCCGAGTTCCTGCGGGACAGGCGGACGGTGCTGGTACTCGATGACCTGGGGCCGCGCGCGGATCTGGAGCCGGTGCGCTTCCTGCTCCAGGACGTCCCGCTGGGGCCGGGAGCGGGGTTGGTCCTGCTGGCCACCGCGCGGGAGGCGCTGCACTGGCCCGAGGCGCTCCAGGAACGGCTCGCACGGCAGACGCTCACCGAGCCCGTCCGCCCTCTGCAGACGCCGCAGGAAGGGGATGTCCTGACCCCGGAGCGCCTCCAACGGATGTCCGGCGTCCAGCTGTTCCTGCACTGCGCCCGGGCCGCGGGCGCCGCCTTCTCCCTCTCGGGCACCGAGGCTCCCGCCGTCGCCGCCCTGTGTCGCATGACCGCCGGCGCGCCCGAGGCCATCCAGTCCGTGGCGTCATGGGCCGGCCAATACTCGCCGGCCCGGCTCCTGGCGCTGTTGGAGGCGAGCGAGCAACCGGTCGCAGAGCCGACGTCCGTCGTGTCGACATCCACCGAACCTGTCCCCTCCGAAGCGGCCGTAGCCGCTCCGATCTCGCGGGCGGTGCAGGCGGTGCAGGCGGCGCACGCGCTCAGCCATGACCTGCTCCCGCCGCCCGTCCAGCAGCTGTTCCGGGACGTGGCCGTCTTCCGCGGGGGCTGCACCGTGCGGGCCGCCCAGGCCGTGTGCGGGGTGCCGCTGGCGCAGGAACATCTGGACGCGCTCGTGCGATACCGGCTAGTGCGTATACGCGACACAAGAGGCGGCCCCCGCTTCGAACTGAACGGCGCGGCCCGGGCGTTCGCCGCCGGCCGCCGCGGCGTGCTCCCGTCGTACCACGCACGCGCCCGGCTCCTGGAGCGGCGACACACCGACTTCTTCCTGGAGCTGGCCGGGGAGGCGCGACGCAACTCCCGCGGCCCGGAGCAGGGCCGGGAGCTGGACCGGCTGGCGCAGGAGTGGGAAAACCTGGACGCCGTGCTGAAGCGCTGCCTGCCCCGGGGCATCAATCCGCCGCAGGAGGACGCGCTCCGGGGCCTGCGGCTCGCTTGCTTGCTCTGGGAGTTCTGGAACCAGCGAGGATACTGGCAGTACGGCCGGGAATGGCTCGAGCGGGCGCTGCGTTACACCCGCCAATTCGGTGGGCTGGATGACCGCGCCACCGCCTTCAACGCGGCCGCCGTCATCGCGGCGGAGCAGGGGGACCTGGACGCCGCCCGTGGGCACGCCGAATCCAGCGTGCGACTGGCGGAGGAGTGGGCCGCCAGGGAATCCGGACCCGAACCGGTCGGCCGCCGGGCCGAGGCCCGCAACACCTGCGGGTACGTGGCCCGCCGCCAGGCGGAGCGGGCGCAGCAGCAGGGCGACGTCCGACGGGCGCTGGAATGCGTACGGGCGGCCCGGCGCTTCTACGAGGCGGCCGCCGCCGACTACCTAGACGCCTGGGGGGACCTGAGTGTCTTCTGGCCCTATAATGGGCTGGGCCAAGTAGCGCTGCTCGAGTACGACCTGCTGAAGGACGCCCCGGCGGCGGATGGCCCCACAGCACGGGCGCCGGAGGAGCGGATCACGGCGGCGCTGGCGGAGGGGGCACGCTGGCTGGAGCGGTGCCTCGACGTCGCCATGCGCACATCGGACCAGGGGTCGCTGGCCCAGGCCCTGCGCAGTCTCGCCGACGCCACCTTCGAGCAGGCCCGGCGGGGCGAGGCCGGCAAATACGTCCTGACGTGGATCTACCTGGAGAAGTGCGTGGCCATCTGGCGGGACATCGGCGACTGGGGCAGCATAGCCGTCGGCGCCGAGCGGCTGGCGCGGCTGGCCGCCGTGGAGGGAGACTGGGACAAGGCTATGCGGCTGTGCGGCATGGCCTGGGCGATGCGCCGGAAGGCGAATCTGGTCGCACCCGGCGACGGGGGCGCCGAGGAGCACTACCGCCACGACATGGGTGCCGCCCTGAGCGAAGTCGCGACGGCCGTCGGAAGTCGGGCCAGTCCCCCGGATGAGGCCTCTCTGCGGGCCGCGTTCGCCGAAGGCGCCAGCGCCATGGCCCGGGACAGCTCCTCGGCCGCGGCCGCGGCGCGGCTGGTGCTGGACGCCCGGGCCTGGTGATCCTCTCCCGCGGGGGAGCCGGCGGGGCGGCAAGAGGAACGGCCCGGGGGATCGCCCCGCGGAAGACGCCCGTTCGCGAGAAGACATACCTCTTGGGAGAATACGCGATGAAACACGACGGGGCCGTACGCCGGGCCTGCTCTATTCGGCGCCTCACGTTTTTGGGCCTCTTGCTCTGGTGGGCCGCCGTTGCCGCGCTCTTGATGGCGCCGGGCGCGGCGCGGGCGCAGGGGACGCAGCCGGTCTACACCGATACGCTTCAAGGTACATGGCAGGACTGGAGTTGGGCCACGACCGGGACGGGCAACGCCGGCAACGGCAGCCCCGTCCACACCGGCGAGGCCTCCCTCCGCGTGGACGCTGGCCCCTACCAGGCGCTGTACCTGCACCACGACGGCGCGATCGACACCACGCCCTACGGCAACCTCACCTTCTGGATCCACGGCGGGCCCGCCGGCGGGCAGCAGCTCAAGGTCCAGGCAACGCTGGACGGACAACCGCAGGCCGAGTACGACCTGCCCCCGCTCCTGCCGGGCGCCTGGCAGCAGTTCTCCGTCTCCCTGGCCCTGCTGGGCGCGGCCGGCAAGCCGGACCTGGACGGCTTCTGGATCCAGAACACCGCCAACGCGTCGATCCCGACCTTCTACGTCGACGACATCGCGCTCACGCCGCCGCAGGGCGTCGCCGTCGCCGTTGACGCCGGCCGGCTCGTGCGCCCGATGGACGACCGATTCGCCGGCATCAACCTGAAGGCGGACGACCCGCGGGTCGCCGACCAGGCCGAGGCGACGGCCCAGGTGCTGGGTCCGGATAACCTGGACATGAGGACGGTGCGCATCCCCGGTGGCTCCGACGCCGACCGCTACCACTGGGAGACCGCGGCGCTGGTCGACGGAATGACGGGGAAGCCGACCCTCGACCCCGCGACAGGCCGTCCCGTGCCGGGCGTCTCCGTCGCCCAGTTCGCGCGCGTGGCCGAGGCGGCCGGCGCCCAGCTGATCCTGACCCTCAATTACGGCAGCGGCACCCCCAACGAGGCCGCGGCCCTGATCGCCTACGCCAACGGGCGGACCGACGACGGCCGCGCGCTCGGCACCGATGAGAACGGCCGGGACTGGGGGAAGGTGTCCGACTGGGCGCGGCTGCGCGCGGCCACGCCCCTGGCGGCGGACGACGGCAAGAACGTCCTGCGCGCCGCCCACCCGCAGCCGTTCGGCGTCAAGCTCGTCGAGGTCGGCAACGAGTGCTGGGGCAACACCTGGGAGTGCGACCTCCACGGCGGCCCATACACTCGCCTGACCGGCTCCCCGTGGGACGCGAGCACCTACGCCGCCTACGCCGCCCGTTTCATGCAGATGGTGCGCGCCGTGGATCCCTCCGTGCGGGTGGGGGTGGTCGCCACCTATGACGACCAGTACAACTATTGGAACAGGACGATGCTGACGGCGCTCGGCCGGCAGGGCGCGTACCCTGACTTCGTGGTGCAACACTGGTATCCCCAGGGCCCGCACCAGGACCAGCAGTCCGACGCCGGCCTGTTCGCCACCAACGCCCAGTGGCCCGTCAACGCCGCCCACCTCCAGGCGCAGATCGCCACCTTCCTGATGCCCCCCGCGCCGGTGGAGATGGTCGTCACCGAGAACAACTCCGTCTACAGCGACCCCGGCAAGCAGACCGTCAGCCTGACCAACGGGCTCTACCTGGCCGACAGCATCGGCCACGCCCTCCAGACGTCCTACCGGGGCGTGCTGGTCTGGGACCTGCGCGACTACCCGAACACCCAGGGCAACGCCACCTTCGGGCCCCCCAACAACGATCCGTCCCTCGACGGCTGGCGCACCGTCTACGACGCCGCGACGAACTCAGACCTGCTGTTCGGCGACTACGGCGTGCTGCGCACCGACTTCGGTGCCGACAACGCCTATCACAACACCTACTACCCGAGCTACCACGTGCTCACGATGCTCAAGCACTTCGCCCGGGGCGGCGATGCCATCGTGTCCGCCTCCAGCGACGACCCGCGCCTCTCCGCCTACGCCGCCCGCCGCGCGGACGGCTCGCTCTCCCTGCTGCTCATCAACACGGACAAGTCCGCCCAGCTGCAGGGCAACATCGCCGTTACCGGCTTCGCCCCCCGCGGGGACGGCGTCACGTACACCTACGGCTACTTCCAGGACCGCACGGAGGACCCGCAGTCCTCCTTCTACGGGGTATTCCCCCCTGGGGTCGCGCAGGCCGCGCTCACCGGCGCGGCCCCCACCTTCACCTACGCGATCCCGCCATACTCCGCCACGGTGCTCTCACTGCCCCCCATGGCCGGGACCAGCTTCTCCGCAGGGTGGCACTTCTTCTCCGTGCCCATGGACTACCCCGACACGCCGCCGGGCGCGCTGCTGGCGGACGCCGCCACCCTCGCGCCCTTCAGCGGCCTGACGCTGCTGGTGTGGGACCCCGCCCATGGCGCCTACGTCGCCACGCCCGCCGCGCCCGCCGACCGCGTGCGCCTGGGGCGCGGCTACTGGGCGCGCTTCCCCGGCGCCGTCACGCTGGCGGTCGCGGGCGCGCCCGCCGACCCCACGTCCGACTTCGCCGTGCCCCTGGCGGCCGGCTGGAACCAGGTCGGCGACCCGTTCACGGCGGACGTCACGCTCGGCTCCCTGAAGGTGCGCACGGCGGGCGGCGACCTGACGTTCGCCCGGGCGGCGGGGGCGGGGCTGCTCGGCTTCTTCGCCTACGGCTACGACCCGGCCCTGTCCGGCGGCCGGGGCGGGTACGTGGGGGTGTGGCCCGGCGACCCGCTGCGGGCGGGGCAGGGCTACTGGCTCTACGCGGGGCGGGCGCTGACGCTGCTGTTCCCGCACCCCGCGCAGCCGCAGGCGCGGGTCCCGCCGGCGGGGAGCCGCGGGAGCGGACGGCCGCAGGCGCGGTAGACGCCCCCGCCGGGGCGGCGACGTGGGGGAGGAACGCCCGGCCGCGGTTTCGGCCACCCCGCCGCCCGCCGGCACGCTGAGCCGATGGGAGGGCCTAGGATTCAGGTAACGGAAGGGCCGGCCGCGCCGGGACGATGACGACGAGGGAGCGGGGTGAGCGAAGGAGGAGGAGGAAGTCAGTCACGGGGGAAGAAGGGGGCGGAAAAGGCCGTTTCCCATCTGGGGTGAGTGGACAACGGGCTGGTCAACCGGGATGCCGCCCGAATGTCCGTCCCATTGTCCACTCCAATGTCCACCCCTGATGACGCTGATGGCGCACGGAAAAGCCCAATGAAAAGGCCCGATGAAAAAGCTCCCGGCGCGGCGGCCGGGAGCGGGGAAAGTTCGCCCTGATCGTTCACGTTCGGGGTCAATCGTGTTTGGGGTCAATGGTACGCGCGGGCCGGGGCGGGCGGCTCCAGGGCGCACAGGGCGCGCAGCAGAACGTCGGCCTCGGCCTTGCTCAGCTTGTCCACCGCGAAGCGCGGCGTGAAGCTCTCCTTGCCGAAGCGCTCCCGGATCGTCTCCGCCAGCGCCTGCTCGCCCAGCCCCAGCCGCCGCGCCTGCGCCTGGATCGCCAGCCGCTGCGGCTTGGTCACGCCCCGCGGCCGGGCGCCCGAGTCCTCGGAGGAGGCGTCGGCGTGGCCGTCCCCGTTCTGGCCGCGATCGCCGGGGCAGGGGCGGCCGTAGCCGGTCCCGGTCCCGCCGGGGCAGGGGCGGCCGTAGCCGGTCCCGGTCCCGCCGGGGCGGTACGCCGGCGCGGCGCCGCCTCCCTCGTCCGGCCCGTCTCCGTCCCCGTCGTACAGGGGAGGGTCCTCGCCGGGGTCGTCCCCCTCGTCGTCCTCCGACTGCAAGGGGTCGTCCTCGTCGCCGGGCGGCGAGGGCAGGTCGTGGGGCAGGTCCATCTCGGTCTGCTCCCCCCGCACCTGCCGCCACACCGCCGCCTGGGCCGCCTCCACCTCCTTCGCCTTCCGGGCGGTCACGAGGAGCAGGTCCCCGTCGCCGCGCTCCAATTGGTACGTCACCTGAACCTGCACCTGGCGGCTGGTGATGCCGTCCTCCTCGTCGCCCGCGTACACCGTCTTTCCGCTGGCGATCGTGATCTGCGTCGGGTAGGCCATTACCCTTCTCCTTTCCTGTCGGTCGTCCCTCTCTTCTCCGCCCCGGCCTCGGTCCTGGCCGGGGACTGGCGGGCGGCCGTGAGCCGCCGCACGGCCGTGAGCCGCCGCACGGCCGTGAGCCGCCGCACCACCTCCGTTGCCCCCTTGCGGTAGCAGGTGACCGCCACCAGCGAGCCGTCCTCGTCCAGCACGCGCCAGAACCGGCGCCTGTGCCGCTCGATCGTCATGGCGCGGCTCCTTTCGGTTTGTGATCGGCCTTCGGCGGGCCGTTCGGTTTGTGATCGGCCTTCGGCGGGCCGTGCTCGGCCAGGCCGCCGGCCAGCGCCTCCAGGGCGTAGCGCTCGTCGGGCGGCAGCGTCTGCGCCGACTGGGTGATCGAGTTGACAAGAGACCATAAAGTCTCCTGCTGTCCCGCCGGCATGGCGAGCAGATTGACCTTGATCATCTGCCGGGTCCGCAGGGAGAGGTGCCAGCGCTCACCCAGCAGCAGGAGTGCCCCCTCCACGTCCGGCACCGGCACGCGCGTCGTCCCCACCAGCCGGGACAGGAACGCCGCGCCCTCCACCAGCGCCCGGCTGATCGCCCTGCTCAGCCGCTCCCGGAAGCGGGGCGGGTCAAAGGAGACGTGCCGCTGGCGCAGCAGGCCCTTGCCGCCCACGACCCGGATCAGGCCGTTGGAGCAGAGCAGGCGGAAGACGATGGCGTCCACGGAGACGGAGCGTTTCCCGACCTCCGAGTTTGCTACATGCAGGCCCACCAGCAGCCGGTCGCCCGGCAGCACGTCCTGGGACAAGGCCGGGTCCACCAGCCGCAGGTGGAAGCTCTCCGGGGTGATCGCGTGCCAGCTCACCTGGAAGCGCTCGTCCACCAGCGGCAGCAGGCACTCCAGCAACTGGCGGTTGTCCAGCCGCGCGTAGCGGGCGGACAGCACGCCCCGGAGGGCACCGCCCTTGCCGCGCAAGAGCCAGTGCTCCCGCTCGGCCAAAAGGTCGTGGCGGATCAGGCCATCCTCGTCGCGCGGCATCGCGTGGATGGCCCAGTGGGCGAACTGGGCCTCCTGCAAGTGCGGGGGGCAGGCGCGGAAGTAGCGCGCCGGCATCCCCAGCTGCTGGCAGAGCTGGCTCGTGGCCCAGGGGGAGGGGCACAGGCACAGCGGCGCGGCGGCCGCGCAGGCGTCGGGCAGGACCAGCCGGCCGCCCCGCCAGGACAGCTCCTGGCGCAGCGCGACGGTGTCCCACTTGCCCCGGTCGTCCACCTCCACGCGCTCGCGCACGTGCTCCAGCTCCTGCGAGCGGGAGAAGCCCAGGTCGAACTGGACCGGAGGGGACGCGAGGGGATCGAACGGGAGGGCCGGAAGGGACGGGGAGGCGGGGGAGGGCAACGCCTCCGGCGCCCCCGGTCGTGATGCAGTTTCCACTGGCATCGGCGGCTCCTTGTCGGCGCCCGTGTCTCAACGCGAAACGGTCTTCAATTCGGAATCGTCTTCAATTCAGAACTGTCCCGGGTTGTCAACGGGCGGAGAAGAGCGGGATTTGCCGGCGCCCCATGTCACTTGGAAAGTGGCAGGCTCCGGCACTCTTCGGGGCCAGCGTAGGCCGACGGGGGCGGGGGCGCAAGCGCCGTTGCCGACAAGCAACCCGGGGTTGTGCGGCTGGCCACAAGAAAAGCCGCTGCAAGGGGCAGTGGCTTGAGGATGGGGTTTCAGTGGAGGGGCCGGCCCCGATGCCGGCCGGAAGCGTCGGGGGGCGGGTCACGACGTCTCGGACCCGCCGGCCACGGAGGTCTGGTCCTGGAACAGCCCCTGCATGGTCGCCGAGGGCGTGCCGAACACCATCTCGAAGATCAGCTGGCAGATCGGCATGCCCGGCTCCAGACGGATCGGCAGGGCGCCGTGGTTCTTGACCTCCAGGGTGATCTGGCCGCTGAAGCCGGCGTGGATCGTCGGCGCGGTGATGTGGATCGCCAGCCCGACGCGCGCGTGCGAGCTCTTCCCCTCCACGCGCGCCGCCACCCGCGTCTCCTCGGGCAGGCGCACCCGCTCCGCCGTCAGGGCCAGCAGGAACTCGCCGGGATGCACGAGCACCGAGCCGTCCCCCTCGCGCGGCACGTCCTCCAGCAGCCGCGCCGCGCCGCGGAAGTAGCCGGGCCGGGCGGCGTCGATGACCGTCACGACCCCGGGCGGGGGCGCCCGCCACCGCTTGAAGTCCGTGCCCGCCAGGGTCAGGTCCACGGCGGTCGTGCTGAAGCGCTCGGGCGGCGGCATCGGCTCAATGACGATCTGCCCGTGGCGCAGGGCGGCACGGATCTCGCTGTCGCAGAGAATCATGGTCGGTGTCCTCGACCGGCCCCCGGGGCCGGCCCCGGTCCCCGCTCAGGCCGGCAGGAGTCGCTCCGAGGCGACGAACACGCGGCTGCCGGCGTTGGTGTCGCGGGGCAGCTCGATCAGCGCCCGGCCGTTCTGGCTCTCCACGACCTGCACCTCGAGCGTACCGTCCTGGACGCTGTCGGCGTCGACGAACAGCGAGTACTCGCGGCCGCCCTCCTGGAAGACGACGTAGCGCTCCGAGGAGAACATGCCGGGACTCACCTGCACGGGAATGCGTTTCTTCATGGGTCTATCCCTCCGTCTTGTAGTACCTCCCCTGGTCACGCAGGCGCTCGCGGGGGCCGGGCATCGGCCAGCCGCAAGGGACCGGGGTAGGCGTGTCACGTCCGGCGAAGGACGCGCGTCCTTATGAAAGCACACACTCCGCCCTCGGACAACGGCACTCGCGGCAACTTCATGCCTGTGGGGCAGACACCCCAACGCCGATCACATCCGCCAGCCGGACCGGTTCATCCCCACGCCTGTGGGGCAGACGTGCTGATGAGCGTTATAAACTCTCTCTCGCCCGGTTCATCCCCACGCCTGTGGGGCAGACGTCTCTGCCCCCTTGCACCTCCCGCCCGGCCCCGGTTCATCCCCACGCCTGTGGGGCAGACGCGCCCGCCTTCATCGAGAAGTTCACCGCCTTCGGTTCATCCCCACGCCTGTGGGGCAGACCCGTTTCGCCTGATACCAAACCACGCCACTATCGGTTCATCCCCACGCCTGTGGGGCAGACAAGAGGTTGCGGACTGCGGTTTCCTCAGCCGCCGGTTCATCCCCACGCCTGTGGGGCAGACGGCAACGGCGCAAGGATAGTCACGGCCTTTTCCGGTTCATCCCCACGCCTGTGGGGCAGACACGACAGTTCATTCCCGGTGCAGGGGCCGTAACGGTTCATCCCCACGCCTGTGGGGCAGACGCCTGCTCCATCGAGATCCACCCCAGCTTGACCGGTTCATCCCCACGCCTGTGGGGCAGACGAGTTGCAGGTTGTCGCTCAGTACGACGCTGACGGTTCATCCCCACGCCTGTGGGGCAGACGGACGCCAGGCGGCGGCGAGTGGCCTCTAGCGGTTCATCCCCACGCCTGTGGGGCAGACCCTTGACGGAGAGGCACGATAGGTTCCACAACCGGTTCATCCCCACGCCTGTGGGGCAGACGATCACAAGGGCGGGCGCTTCGGAGAGGAACGCGGTTCATCCCCACGCCTGTGGGGCAGACTCTTGTTGAGCCTTAGAGACTCAATGGCCTAGGGTTGGATAGTCCGGTTCATTGTACCCCATAGGGACTGGGCGCAGTTTGCACGATCAACCGGGGACCCAATCGACTTGGGGGGCGTTCTGCTTCTCGGCGCTTTCCGTTGGCGGCGCGGCGGGCCTGGACTTCTGCCTGGGCTGGCGGATCAGCGTCAGGCCCTCCCAGTCCACGACGGCGCGGGAGGTGTCGCCGTGGGTGCGGACGGTGAAGCCCTGCTCGGTCTGGCTGGCGTAGATCAGCAGGGCCGCCCCGCCGCGCGACTGGCGGCAGGCCATGTCCCACAGCTTGTCACGCACCATCGCCGACATCCGGCCCACGAACACGCCCGCGCGCGGCTCGATCATCCAGCGGCTCAACTCGCCGCGCAGGCCGGCGGGGGCACGCTCCAGCATCAGGAGGACCATGTCACACCTCCCCCGTCTGTGCCTCCCGTGTTGCTGGCGGCCAGCTCGTGCTCCGGGGTCCAGAGGGCGGTGGGCAGGGCGGGGTCCACGTCCAGCACGGCCTCGGCGTCCCAGGCATCGTCGGGGACGGCCAGCGCCCGCTGCATGTCCGGGACGAGGCGCCCCAGCAGTTTGCCCTCGCGGAAGGCGTCGCGGCAGCGCAGGCGCACCTGGCGCTCCAGGTCGGGCGGGTCGGCCTGGGCGATCCCGAAGGCAAGGGGAAGGGTGAGTTCGATCTTGTAGAGGTCGGCCAGGTCGTAGACGAAGGAGAGCTGCTTGCCGGTGTGGATGAAGCCCAGGGCGGGGCTGTAGCCGGCGGCGAGGACGGCGGCATGGCAGAGGCCGTAGAGGCAGGCGTTGGCGGCGGAGAGGGCGCGGTTGACGGGGGTGGCGCTGGCCCAGTCGCCCCGGTCGTAGCGGCGTCCGGTCCACTCCACGCCGGTCTGCTGGCTGAGGCGGGCGTAGGCGTCGCGCACGCGCGCGCCCTCCATGCCGCGCAGGGCCTCGACGGTTAGGGCCTCGTCCACCGGCTCGCCGAAGCGCATGCGGTACATGCGCTTGACGACCTCCAGGCGGCGGGTCTCGTCGGTGGCGAGGCGGGCCTGGTGGAGCAGGGCGGCGGCGCTACGGGTGCCGCCGGTGCCGCAGGCGTAGAAGCGCACGTTCTCTTCGCCGCACCAGACGACGAGGCAGTTGTTGTCGGCGAGGGCGGCGACGGCGGCCTGGGTGATGGCGGTGCCGGGGCCGAGCATGAGCACGGCGAGGCTGGCGACGGGCAGGGCGGTGACGCCTTCCTGGTCATGGACGGCGACGCTCTTCTCGTGGCGGTCAATGCGGGCGTGCTCGACGTAGATGTTGGTGAGGCTGTCGCGGAGCTTGGGCAGTTTATGCAGGTCGTCCATGGTGTGTTTCTCCTATCGGGTTCGGTTCATCCCCACGTGCGTGGGGCAGACGTGACCGTGAAACTGCATTCAAAACGTTGATACGGTTCATCCCCACGTGCGTGGGGCAGACAGGTTGCTCCGTCCGCGCTGCTGAACGGGAGTGCGGTTCATCCCCACGTGCGTGGGGCAGACGATCCCGTGGTTTCTCGGCTCCTGCGCCCGGCGGTTCATCCCCACGTGCGTGGGGCAGACATGTCCCCGTACAGGCGCTGCTTGAGCTTGTTCGGTTCATCCCCACGTGCGTGGGGCAGACGTTCGCGTCACTCCTGAGAGTGGCCCCGCTGTCGGTTCATCCCCACGTGCGTGGGGCAGACGCTCACGCGCGTTCGGCGCAAGGCCCTTTCTGCGGTTCATCCCCACGTGCGTGGGGCAGACGTGGAGACGGAGCACTGTCTGTCGCCGGATACGGTTCATCCCCACGTGCGTGGGGCAGACATGCCCAGCAGAGAATTGAGTTCGCCCATGTCCGGTTCATCCCCACGTGCGTGGGGCAGACCCTTATCGAGTCAAAGACACTCAGGTACGGGCCAGGCTGAGAAGGCCGAAGCCTACGCTCTTGCCCGCGCCGATGCCAATTTCCAGGGAACCCCGCAGGGCAATGGGGTCGGTGACGCACAGGACGCCGTCGAACTGGACGGCACTGAAGGCGGCGGGGCCGGGGCCATGTTGGGTGTGGCACTTCACCTGGCCCACATCTGTGGCCGTGACGGTGCAGAGAGAGAAGCCATTGACGGCGGCCTTGCGCTCCAGCCAACCCAGGCGCTCGGCCTCGGCGTAGAGGCCGATGCGGTCGCCGAGACGCCTGCCCTCCCGCTTCTCGGACCGGCGCATGGTGGGGTTGGCGCGCAGGCGGAAGGCGAGGGTCTGCCCGACGGCGAGGCGGGGGGCGAACTCCTTGACACACGGCGCACTGAGCCAGTAGCCCTCGCCGACGGTGAGGCGGTCCCAGGCGGGGTGGGCGCGGGACTGCACGAGCACACGCCAGCCCTGGGGCGCCTCCTCAACGCGGAAGAGGCAGCGGGCGGCCTGCTGGGCGTCGTCGCCCTCGGGGAACGCCTTGGACAAGGTGCGGTGCATCTGGTAGGGGCTTCGGACCTCGGCCTGCACCTGGCGGGAGCGGGGGTTGAGGTCAAGGCGAGACAAGTAGAGCATCAGGGTTCCTCCTGGGCGCCGGGGAACGGGACGGCCAGCGCGTGGGCGCGGCGGAAGTCGTAGACGCGGGCGGCGTTGAGGCGCAGCGCGTCCTGGCGGGTCAGCGGGCCGGCAGGGTCCTCGACATAGGCCATCAGCGCGCCGGCAGGGCGGGGGCGAGGGCTTCCCTGCCACGACCAGGGGTGATGGCAGAGAGCGTCTTCCAGGCCGTCATAGCGGTCCATCAAGGCCTCGAAGATCGGGCGCGTGGGCACGCACGCTTTGCGGCCCAGAAAGAGCGTCCAGCGGGGGTTCTGGATGGCCTGGGCGCACTCTTGCAGGAGATCGGGCCGGGCACCGTTTGTGGCCTCCAGGGCGGCCAGGAACGCAGCGTCCTCCAGATAGAAGCGCGGCGAGATGATGGTCGCCGGGCGGGCGTCCGGATCGGACCGCAGGGCGGCGGCGGACTTGGTGCCGCCGAGAACCTTGAAGTCCCCGGCGGCCGTGGGCAGGAAGTCCGTGATGGTGTGGTAGTCCTCCAGGACGCGGCCCGGCGCCTCGACGCGGACTCCGAATCGCAGGCCGGCGTCCAGCTCGAGCAAACGCCGGTCGCCGCGCTCGTAGCCCAGGGCACAGCCGAGCAGGCCGAGGACGCCGCTCTTGGTCGGCTCGGGCTGGGTGTCGCGCACGTCCCACCGGGAGCGGCTCCCCCAGGACTGGAGGGGGCCTTCCAGGCGCAGCAGCAGGATCGGCTTACCCATGGGCGGCTACCTCGCGGAGCCGGGCGCAGAGGGTGTTCAGGTCCGGCACGGTCTCCACGCCGGGGATGCGGGCCTCCTGTTCGGGCAGCGGGGCGAGCAGGAACCGGGCCGTGGCGGGCAGGTTGAAGCCGGCGGTGAGGGACTGCACGTGGGTCTCGAACTTGCGGAGGGAGTCGGTGACCAGGTCCTCGCCCTTGCCGGGGCGGGCGGGGCTGACGAAGGCGTTGGCGTAGGAGACGGGGGTGCGGACGGGGCGAACCTCGACCAGCACGGCGGCGGGGAGCTGGTGCGCGGCGAATGTGTTCTGCTTGCCGGTGGGCGTGGTGAGCAGGGCGGCGCGCAGCAGGGCGTCCACGGCGTTGACAGCAAGGTCACGGGCCGCGGCGGTGTCGGCCGCCGGGATGTCGCGCCGGGCAGCGCTACGGCCGGTCAGGTTGTCCACGAGGCCGTCCAGGTCCACGGAGAGGTATTTGTAATAGCAGGCGGAGTTGAACTCGACGTCGCCGATCATGTCGGCGCCAGCGTCTTCCTCCTCCTCCCCCTGCCCTATCAGGTCGTCCACGGCGGTGAAGTAGTCGAACTCGTGGGAGACCTGGTGGGTGGAGAGGGCGTGGGCGACCTGGCAGGCGGCGTCCACGTCGCGGAATGCCTCGGAGGTGGTCATGCGGCCGAACAGAGCGACGTCCACCGTGACGGGGCGGAAGCCGGCGGCGCGGGCCTCACTTTGGAGGTCGGTCTTGTCGTCGAGCAGGGCCTTGGGATTGGCGGCCTTGGCAACGGCCTTCTGCATAGTGGCAACGACGGCCTGGATGTCGGCGTCGGTCAGGAACATGGTCTGGGCGGTCTCATAGTCGCCGGTCTTCTTGTTGGGATTGCGCGGCTTGCCGGTGTTGGTCCCGAAGCCGCTGACGCGCTGGGCGGCGGCCTGCGCCATCGGCTCGGCGACGCCAGCCTCGATCAGCCGGTACTTGGCAAGCTCGGGCAGACGGCGCGTCCGGGTGGCGAGGTGGCCCGCCATCGCCTGCCGGAAGAGGTCAGAGCGACGGATGGTGCGCTTGAGGCACTGGCTGGAGATGCGGGCGCGCTTGACGCCACCGAAGACACACTCCTTGGGGCTGCCGGACTGGTCGCGGTTGAGGTTGGACGGGGCGTGGTTTTGCAGGACGTGGATCTCGATCAGCATGACAGGGTTCTCCTTACTCGGTCTCGGATGATGGGTTGGCTTCGGGTTCGGCGGCCTCGCCGGTGGGATCAAAGAAATGGGCGGCCCAGCGCTTCTGGACGTGCTTCTGGGGTGCCTCCCAGAACAGCAGGTCTTGGAGGAGCAACGGCCAGTTGACAGGGATGTCGTTGGTCGTCAGCATCTTGACGACCTGGGGCATACGGAAGCTCATCTCTCCGCTGTCGAAGCGGGAGTCGAGCAGCACACTGAAGCGGCGTTCGAGGGCTTTGGGGCTGAATTTCTGGGTGAACTTCGCCAGAGACCAGCCCAGGTCACCGCCGTCGGCAAAAGCCTTGGCCTTCAGCGCGGTCTTGTCCAGCGCCAGCAAGGTGGCGGTGAAGAAGTAGATGTCGAAGTCGCGTTCGTACGCGTGGCGCTGGAGGAGGCGGTACATCCAGAGGACGCCGTGCGAGTCGGCCAGCGTTGCGCCGGCATTCCGGCGGAGGGCGGCCAGTTGGCCGGGGTCAAGTGCCTTGACGTCCTCCAAAAAGGCGTACGGGCGGGCGAGGCGGTCTTCGGCTGATTTTTCCTGTGGCTTTTCCGGGGCTACGGTCATGGGAGATCTCCTTAAAGGACGGCGGCTTCCGCCGCCGCGGCCTTGCCCTTTTTGGGCTTGCGCTGGTCGGGGGTAGCGAACGCGAAGAACTGGCGCTTGTGAAATTCCTTGCGCGCTTCCACGCGGCGTTTCAGGGCTTTGGCATCGGCGTCCAGATCGCGGATGGCATCTTCAAACGCCTCTCGCCCGAGCGTCTCGACGGTGGCTTTCCACCCGTCCCGGAGGTGGGTAATTTGGGCAGCATTTTCGTCCACGGACAGCCCGGCAAGTCGGCCCAGGAGCGCCTCATAGGGGCGGCGCAGGTCGGCCCAGAACCGACGTTGGGCCTCGGCGATGCGCTCCTCGAACGCTTGGGCGTTGCCGGCGCCGTCGCGTTCGTAGGCCTTCTTGATGGCGGCGCGTAGCCCCATGGCGACGGCGCCAGCGCTGTCCATGGCGGCTTGTGCATCGCCGTGGAACTTGCTATGCACGACCAGAGGAACCGGCAGGACCAGATCCTCACGCTGCCACTCAAAGACCTTCATTTTCAGGTCCGTACGCATGCCGTAGAGGACAATCGCGAGGTCAGGGCGGCCTGACCACCAATCGTCACCGGACAACGTGGCGAACTGGTCCACCAGACGCGGGCGCTGGTACTGTACGGTGGCATCCCCCTGACCGTCTTCCCCTTCATGGAGCAGGGCCAGTGGGCCAGTGTCGCGCCAGACTTCCTTGCCCTCCTGGGGCCGCAGGACGATCGGGCCGTCCTTGGTGATCCGGTAGGCGACGCTGGGGTCGCGCCAGGTGGTGAGGGCGCAGGAGGCGCCGGCGGTGAACTTCATGGCGCGGATCAGGGTCGGCGTTTCCCGCCCGGTCAAGGCGCAACGGCCCGGCTCACCAGGGACCAGCTGCACCCGGCGGGGGCGCCAGGTGAGCGCTTCAAGGAGGCTGGTGCGGGTGCAGCGGTCGGTGGCCGGTGGCTGGTCGTTGCGCCAGGCGGGCGGCATGTCCGTCAGTCCCTCGGGGACGAACGGCGGGACGGGGCAGTTGAGGCAGAGGGTCTCGAACAGGTTGCGCCCGCCGATCAGAACGTACCAGGGCGGGGCGCCGTTGATGGACGGCGCCAGCCCGGCCCCGCCGGCGGTCATGAACGGGGCCATCAGGGTGAGGAGACGGGCGGCGGCGGCGGGGCTGACGCCGAAATCCTTCTCGTGGGCGTGGTGGAAGTGGCCGGCGTTGGTACCGGACGGCAGGGTGGGCAGCAGGGCAGCGAGGGGCTTGTCCGCCTCGGCGGTCATGCCGCCGGTCTGCAAGAACGGGTGCTGCGGGTGGAACAGGTCGAAGCGGTTGGCGTAGCGCTGGAAGTAGGCGTCGGCCGCGGCCATGTCGAACGTGCCGGCGTCCAGCAGGTCGGCGAGGTCCTCGGTGTTGCGGGGCCGGAAGATGTCCAGCACCAGCGCCGTGAGGAGGCGGTACAGGCCGAACTCCACGGTAGGAGACGGGTCCTGGACGGCGCGGAGCATGGGCGCACGCCGCAGGAGTTCGCGCAGACCCAACTCGTGCGGCTGACCGTCCAAATCCAGGACGGGAATGAAGGGGTCATTGATGACGTTGTAGTTCATCGTGATCCTCATTAGACCTCTTGCAGAAGGGATGACAGGGCGGTTACGCAGGACTGCCCCTACGGAATTGCCGGTGTAGGGGCGGCCCTGCGTGGTTGCCCTTCTGCAAGAAGTCTATTGATTGCGGCGGTTGCTGTTGAGCAGCTCAATCGCCAGCATTTCTACGAAGCGCGAGCATGAGAGATCGTGGCGATAGGCAAGCTCCCTCAGTTGATCCGCGACGCCCGGGTCCATAGTCAAGGTGAGCGTCACACGCCGCTCTTTGCCCATCAGCGGCCGGCCAGGCCGGCGATCAACATGGAACGCTTGTTGTCCTGGGTTATTCATTTTTTTCTCCTCGTGTATGCTTTAGCTACGAACACTTCGTAAGTTCCTGTGCTATCATACCACGAAGTGAGGGAGAACGCAGCATAGTTTTCCATCGTTTTATTGTGACATGAAGTAGGACGAACCCAGGTACACTGAAAATGCTCCACGGCGTGGAGATGAACCGGGTTCGTAGCTGACAAGGCGAATGGAGTCAGCAATTGCCTCACACTGAGTGGGGATGAACACTCCCGATTAGGCGTCGGCATCGGGTTGTTCTCCAGAGGCGGCGGGTAGCTCCCGTCGCCGCAGGCCTTCTGCGGGGTGGTCCTCAATGGTGATGGGGGCGCGCTGGTCATTGCTCGGCGTGTGTTCTCCCTGCCACACGCCGTCCCGGAAGCCGAGAACGACGTGGTGCCGGAGCCACCTGGGGCCATCGGTGATGATCTCAAACCCTGGCGCGGCCGTGGCCTCGGCGAGCCACCGCGCCGGCAGGTTGGCCTTCTGCCAGAAGAGGGCGCGGAGCTTTTCCTGCGGCGGCGGGGGTGCCTTCGGGTGAGCGATGCCGCGGCGCACCAGGGCGAGCAGTTCGGGATCGTGCAGCACTAGGGAGGAGACGGTCTGGTCGCCGAGGCGTGTCTGGGCGTGGAAGAAGTCCGCCTTCTGCCCCTCCTCCGCCTCTGCGACGATCTCCTTGGTCTGGGCCAGTTGGAAGACGGCCGGGTCGGGGTCGGGGATCAGGTGCTTCTTTGCCTCGTCTTCGGCTTTCTGTTGGTCCGCGATGCGTTTCCGGACGGCTTTGGCGAAGACCTCCGGGGGCACGGTCGCGGGCGGCTCCGTGGCGCCGTAACAGGCCTCGATCAGTGGGCGGATGTCCGCCGGCAGTTGGAAGGCGGGACGCCCCCAGAGTAGGTCCAGCGTGCGCAGCAACAGCTCCGGCTGATAGACCAGGCCAGTCCCGCCGAAGTGGAAACGGCCGGCGGTGGGCAGGAGCAGGTGCAGGGCCGGTCCGGGGCGGCCGTGGCGAGGATGATGCGCGTGCCGCCAGACGCGGCCGCTGCGCTGAAGCAGCAGGTCCACGGGCGCGAGCTGCGACAGCATCACGTCAAAGTCAATGTCGAGGCTCTGCTCCACCACCGAGGTGGCGACTAGGATGGCCCGACGTGGCCGGTTGGCCCCGGCGTCCTTGCCGAAGCGGCGCAGGACCTCTTTTTCGATCTCTTCCCGTGTCTCGGCGCGGAAGCGGGCGTGAAAGAGCATGAGGCGCGTGTCCGGGGGCAGGCCGTTCTGCCGCTGCCTGTCTTTCAGGGCGCGGAAGGTCTCCTGCGCCGCGACCACGGTGTTGACGACGACGCAGACACAGCCGCCGTCCTGGACTTGGGCGGCGGCCAGCGCCGCGGTCAGGAGCGGGTCTTCCAGGGCGCCCGGATGCACCTCTAGGGCGACCGTCCGATCACGGGACGGGTCTGGCGTGACGGAGATCGTCTGGGCGGGCGCGTCCGGCCCCGCGTCAAGGGGGACGAAGGTGAGCAGGGGGTACGGCTCGTCCTGGGCCGACGGCGTCGGCAGGACGTCGCGGCCAGCATAGGCGCGGCACAGTTGCTGCTTCTGGCCCCATGACAGGGTGGCGGACAGGAGGATCACGGGGATCTCGAGGGCACGGCACCAGACCAGGAGGCGGCAGAGCAGTGTCGTCATGTAGGCGTCGTAGGCGTGGACCTCGTCCACGATCAGGGTCTTGGCGTTCAGTCCCAGGAAGCGCAGGAATCCGTGCTTGACGTTCAGCGCGGCCATCAGCGCCTGGTCCACCGTGCCGACGCCGTGGGGGGCCAGGAGCGCCCGTTTCGCATTGCGGAACCACTCGCGGGACAGCGGCTCGTTGTCCTCGCCGCCGGCCTGATCCCCATAGGTGCGGGCGGTCTCGGCCGGCGGGATCTCGTCCAGCAGCCAGGACATGCCGTGGACCAGGCGGGGTGCCTCCGTCGGGGAGGTGCGCTGCAAGTAGTCCCAATAGCGTTTGTGCATTTGGTTGCTGGTGGCCTGCGTGGGAAGGGCGAAGTAGAGGCCGGCGCGGCCCGTGCGACGATTCCAGTACTCGGCCAGGTAAACCGCAGCCTCAGTCTTGCCCTCGCCCATAGGCGCCTCAATGATGGCCAGGCCGGGGCCGACGCCGGACAGGGCGGCCTCCTCGACGGCACGCTGCACGGCGCGGACCGTGAAGCCGGGCCAGATGTCGTTGAACGCCGGCGGCTCCGGGCCGGCGGCGGGCGGGGCGGTCAGTTCCAGGCGCGCGACCGCGATCTTGGCCTCCCTCTGGGCGGCCCGCCAGTATTGCCGAGGCGAGAGGCTGTCGTCGAGCCGTGTGTTGTCGTGGTAGGGGTACTGCTCGTGGTTGGAGGCGATCCAGTCGGCCAGCACGATCAGTCCCGAGAGCTTCATGCCGGCGGCGCTCGCGTCCCGACAGCGCGTCAGTGCGAACGCCTCGGCACCCAGGGTGTCACGCACCAGGGCGGCCAGGGCCTCGCGCAGAGGCGCCCAGAGGGCGACGCGGGCGGCCAAGGTGGGGTCCTGCTCCCGGTACGCCTGGGCACCAAAGTCGCCGTGGTGTCCCCGGATCGCGCCGGCGATCGCCTGAGCCGGTTGCTTTCCCCACCCCAGAGTCTTTAACTTGGCCGACAGCCAGTCGGCGGAGCGAGCCTCATGCCGGAATTTGGTGACTTCCGCCGGCAGGGTCAGCCCAAGGGCGGCGAGGCGCTGCGCCTGTTGCGGATCCTTGTTCTGGAACTCGGCGTCGGCCTTGCCGATGTCGTGCAGGGCGACCAGGTAGAGCAGCCACGGCGTGGGGAGGCCTTCGACGCCGCCGAAGCGGGGCAGCAGGGCCTCGCAGACGGCGGCGACGTCCAGCAGGTGACACCACAGGGGGTGGTAAGGATCGGACTTGGCCCAGAGCTGGGTGTGGAGCATGCGTAGGTCCTCAGTGGAAATGTTCGCCCGCCAACAGCACTACGCTTGTTCGGCACGGGGGCAGAGGAATTCCTGCCGGCACCTTGCATGACGAGTGCATGATTGCTCCTATGATGACCGGAGGGAGTCCAAACGGCGGTGACAGCGTGTTGTCACTTCGGGTCTGGCGGCGAATTTTTTTGCGGATCGTTTTCAGGGGGCGGGCCGTCGTAAAGGGCGGCCATGGCCGCCAGCTCCGCGCGCATCCGGGCGCGCAGGGCGGGGCCGCCAAGGGCTTGGGCGTGGCGGCGCCAGCGCAAGAGTTCGGCCGTGATGCCGTCTAGGCCGGCCACCGTGCCCGTCAGGCGGGCCGCGCCGTCCGGCTGCGGCGTGGCAGTCAGGCCCGCCGGCCAGCGCCTGGCGAGGGCGTAGGGGGCGACCGGCGGGGCGAAGAGGACGTCCACCGCCTCCTCCGTGCCGCCGCGCAGGCCCCCGATCACGCCGATGGCCCCGGCGAAGGCCGCCCACTCGGCCTCGCGCAGCGTGAACGCCTCTCCCAACCCGCGCATCCCCACGATCCGGTCCAGCGCGAAGGTGCGCACTTGGCCGTGCTTGGGGTCCCAAGCGTGCAGCTCCCAGAACTGGCCGTCGCGCGGCTCCACGGCGTAGGGGTCCACCCGGCGCCAGGACCGGCCGCTGGTGGCGCTCTCGTAATCGATCTCCACGGACTGGCGGGCGGCGGCGGCCTGGACCAGCGCGTCGAGGGGGGCGTGGGAGTAGTCGCGGGCGGCGCCGGCGGGGCGGACGGCGGCGGAGGCGTCCTGGAGGAGCGCCCGCAGGGCGGGCGGCAGGCCGGCGGTGGCCTTGTCCAGCACGGCGAGCAGGGCCTCGCGCTGGGGCACGCCGGGGCCGGCCAGCAGGCCGCGGATGAGGGCGAGCGCCAGCGCGTCCTGGGGCGTGAGCGGGTCGATAGGGAGGACCCACCCCTTCTCCGGGAGGGCGTAGGCGCGGGCGGCGCGGTCGTACTCCAGGGGGACGCCGGCCTCGCGCAGCAGGTCCAGGTCGCGCTGGACCGTGCGGGGGTCGCAGCCGCACTCGAGGGACAGTTCGTCGCGGCCGAGGGGATCCCCGGGCGGGCGGCTGAAGACGAGGGTGACGATCCGGAAGAGGCGGGCGGCGCGCCGGAGGGCGTCGTCCTGCTGTCGCGGGCGGCGGGCGGGCATACCTCGTTATCATACCCCATCCTACCCTGGAACGGTCCTTCACGGTGATGGCCTCTCCCGGCGGACGAAGCCCGGCGTGAGGCGTCGCGGGGTGCCGGCGGCGACCGCCCGGACGGGGAGTCCCTCGGCCCGGCGGCGATTAACGGTCGCGGCGCTGGCCGTGCGGCGCGCCGAGGGCCCGGTCCAGCAGTCTTTCCAGCCACTGCCGCACCGGCTGCTGGGTGAAGGCGTTCACCGCCAGCGCCACCGTCGCCGCCGCGTACCCTCGCGCCTCCTTGTCCCCGAACGGCAGCAGGTGGGACAGGAACGTGACGGCCAGCTGGTACAGCTCCAGCGCCAGCGTCACCAGCCCCGCCAGCACCAGCGCCCTGCGGACGATGATCCGGAGCGAGAACAGGTGGTAGGCGAACACGGCGTAGCCCACGCTCCCCAGGAACAGCAGCGTCGCCAGCGGCCCCGCGTTGATCCAGCGGAAGTCCCCGAAAGAGTAGGGAAGCAGGGCGTTCGTCACCAGACCGACCAGGGCCGCCGCCAGCATCCCCCACCCCACCAGCCGCAGCGACCGACGCGCCTGGGGCAAGGCAGTTGGGGGCGGCCGCAGAGCCGTCAGGACGGCCAGTGTGAGCAGCAGGACGACGTGCGCCAGGTACAGAGGGAACAGCGGCCCGTAGGCGGTCAAGTGCTGTCCTTGCACAACCCGCTCGGCCCGGTCCACCCCGCCCGTCAGCAGGGACGCGAGCGCCAGGGCCAGCGTCTCCGCCCAGAGCCAGCCCTGGCTCCGCAGGGGCCGGCCCGCCAGCTCGCGCACGAACAGCAGGGCGGCGGTGGCGGCGACGGGGACGGCGGCGAAGTTGAGCCGGCCGAGGAGCAGCAGCGGGGCGGGGGCGGCCTGGCCGGCGAAGGCGAGCAGGGTGGCGGCCCAGCCCAGCAGGGAGAGCGCCAGCAGGGCGTAGAGGCGGTTGAGGCGCGAGCGCGGGTCCCGGGACAGCACGAACAGGGCGGAGCCGAGCAGGAAGGCCAGGCACAGCAGGTACAGCGAGGCGGTCAGCAGCGTCATGGGCGGGGAAGGCTTTGTGGGGAAGGCTTTGTATTGGGCGTTCCCCGCCATCATGTCACGCCGCCGGCCCCGGCGCAAGGGGGACTGGTGCCGGCGCGGGATGCCGCTCGATGGCGCAGCCGCGGTGGGCGGCCTCCACGATCCGGCGGTAGGCGGGGGAGCACACCGCCTTCTGCGCCAGGGCGTCTGCCACCTCCCCCACCCCCGTCTCGCAGAGGTAGCAGTCCTCGCCCCAGTGTTCGCGCAGTCCGCCGATGACGTGCAGCGGGAAGCCCAGCCGCCGGTACACGGCCAGGGTCGTGGGGGTGGCCTCCAGGAGCAGCGTCCGGACGCCCTCCCGGACGCAGAAGCGCCACAGGGCCACGCACAGCGGCCACAGCAGCCCGGCCTTGCCCCGGTGCTCCGGCACCAGCGCCAGGATCAGCACGTGCGCGACCTCTCCCGGCCCGCCCGGCACGTCCACCTCCGGCCAGACCGCCCGGTGCGGCGCGCCCTCCGAGCCGTCCGCCGGCACCAGCTGTAGCCCGCCGGCCAACTCACCGCCGGCCCGGGCCGCGAAATAGACCGACCGGGCGCGGTAGCGCTCCAGGGCGTCCCCCGGCCGCCAGCCCTGCTCCTCGGCGACGCGCCCGAACAGTCGTACCAGCGCCGCCCGTTCCGCGGGCGACGCCGCACGGGCGACCGGCAGGCCGTCCGTGCCCTCCCAGAGTGTCTCCATCGCAGCCCCTCGGCCCCGGCGTTCGCCGGAAGTGATGGAGAGATTGTACCTGGAAATTGTTCAAATGTATTTATGTTTGAACACGAGGCCTCCGCCCGTGGGAGCCGATGCGTTCGCAAAAAAGGGGTATCAGCCCCGCTCCGGCCCGACGCCGCTACAGCTCGACCTGGTGCGGGTCGATCTCCAGCAGCCGGAACGTCTTCTCCAGGTTGTACTTGGAGACCCGGTTGAGGGGCAGGTCGTCCCACCCCAGCCGCTGGATCATCACGATGTACCCGACGATGCGCGCGATCGCATCCGCCCGATGCTGGCCCGCCCGCAGTTTGGCCACCAGATCGACGACGGTCATCCGACCGCCATTATACCTGCATCATGCCTGCTCCACCCCCGCGCGCCCGCGCCGGTCAGGCGGCGGGCGCGGCCTCCGCGCCCATCTCCCCGCAGTCGAACCGCGCCAACTGGGCGATGTCGCGCCCCACCCACGCCCGCTCCCGCGCGTCCAGGTACGCGCCCCGCCGCGCGTGCCGGATCACCGTCCACGGGTGCCTCTGCTGTCGGGGAGGACCGCCCGGCCGCCCGCCGGCCCGAACCGGGGAACAGCGCCGCAGGGAAGTGACAAAGAAAGGCCCGCGCCGGGGTGGCGCGGGCGGGAATCGGTCCCGGCGAAAGGCGGGTGCGCCCCGGAAGGCGGGTGCGGACGGCACCTCACGCCGCGCCGCATCCCTGGAGGGGCGGGGCGGCAGGGGCCGCGGCCCCGTCTGGGGCCGCCGTCAGCCGGCGGAAGCAGCGGTGCGCCTCGTCGTAGGCGATGCCGCCCGCGTGCCCCCAGAGCAGCGGCAGGCCCGCCGGGCAGGCCGCCGTCGCCGAAAGCACCATCAGGCCACGTTCCTCCAGCGTCTCCTGCACGCACTCCCACAGGCTCTCCCAGGCCATCTCCTTCTGCCGCCAGTCCGCGTCCACCACCTCCCCGCACACGCGGGTCAGCGTGGCCGCCCGTAGCCGGCAGTAGAGCACGTGCCCCTCGGGCGTCACCTGCTGGCACGCGACCAGCAGCTGCTCCGTGCGGAAGGGGCCGTCGGCGCCGAGGGCATGGGCCACCGGCAGCAGCAGCACGGGGCGGGCGGGGTCCACTGCCGCGAGCCAGGCCTCCAGTTCCAGGAAGCCGACCCACAGGGCGGGAGGGACGGCGGGTTCGGGGGAGTGGGTACCGCCGCCCGGAGCCGTCAGGCCGGCGGCCGGCCCAGAGGAAGGGGCTTCCGCCCCCAAAGCGTCAGTCGTCAGGGTGTCATCGATCATGGAGTCCTCCGGGGGAGCAGGATTGGCCGCGCCGGGGCGAAAGGGGAGGGTGAGCGCCCCTGCGCGGCGGCTCCCGAGGAGAGCGTAGCAGCCCCGGCGGGCGGCGGGGAGGGGCGTTGCCCGTCAGCAATGGGGATGAGGCTTTGAGGTTTCCGCATTCCCATTCCGGCCGCCCGGGGGAGGCACGAGGGCGGCACCTAAGAACTGCCAGCCTTACGCGCGGATGGCCCCGCAGATAGCCCGGTCGATAGGGTGGTCAGGGAGACGGCTCGTCCCGTGGACGCGGTTCCGTCGACCGCTTTTTCCCGGTGGCCACTGTTGCCCTGCCCCAGAGCCGTTGCCATCTCACCCCAGCCTTTGACACATGAGGCCATGCAGATTGCTGACGGCGCTGGCCGGGGGAGCGGCACACCTATGTGAACCCGGCCAAGGTCGCCTCCCCCTATCCCGGCTACTGCTTCCTGAAGGCAGGCTGGCACCGGTGCGGGCGCGCCTGCTCCCGTTGCCTCTTGATCCTCGAGGCCGTCCCGCCCGGCGAGACCTCCCGCCAGGGCCGGTGGCAGAGACGGACGCCGGGGCTGGCCCGGCGGAATGTCCTGAGCTAATATGCCCTGGAAACGAGGAACACGGAAGATGAAGAACACTGACGGCGGTCAGCCCAGTTCGTGGGAGCGGGCTACTCGCCCGAGACGGGGTAGTTGCCTTCGAGAACGCTCAGGAGCTGGCGCAGCCACGGCTCAACCCCCAGTATTTGGATTAGCCGCACGTTGGCCCGGACCCACTCGTCCCGGCCGACCAGCGGCTCGTGCTCGCCGAAGAGGCCGGGGGCCAGGGTGATGGCGTAGGCCGGGTTGATCAGGACGCGCTCGACATCGTCGGCGGTCCAGGACCGGTCGTCTCGATCGTGGGAGGGCATGGCGGGTGATTTCGTGGACGGTCTCTGCCTCGGAAGCTCGGCCGGCGTCAAGGCGCGCCGACTCCAGGCGCGGGAACGGCCTGCCGAGGCCGACGTCGCGCCCGAAATGATGGGCCGACATCTTATTCTCTTATTCCACGATGACAGGAGTTCCCGCCGCGTGCAAGAGAGGATGGCAGGCGAGGAGACCATGGACCGGCCCGCGGCTTCCCGGAGGCGGCACTCGCGGGGCGAAGGACCCGTCCACGGATGCCGGCTCGTTCAACTTCCGCTGTTCGGTTTTAGGACAGAATCAAGCCAGGCCAGGTACGGGGCGTGGCCTTTCAGCACCGGGACGGCCAGGATCTCCGGCACCTCGTAGGGGTGCAGGGACCGGATCGCCGCCTCCAGCGGCGCGTACAGCGACCGGCGCGTCTTGATCAAGCACAGCCACTCCTCGGCCATCTCCACTCGGCCCTGCCACCAGTAGGTGCTGGTGATCGGGCCAAGGACCTGGGCGCACCCGGCCAGCCGCCGCTCCACCACCCCGGCCGCGATCCTCTGCGCGTCTTCCCGCTTCTCCGCCGTCGTCAGGACCTGCACGAAGTCCCACGCCGCCGGCGCTTCCGCCGTTGGGGCCGCGTCGGGCGTCTCGTCGTCCGTCATCATCTCTCCTCCGACCATATCTCCTCCACCCGTCACCGGGCTTTCTCCACGAGAACCGGTGGCACCGACCCGTCCTGGCGGCCCAGGAGCAGACGCAATTTCGCCATGCCGCGTTCCTTGTCCTTGGCGAACACGCCGAATCCCCACGTGAAGGTGGAGTCCAGGTTGCACCCGACCCACTTGCCGACCAGGTAATCACCGCCCGGGTTGAGTACGAAGTACAGCGACCCCTTGGCGATGACGCTCTGCTCGGCGGCAGCATAGGAGCCGATCAGGTACTGCCCGTTGTATAGTACCCCCTCGCCCCGCCACAGGTAGCCCCCGATCGGGTTCTCCGGGCTGCGGCCGGTGTTCTCCAGCCACAGCTCCGGGCCGCGCTGCTGGAGGCGGACCACCTCCGTGTTGATGTTGGGCCGGCCTTCGGCGGTGGTCTGCCAGAGGGCGTGCCAGAGGCCGGTCAGGTCCGTGGGGTGGTCCGTCAGGGCCATAGGGGTTCGGTTGGATGGTTCGGTCAGGTTGCTTGCGCCTGGCGCGGCGCACGGCAAGAACGGGCATGAGAGCTTCCCGGGCAGGGGGGCATTACGGCGTGGCCGTGTCTGGAAGCCGCCGCTTCCCCATTGTACTGAAACTCCCGCCTGTCCTCAAGCCGCCGACCGGGCGCCCCCGGAACGCACGCCTCCTCGCCCGTGACGAGCCGGGCGTCACGGGGGATTGTCAACGCCGCCGGGTTCGTGTATGCTGGAAAAAACAGGGTGGCCCCCAATGACCCGCCTTGGATCACGTTCACCGCCACAGCCATGCAGAAAATCGCGCCCCAATTCATGCCCCACGTCGAGCGGGCACCGCAGTTCATCGAGGCAATCCAGCGGGCCAAGCATGACCACAAGGGCCACGACCGCCAGGTGACGATCACGCAGAGGCTGGAGACCTTCGACAACGATCCGTTCCTGCTCTATACCTGCCTCTGGTACGCCGTCAGCGAGGGCGTCGCCGTCACCTTCCTGCCCCTGTAAGGAGGAGATACCGGCATACAGCCGGGATCATCACGGAGGCCCCGGAATGTCCCGGTCGGAGTACCGTTGTGAGGCGGTTCTTCCTCACGAAAGGCCGGGCAGGGTCGGGCCGAAAGGCAGTGGCGGGAAGTACTCCTCATACCGTGCAATCAAGCCGCCCAATTTGAATGCAGTCCCCGATGGGCAGCCAAGAGGGACCGGCGCCTCCGCGTCGGTCCTTTTTGCGCTCCCGGGGCCGCTTTCCGGCGGTTTGAACCCTGCCAATTCCGCGTGATCCTGGGCGAAGGGCGCCAGGTAGGGATTCGGCTCCAGGAGCAGGTTTCCCTCGGTTAGAACGAAGCGGCTCCCCAGCAGGCCCGCGATCTGCCGCCGCTCCTCCGGCCCGCCCTCGGCGAAGGCCCGCCCCGCCCATGCCGCGTAGTGGATCACGTTCTCCGCGGTCTCCAGCGCCTGTTCCATGACGTGTTCCGCCGCATCGATTTCCCGCCGTAGCCCGTCGATCTGCTCCTGTAGCCGCTGCTTCTGTTCCAGGTACTCCGCGTCCGTGAGCAGCTCCCGCAGCCGCATGGAGACCAGTCCCTGCATCTGCCGCTGCGCCTCCTCTAGTGCCCGGTGCCGGCTCTCCTCGACCTGCCGGCCCCGCCCGTAGGTCTCGGCGAAGAAGCGCTCCACCATCCCCAGCAGGAGCGGCTCCAGGAACGCCGGGACCGCGAGCCGCGCGAGCCGCTCCCGCACCTGACCCTCCAGGACCTCCGCCCGGACGCCGGCCTTGGTGCAGTCGCCCCGGCGGTTGGTGCAGTGGTAGTAGACGTGCCCCTTGGAGATTGTCGCCGTGATCATGGAGCCACACCGCCCGCACCGGATCAGCCCGGTCAGCGCGAAGGCGTGCTTCTGCGCCTTCGGCTTCTCGGGCCGGCCCAAAATCCGCTGGATCTCCTCGAATTCCTCGCGGCTTATCAGGGGCGGGTGCGCGCCGGGGTACACGCGCCCCTTCTCCCGGCACTCGCCGTAGTAGAAGGGGCTGGAGAGCAGGTCGTAGAAGCTGGTCCGCGAGAGCGGACCGCCCTTGCTGCGCTTGGTTCGGCGGGTCCGGTAGCCCCACTGCCCGTTGAGCTTCGCCAGCACCTGGCTGGGCAACAGTACCCGCTGCAGAACCAGCTCGACGGCCTGGCGCAGCAGGGGGAAGCGCTCGGGGTCGGCCTCGATGGTCTTGTCCACGACGTTGTTGAGGTAGCCCTCGGGCGCGCGGTGGGGGTACTGCCCCTTATCCCGCTTGCTGTCCAGGCCTCGGCGCACGTCCTTGGCGAGCTTGTCCACGTAGTACTTGGACTGCGAGAAGATCATGCCCAGCATGAACTTGCCTTCCGGCGTGTCCTCGAAGGTGTAGGAGACGAACGACAGGCCCTTGATCCGGCCCCGGTCCAGCAGGTCCAGGACCCAGCCGCCGTCCACGGCGTTGCGGGCCAGGCGGTCCGGGTGCCAGGCCAGCACCCCGTCCGCCTCCCCCCGCTCGATCAGCCCTATCAGTTCGCGGTAGCCGGGGCGGGTGCCCTGGGCCTTGGCGGAGCGGGCTTCCTCGATGACGCGCACGACCTGGTGGCCCCGCTCCCGCGCCATCTCCCGGCAGAGGCGCACCTGGTCGTCAATGCTCTGGACCTGCCGGTCCTCGCTCTCCTGGGACTTGCGGGCGTAGATTGCGTACCGCCCCGTGGCGCGGGGGCGACCCGGCGAGTTGGTTGTGGCGGTGGAGTTCATGGCCTTTGGTGAGGAAATAGAACTGGACGAGATCGGTAAGCATGAGGCGGGCCGCCTCGGCCTCCAACTCTACACCAAACCGGGCCTGGTACAAGGCCTGGAACTCCTGGACGTCCTTGGGGTTGGGGGTCGGCAGATGCATGGATGCCATTGGATGGGTGAAGCCATCGTGCTCCTGGATGCCTCTTCGGGCCAAGCCGCATGGCCCGCCGGCAATCCCCTGGCCCGCCGGCAATCCCCTAGCCCGCCGGCGACCCGGCGGTCTTGGCCCGCTAGATGGTAACGAGGCACCGCCGATTGCCCGAAGGCAACCCGCTCCGGCATTCGCGTGCGGGGCGATTACACTGAGGAGGAACGACCGCCCGCCGGAAGCCAAGCGCGTGCCGATCGCGTCCGGTAGCCCGTCCCCTTACCTGTAACTGCCCGAAAGGAGGCCCATGCCGCCCGACTCCACACTCCCATCCCGTCCGCCCGCGTCCGACCCAGGCACGCCACTGATCCATACGCGCCTGGAGGGGGTGATGCTCCACATCAACTGGTACCTGTCCAGCGGGCGCGCCCGCCTGGCCGCCGAGGCCGGCGTCTCCCGCTCCTCCCTGAGCCGGGTGCTGTCCGGCCAGCGCGGCCCCTCCTTCTCCTTCGCCTGGAAGGTCACCCAGGCGGTGGAACGGCGCCTGACGAGGCTCTGGAAGGGCACGGGCCGGGAGGGGACGCGCCTGGACCCATGCGAGCTGTTCTCCCTGGACGGCTCCTACCCCACCCCCGCCGTCTGCGCCCTCTGCGGCTGCCCCGGCTGCCGCGTCGGCCGCACCTGGGAGCAGGAGCAGGCCCGCCGGTGGGAACAGCAACAGGCGGGGCACGGCCACTCCGGGCCGGGGACGGGGAAGGGGGGCGCATGACGCAGACCGGCGCACCACACGGCCCGCTTCACGAGGCGCTGCGCGCGCAGGTGCAGGCCCAGAGCTTCGGGGCCGTGGCGCACCTGCTGCGCCGGCTGCTGGCCCAGATGGGCTACACCGGCGTGCGCGTCCGCCGCACCCAAAGCCGGGGCCGCAACGCCTTCGTGGCGGGGGAGCGGGCCGCCGGCGGCTGGGACATCGAGGCCGAGTGGGAGGCCGGCCTGACCCGCCAGAGGCTGATCGTCCAGCTCAAGCACGACCCGGGCCGGACGGTCCAGCTGCGCTGCGTGGACGAACTGCGCGGCGCCCTGGCCCGCGCGCAGGCCCACCACGGCCTGCTCGTCACCACCGGCGCGTTCTCGCCCCAGGCCCGGCAGGCCGCCGGGGCCCGGGACGACCTGGCCCTGGTGGACGGCGAGGGCCTGGCCCGCCTGCTGGCCGACTGGCGGGTGGGGCTGCGCCAGACGCCGGGCGGGGCGTGGGAGGTGGACCTTGACCTGCTGCGCCGCCTCGCCCGCCAGTTCCCGGGCCAACAGGCCCCGGGCCCCTCGGGGGGCGAGCCGCCCCGTCAGCAGACACCGGATCAGCAGACACCGGATCAGCAGACACCGGATCAGCAGACACCGGCCGGGGGCGGGCCGCCGCGCCGGGGCCTGACCGTCATCGTCTCCGTCCGCCGATGAGGAGTCCGGCCATGACAGTCGCGCTGCCATGAACTCATTGCCATCATTATCATCATTGCCATCATTGCCATGATGTGGCGCGGCCACGTGCTCGTCGGCCTGAACTCCCTCTGGCTCCTGGAGGCCGTGCCCGGCGCGCTGACCCCGCAGAACGTCGGGGGACTGGCCGCGCTCGCCGCCCTGGGGGCGCTCCTGCCCGACCTGGACGCCGCCTCCTCCAAGATCGCCTCCCTCTCCCTCGGGGGCGTGCGGCCCCTGGCGCCCCTGGCCCTGGCGCTGCACCGCACCCTCGGCCACCGGGGCCTGCTGCACTCGCCCGCCGGCGGGCTCGGCCTCGGCGCGGGATGCCTCTTTCTGGCCCTCTGGAGGCCCTCCGAGGCCCCCCTGGCCCTTTTCATGGGGTACGGGAGCCACCTGGCCGCCGACGCCTGCACCAAGAGCGGCGTCCCGGCCTGGCCCAACCGCCGGGACCGGCGCTGGCACCTGCTGCCGCCCCGCCTGCGCCTGACGACCGGCTCCTGGGCCGAGGAGGCGCTGACGCCGCTCCTGGCCCTGCCCGCCCTGGCGCTGCTGCTGCGCTTCCTGCCCTGAGGCCCGCGCTCCGGCATCCGCCCCGACCGCCCGCTTCCCCGGTGCTTTGTCCCACTGCTTCATCCGTAACCGACTATCGCCATGCCCGATGATCCGTCCGACCCCCGCTCCCGACTCCCGCAGGACCGGCCCTTCCGCCCGTTCCCCCGCGCCCGCCGGGGGAGACGTCCCGGCATCTCCCGGCGGCCCGGCGCGGGCCGCCCCAGCGCCTTCCGGCGCCGCCGCGACGCGCGCAGCCGGGACCGCTGCGCCCGCAGCCTTGATCGCTGCGCCCGCAGCCCGCGCCGCCTCCCGGGCGCGGCACCTCACGCGGCGCGGCACCTGACGCGGCCCCGGACCACGAGCGCCCGGGCCGGGATGCCCTCCCGCCGCAGGAGGGGGAGCGGCCGCAGCCGGGGGAGCCGTGACGCTCCCCCAGGGGACGGCCCGGCCGTCCCACCCCGCCCGCTCACCTGCCGGCCCCCGGCTCTTCGCTCCCCGGCTTCCCCTCCCCGACCTCATCCCTAGCCCCACGCCCATGCCCACCGTCCCCGAACCGGCCGCCGCCCCGCCGGCCGCCGCCCCGTCCCCGGAGCGGCCCTTCCTCATCGAGCGGCGGCGCCTCGACGAGACCCCCGCCGGCTACCACCGCCCCGCCGCCCGCCTCGTCCTCACCCCCGCCCTGCGCACCGCCGGCCTCTGGCACGCCCTGCCGGGGGAGGAATGGAAGACCCTGCTGCTGGTGCTCACCTTCCTCACCCCCAACGGGGACGTCCGCCCCGCCGTCGCCGAACTCGCCGCCGCCATGGGCGTCCCGGAGGGCAGGGCCCGCCCGCGCCTCGCCCGCCTGGCCGCCCTGTCCTGGCGGGGCGAGCCGCTCCTGCGCGAGCTGCCGCGCGAGAGCGGCCTGGACGCCGTCACGCCTGCGCCCGCGCTGCTGGCCTTCGCGGACGCCCCGCCGCAGTTCCGGGACGCCCCGCCCGCGCCCCCGCCGCCCGTGGCCGGGCGGGAGGCGGTGGTCGCCTACTCCCGCGCCCATTACGCCCGCCCGCGCGCCGAGGTGGAGGCCGAGATCGCCCGCTTCTACGGCTGGGACGTGCAGGCGCAGGGGGAGCAGGCCGAGCGCCTGCGGGAGCGGGAGGCGGCGCTGCCGCCGGCGCGGCGGGGCCTGCTGGGGCAGCTGGTGCGGCGGGGGGTGGACCGGGAGCAGGCGCTGGCCCTGGTGACGGAGCGCGCCCCCGAGGCCGTGCAGCGGCAATTGGACTGGCTGCCCTACCGGCAGGCCAAGAGTCCCGCCCGCTTCCTGGTGGCCGCCATCGCCGGGGACTACGGCCCGCCGCCCGCCCTGCGCCGCCTCCCCCCGGAGGCCGGGCCGGGGCCGGCGGCGCCGTGGGAGCCGGAAGCGCCCGCAGAGCCGGAAGCCCCGACGAAGCCGGAAGCCCCGACGGGGCGCGGGGAGGACGGGGGAGAGGCGGACCCACTCCCCCAAGGCGCGCCGGCCCCGAAGGAACGGCCGCCCTTCGACCCGGCCCTGCCCGAGGGGCCGCCGCCCGGCGGTCCGGCCCGGGACCCGGGGGAGGGGGGATGATCCGGGCCGCCGCCCCCCGCCGGGAACCCGCCCCCGGGCCGGCCCCCGCCGACCGGCCGGGGCCCGGCGTCCCCTTCCCCGCACGCGGCGTCCCGTTCCCGGCCCGCAGCGTCCCCTTCCCCGCCGCCCTGCTGGACGCCGTCATGCCCGCCCTCACCGACACCCAGTGGCGCCTGCTCTGCGTGGTCGTCCGCCAGACCCTGGGCTGGCAGGCCGCGCCGGGGCGGGACGGGGGCGCCCGCAAGGAGCGCGACTGGCTCACCCAGGCCCAGCTGGCCGCCCGCACCGGCCGCTCCACCCGGCCCATCAGCCGCGCCCTGGACGCCCTGGTGCGCCGGGGGCTGGTCCAGGTGCTCGCCGAGGACGGTCGGCCCCTCACCACGCCCGCCGCGCGCCGCCGCTACCCGGGGCGGCACTGGTTCCGCCTGGGGCCGGCGCTCACGGAGCGGGAGGACGCGGGGCCGAGGGACGCGGCGGGGCGGGACGCGGAGGGGAGGGACACGGAGGGCGCGGGCGACGGGGCGGGCGGACGGGACACCGCCGAAAGGACACGGGCCGCCCCCGGGGACGGGGCCGCGGGCGTACCTTCCGCTGGGGGGAAAGTACGCACAACAAAAGAAAGCACAAACAAAAGAGGGCCTTCCGGCAGTGAGCCCCTGGCGGGTTCACTGCCGGAAGAGGGACGGTACAGCGAAGAAAGTACACAGGCAGGGGAGAGCACACAGGCACAAGTGGTGGTGCCCGAGGGCGCAGGCGCGGGACGCGAAGGCCCGTCGGCCGAGAGCGGGGAGCGCACGCATGCGGGCCGGCGGGCGGGGGCCGGGGGGAGCGTCCTGGGGCAACTGGCGGGGGCGACGCAGGGGCCGGAGGACGGCACGGAGGGGACGGAGTACGGCGAGGTGCGCCGCCTCCTGCTGGCCTACGAGCAGGCCTGCCGGCGCGCCTTCCCTCAGGCCCCCCCGCCCTCCCTGGCCTGGGGCCGCGAGGGCCGGCTCGCCGCCGCCCTGCTGCGCCGCTGCCCCCACGGGCGCCTGCTGGCGCTGCTGGGCCGCTTCCTGGCCGGCGCCGCCCCGGCGGGGACGCCGGCGGAGTGTTCCCTGGCGGCCTTCGCCCGCGCCCTCCCCCGGCTGCTCGCCGACGCGGGGCGGAGGACCGACGAGGGGCGGGGGGGCGGCACGGACCGGCGCCCGGCCCGCCCCGACCCGGTGCGCCTGTGGCGGGAGGAGGAGGCGCTGAGCATCCACGGGCCCGGCGACCGGCGGGCGCGGCGCGAATGGGAGCGCCGGGCCGCCGGCCACCAGTGGCGGTGGGACAAGGGGGCCGGGCGGTGGGCCCGCACGGGTGCCCCGCCGGAGGGGGAGCCGCCCGCAGGGGAGCCGGCGGGCCGGGGCCGGAGCCGCCCGTCGGCGTGACGTCTCCCCTGGGCGTGACGTCCCGCGCTCCCTCTCGCCCCACTTCCTCTCGCATCCGCGCCGAGGTGCCGGATCGCATCCGCGCCGAGGTGCCGGACGTGCCCCGGCGGGTGCGGCCCGGCGACCTGTGGCAGCTGGGGCCGCACCGCCTCCTCTGCGGCGACTGCGCCGACCCGCAGCAGGTCCGGCGCCTGCTGCCCCCCGGCCAGGCCGTCGACCTGCTGCTGACCGACCCGCCCTACGGCGTCGCCTACACCGGGCGCGTCCGCGCCGAGGGACGCGCCCGCCGGGGGAAGGGCGGCCAGGAAGCCCGCCGCCGGCCGCACCCGCCCCTGGCCGGCGACACGCTGCTCCCCGACGCCCTCCGGCACATGCTCGCCCGCGCCCTCGCCCTGGTCCCCCTGCGCCCCGGCGGCCCCTTCTACGTCTTTTCCCCCGGCGGACCCACCCAGCTGGCCTTCCGCCTCGCCCTCCAGGACGCCGGGCTGCCGGTCCGCCAGGAGCTGGTCTGGGTGAAGAACCACTTCGCCCTGGGCCGGGCGGATTACCACCCCCGCCACGAGGCGCTCCTCTACGGCTGGCGGCCCGGCGCGCCCCACGCCTTCCACGGGGGGAGGGGCCAGGACACCGTCTGGACGGTCCCCAACCCGCGCCACCGGCTGCCGCACCCGACGGTCAAGCCGCTGGCGCTGCTGGCGCGGGCGATCGGGAACAGCAGCCGGGAGGGCGACCTCGTGTTCGACGGGTTCGGGGGGAGCGGCTCGACGCTTTTGGCCTGCGAGCAGAGCAGGCGGGTCTGTCGCATGATGGAGATCAGCCCGGAGTACTGCGGCCTCATCCTCTGGCGCTGGGAGCGCGAGACCGGCGGCGCGGCCGGGCGGATGGAGGTCGCTCCTCCCTCAAGCCGGGGACGCTGCAACGGACGTGAGTCCACGGGACGGCCCCGTCGTCAGGCGGCCGCGTGAGGGCCTGCGGCCACAGCGCGGCCGCAGGGAGACTTTCGGTGAAGGCCCCTGCCGCCCACGCCCAAGAAAGCCGCGCTTTGTCAATTTGAATTGACACTTCCCCGCCGAGCGGCCGGGCAGGCCTCCGTGAGAAAGGACGTCCGCCGGCCGCGCCGTTATATAAATTACGGGGCTGTTTATGTTTTAGCGCCTGTTTCCGCCGGGTTTTCCGCCTCCCGGTTACACTCAAGAAAAAAATGTTTAACTTGACGGCGCAAAGCCCTTGACAAGCGGGCGCCGGGCCGCTATAATGTCCGCATACCCGCGGCGGCGGCCCGCACGTCCCGCCAGGACTCCCTAGATGTCCCGCCAGGACTCCCTGGCCGCCCCGCGCCGAAGACACGCACTGCAGACACGCACTGCCCGCGACCGCGCCCCCGCCGCGCGGTCCGGTCGGGAGGGTCGCCGATGGCTGTCCGCCGCCGTCCGATCGAAAACTTCACCGTCACGCAGGCCGCCAACGTCCTGGGGATCTCGCCCGAGACGCTGCGGCGCATGGACCGCCGCGGCGACGCCGCCCCGTCGATCCGCGAGGGCAAGCGGCGCATCTACACCGCCGAGGACCTCGGCCGCCTGCGCGAGATGCTCTCCGGCCGCAAGCGCAAGGCGACCACCGCCATCGCGCTCGTCAACCAGAAGGGCGGCGTCGGCAAGACGACCATCACGATCAACCTGGCCGGCGCCCTCGCCACCCAGGGCTACCGCGTGCTGATCGTGGACTTCGACCCCCAGGCCAACTGCTCGTTCGGCCTGGGCGTCCTCTGGAACGACCTGGAGGCCTCGGTCGCGGACGTCCTCGGCTACGAGGTCTCCGGGCCGACCCGGCAGATCGCCCAGATCATCCGCCCCGCCGCCCAGCACCCGAACCTGTTCCTGGCGCCCTCCCACCTGAACCTCGCCGCCGCCGAGATGGTCGTGCAGAACACCATGGGCCGCGAGATGAAGCTCGACAAGGCGCTGGACGAGGTGCGCGCGGACTACGACTTCATCCTGGTCGACTCGCCCCCGTCGCTCGGCCTGCTCTCCATCAACGCCATGGTCGCCTCCGACGCCGTCCTGATCCCGATCGACGGCGCGTTCTCGCTGGAGGGCGTCCGCCAGCTCCTCAACACCCGCAAGGGCTGCGCCGAGCTGTCCCGCCACCCCATCCACGTGCTGGGCGGGGTCCTGAACCGCCAGCGCGCCGGCACGGCCAACGCGGCGGCCATCATGGAGATGGCCACCGCCATCTTCGGCAAGCGGATGTTCCAGACGGTGATCCCCGAGCGCACCGCGGTGGACGGCTCCACCGCCGCGCGCGCCCCGATCGTCTTTTCCGGCCTGCCCGAGGCGGAGCCGTACCACGCCCTGGCGGAGGAGGTCATCAGCAGTGTCGTCGAGATCACCGGCAACTGAGTCGCCCTCGTCCCGGAACCGGCTCCGCGCCGGCCTCGCGGACACGGTGGCCGCCGCCGCCGGCCTGCTCGAGGAGGGCGACCGCGCCCACGCCGGGGTCGCCACCGACGCGCGCGACCTGCTCCTGGACGAGATCGCGCCCGACCCCGGGCAGCCGCGCCGCCACTTCGACGAGGCCGAGCTGCGCGCCCTCGCGGACGACATCGCCCGCCGGGGCGTCCTCCAGCCGGTCCTGGTGCGGCCCCCCGCCGCCCCCGGCGGGCCCTACCGCCTGGTGGCCGGCGAGCGGCGCTGGCGGGCCGCCCGGATGGCCGGCCGGGTCCGCATCCCCGCCCGCGTGCGCGACCTGGCCGACGAGGACGTCCAGGCGGCGCAGCTCGCCGAGAACATCCTGCGCGCGGGCCTGACGGACATCGAGAAGGGCCGCGCCCTGCGGCGTCTGTACGAGATCCGCAAGGCCCAGAACCACAAGGTCACCTGGGACGACGTCGGCGCCGAGGTCGGCCTCGGACGCGCCCGCATCCACGACCTGTTCAACCTGGCCTCCCTGCCCGGCCCCGTCGCCGCCCTGATCGAGGCCGGGCGCCTGAGCGGCAGCCACGGCATCCTCCTCCAGCGGGCCCAGGACAGCCTCGCGGAGGACGACCTCGTCGCCCTCGCCCGCCAGGCGGCCCGCCCGGAGGGGCGGCGCGTGGGCGGCTGCGCGCTGACCGTCGCGCGCCTGCGCGGCCTGATCCAGGAGCGCACCGGCCAGGGGCAGCCCGCCGCGCCGGCCGGCGCGGGCGGAGCGGCCAGTGACGCGCCGGCCGGCGCGGCGGGCGCGGACGGGACCGCCCTGAAGCCGTTCGTCCGCCGGACGCTGGAGGCGGCGGCCGGCGGCCGGCTGACGCCGGAGGAGCGCTCCCTGCTCCGGGAGGCGCTGGGCGAGGAGCCTCCCGGCACCCTGTTAGAGGAGCCTCCCGGCGTCCCTGCGGACGGCGGCGGGACGGCCGGGGAGCGCCGCCGGACTTCGCTGGCGGCACACCCGGTGGCGGGCGACGGGACATGACCGTCGCCCGCCGCGCCGTCGCGGCACCACGCAGGGGCAGCCCGCGACACCTTGCTCAGGGGGGATGACCTCCATTCGGGTCGGCGGGCGGCGGAAACTGTCAATTCAAATTGACAGTTTCGGGACATCGGTATGAGGCCGTACCCCCGCGGGGGGTGCGGCGGACGGCGACGCGAGGAAACGACGATGACGGGGGCGACGCCCCCAGGAGGAGCGCCCATGGACAGCCGGAGTGTGATCACGCTGTCCCCGTTCTACCACTCGGCGGTCAACGCCGTCACGGAGCCGAACCGGCTCGTCTTCTGCTCGCGGTACCTGGTCGAGCGCTGGTCCCGCCTGCTGGGCGGGACGGGGCTGCAGATCCTGCTCTACCTGCGCGCCCACTGCTACCACGACCGGCGCACCGGCGAGTGCCGCAACCACTGGCAGGTCAGCCGGGCGGAGATCGCCGGCGCCGTCGGCGTCTCCGAGGCGACCGTCAAGCGGGAGCTGGCGCACAACGCCGCGCTGCGGCGCTTCGTCGAGCCGCAGCAGGAGTACCGGCTCGGCGGCGGACGGGGCGGGGTGCGCCGCGACTCCAACTCCTACCGGATCGCCATGGACGACCCCGTGCATGAGGAGGACTGGCCGCGCGTCGCCGCCTACGTCCGAGAGGCGGAGGCCCGCGCCGAAAAGGGGGCCGGTCAGCCGGGCGGCGAGGACGCCGTGACGGCCGCCAAGCGGCGGGCAAAACAGGTTGCGCCCGCCGCAGTGCGACCCGAACGGGAGGCCGAACTTGCGCCGGGTCAAATTGACCCGGCGCTGGCTCAGAGTGAGGCTGGGGTCAAATTGACCCGACGCCGGCCCCCTATGGGGGTCAATTTGACCCCAGCGTCGGGTCAAATTGACCCGACAGAGTCTGGAGGATACTCGGAAGAGAATCCTAACGAACTAACGTTGAACGTTGGGAAGCCCAATCTTTTCACTCCTTTCGAGGAACCCCCGAACGAAACGGGGAGCACCGGGCCGGGGCAGTCCGCCTCCCGGAAGCCGAGGCCGCGCAACCTGAAAGCCGAGGTCCTGGACAGGCAGGCCGCCGCCCTGGCCGCCGAGCTGCACGACCTGGGCAGCGAGCGCCGCCACCGCCAGCTGCTCTCGGTCTGCGAGCAGCACGGCCTGCGCGACCTGCCGGGGCAGGCGCTCCACCTCACCCGCCAGCGCCTGGCCAAGGAGGGGAAGAAGGGCGTCGTGGAGAGGCCGGGCGCCTACTACGCCCGCATCCTGGTGACGCTGCTGGAGGCCCACCAGGTGTTCGTGCCGACGCTGGCCGAGAAGGCCGAGGACGACCCCCAGGAGGTGCGGCGACTGATCAAAGCCAGCCTTGATCAAAGCCAGCCTGACGTTCAACCAGGACCGCTAAGCTGGCGAGCGCCTGGCGACTCTTAACCCGAAGTCGGGGGGTGCTCTCCCCGCCCGCACCTGTTCCGGCGCCGCCTCGAACAGTCCACCGACAACGCCGTGGCGCGGGCCGACTGGAGCGTCGCGGCGTCTCCCGGAGTTCGATGAGTTCGACCTCGCCCCAGACAGCTTGCGAGTCCCGCGCTCGTTCGAGGCACATGCCTGGTGATCCTGCGGTAAGGCCGCCTGGCAGGAGGCCTCGTGCCACTGCAAGAGCTGGCTCTGACCGTTCGATGGGCCGTTCTCGAGCCGGCTACGTCGGGATCATGCCCGGCCGCGGTGCCGCTCCAGGATTTCGAGGCGAGCGGGTGGATGGCAAGATCAGTGCCAAGGCGAGCCCCGATGATCCGGGGGCGGATGACCGGGGGCGGATGAATGGCCTGACGGTGGCGCTCGCATACCTGAGGACGACTGGATGAGGAGGACGACTGGATGAGGTGGAAGCGATCTTCCGTCACACTGACGTCGGCGGCTCCGGCGACAACACCGAGACGGCCTTGGCCGGGACAACCCTAGTCGCGACGGAAGGGCTGCTGCTGTTCAAGCGAGGCGACGCCGTTCCAAGCGAGGCGACGCCGTTCGTGAACATGGGCTTTATCGGCGGGCCATTGAAGAGGCCGACACTCAGTCACGGCAGTCAGGCAAATAAACATCCTACTCTTCTTCAAAGCCGTGCGGGAGACCGAATGACGGCCCGGGATGGTGGCAAAGAGGGTGTGAACCGAGCGGGATCCGTCGGGCAGGCATGGGCCCCGGCGGCATCCCGCCCCCGGCTTTGACAATGACGAGGCCCGAAGCATCGGCATCGTCCGCTTCCTGGGCATCACGGGCCGCATCGTCCTCTTCCCTGTGCAGGCGGCGGGGCGGGCATACGGCGGCACTCGCCGGTTTGACCGCGGACAGGGGGTTGCTTCCCGGTCGTAGCACGTGCCCAGCCGGGCCCTGCCGCTGTCGGTCGCGCTGAAGGCGCACCGGGATGATCCATTGCCTGTGAAAAAATAATTGAAAAACTTTTGGTAAATCCCTTGACTCAATCGCGCTTTGCTGTTATCATTGTCTCAGAAATAATCGTACTGGAAATTACGCCGGGGCGGGCGTAGGGATGCCCGCTATCGCGGTCCCGGCTCCGCCGCCCGTGGCGACGGTGACATCGGCGGGCGGTGGCCTCGGAGGCCTGATGACAGATGACATCGGACGCGGGTGGTGACATCGGCGGGAAGGCCGCGATGGCGGACGGCGGCTCACCGCCTGGCAAGACGGACGCAATGGGCCCGGGCAGGACGTACCTGGTGGGCCGGGAGGGGACGGCGGGGCAGGGTCCCTTCATGCTGCTGGCCCTGGAGGTCCGCGGGGGGCGCGTCGTGGACGCCCGGTTCCAGACCTACCCGTGCCCGGCGGCGGCGGCGTGCGGGGAGTTCGTGGCGGGGTGGGTGACGGGCAAGACGCTGGCGGGGGCGGCGGCGCTGGACGGGGCGCTGATCGAGTCCTCGATCGGGAAGATGCCGCTGGGGCGGGAGCACTGCCCGGTGCTGGCCGTGAAGGCGCTGCGGGAGGCGCTGGCCCAGGCGCAGACGCTCCCGGCTGAGACACTTCCCGCGGGGATGGTCCCGGCGGAGGCTGTCGCGGCGGACGCCGCCGGTCCCTCGGGAGGCTCGGTGACGGTTTAGTACGGGAAGAAGGTTTACGTAGAAGATTTAGGAAGATTAGGAGGATGTCCATGAGCGTTGGCCCTGGCGCTGATCCAGGCGGGAACGTGACGGCGGCGCCCGTCTGCGTCAACTGCGGCGGCGGGAGCGCGGTCGCCGCCGCTGCCTACGGCAGCCCCTACCCGAGCCCGACCGGCGGCCCCTTCCTCAGCCCCTACGGTCCTTACGCCGCCCCCGCCGCCCCGCCGGGCGCGCCGACGACATGTCCGGTGTGCGGCCACGGCGGCAGTGGTCCCTTCGGCCCTGGCAGTCCGCCGAGCTTTGGCTTTGGCGGTCCGCCGGGCTTCGGCCCTGGTGACCCCTTCGGCTCCGGCGGCCTCGGCACCCCCGGGCCGCCGCCCATCGCGCGTTATTAGGCGACGCGCCGGGGGGCCGCCGGTGCATCCCTTGCCGCCAGTCGACCCCGCCGGTCTATGGCTTCAAGGCCTCCGGTTCATTCCGCTGGGCCTCAAGCGGCACAAGTATACTGTCGGCGCATGAGAAGTTCATGTTGCAGCCTCACAATGAGAGACCGCAATGTGAAGTTTTGACACGCCGTTAGTATAACAGCGACACAAGTAACACAGGACGGTCTGCACAGACAACTAACCCAGACACAACTAACCCAGACAACGAACTACGGCTAATGCGGAACAGTTAACGCGGAACAGTAGCTCATGTTCCAGAATGCGGCGGTGTCAGACGCCGCCGCACCGGCGGGAAGGTAGGGGTGACGATGGCGGACGGGAGGGTGACGATGACGGACGGGATGACGCCCCCGGAATCCGAGGGGACCGGACGTGGCGACGGCTTGGGCGTCCTGCGCGCTGCCTGCCTGGCGGGCGGGTTCGGCGGGAGCGCGGGCGCCTCCCCCGGCGGGAGCGGGGGTAGCCGCCCCGGCCTCTCCAATCAGGAGGTCCGCTCTAACCGGGAGGCCCGCCCCAACGAGGAGGCCTACCGCCCGCACCCCCGGCCCGACGGCTCCCTCCTCGTGGACCCCGAGATCCACCTGCCCTCCGTCGGCCTCGACGTCGACGTCGCCTACTTCTACAACGCCAACACCACCTACAACGGCCCCTTCGGCTACGGCCGCACCCTCTCCACCAACCTGCTCGCCCAGGCCTCCTCCCCCGCCTCCGGCGCCGTCGTCACCCTCACCCGCGGCAACGGCGGCGTCGTCAGCTACCTGAACACCGGCGCCGGCTTCGCCCCCCAGACGGTGGGGCTTCTGAACACTCTGATCCAGGACACCACCCACGCCTACTGGAAGGAGACCACCCCCGACGGGGTGACCACCGCCTACCCGCTCGACACCACTGGGCAGGTCACCTCGGTGGCCTACGTGCAGGAGCCGGGCGGCAACACCCACACCTTCAATTACAGCTCGGGCCTGCTGAGCACGCTCCAGGACGCCTCGGGGCGGCTGGTGACCTTCAGCTACAGCGGGGGCCTGCTGCAGGCCGTCGAGGACTGGGCGGGGCGGTACACGACCTTCACGTACAACACGTCCCAGGTGCCGGGCAAGCCGCTGCTGGCGCAGGTGCAGGGGCCGTCGGGCTGCATCACGCAGTACCAGTACAACAACCTGCCGCTCTTGACGGGGATCGTGGACCCCAACGGCTACGGGACCAGCTACGCCTACGACGGGAGCAACCGGGTGGCGGCGCGGACGGTGGCGGGGGTGGGGACGACGACCTACGCCTACGGGACGGGCACGATGAGCGTCACGGACGCGCTGGGGCACGTGACCACCCACGCGCTGGGGATCGCCGCCACGCTGCTGGGGACGCAGGACCCGCTGGGCAACGTGAGCACCTTCGTGCGCACCGACGGGCGGCTGGTCTCGCAGCAGGACCCGCTGGGGGCGGTCACCACGACCAACTACGACGGCTCCTTCAACCCGACGGCCACGATCGACCCGCTGGGGCGGACCACCACGTACGTCCACGACGCCTACAACAACACGGTGGCGGTGGTGGCGGCGGACGGGGGCACGACCAGCTACGTCTACGGGTACGCGGGCAGTCCCTACGACACGACGGGGGCGCTGCGGCGGCTGCAGGCATCGGTGGATCCGCTGGGGAACGCGACCAGCTACGCCTACAACGCGCGGGGCCTGCGCACCTCGACGACGGACCCGCTGGGCAACACCACCACGTACGGGTACGACGGGTTCGGGAACCGGACGGGGGTCACGGACCCGCTGGGGCACGTGTGGACGAGCGTCTATGACCTGGGGGGCAACGTCATCGCCGCGGTGGACCCGCTGGGGAACCGCACTAGCTGGATCTACGACGCGCAGAACCGGGTGGTCTCGGTGGCGGACCCGCTGGGGCACACCACCACCAGCGGCTACGACAGCAACGGGAATCGGACGATCCTCATCGACGCGCTGGGGAACCGGACGACGGCCACCTACGGCGTCTGGGACAAGCCGGTGAGCGTGACGGACCCGCTCGGGCACGTGACGACCCGTGCATATGACCCGCTGGGGCGGATGGTGAGCGTGACGGACCCGCTGGGGAACGTGAGCACCACCGCCTACGACGCCGCAGGCCGCCAGGTCGCCACGGTTGATGCGCTGGGGCACACCACCACCAGGGTCTACGATGTCGCCTCCCGGCCGGTGGCAAGCGTGGACCCGCTCGGGCACGCCACCACCACGGTCTACGACCTCTCTGGGCTTGCCGTCGCCTCGGTCGACGTGCTGGGGCACACTACGACAACGCTGTATGACTTACTGACGCGCCCGGTGGCGAGCGTGGGCCCGCTCGGGTATACGACTACAGTGGTCTATGACCTGGCCGGGCGCATGTTGGCAGTGGTTGATGCCCTGGGCAACCGCACAACCAACACGTACGATCACCGAAGTAGCCTATTATCCAGCCAAGATCCACTGGGGGTGTTCATCTCCTACTCCTATGATGGTGCGGTCAACCGTGTCCTGCGCGTGGATGCCCGGAACTGGCCGACCACCTACACCTTCGACGCCCTCAACCGCGAGGCGGGCCGGCTCTACCGAGACGGCACCCGTGTCACCTACACCTTCGACCCGGCCGGCCAGCAGGCGACCATGCAGGACTCCACCGGCGTGACGTCGTACAGTTACGACCGTGACGGCCGGCCGGCCTCGGTCCTCTACCCGACCGGCAAGGCGCTGACCTACGCCTACGACGCCGCTGGCAACCGCACGACCCTGCTCGATCCGGACGGCGGCACGACGACCTACGCCTACGACTCCCAGAACCGGCTGGCCCGGATCGCTAACCCCTTCGGCGAGGCCACGACCATCTCTTATGACGCGCTAGACCGGGAGCTGGTCAAGACGCTGGGCAATGGCGTGACGGTCAGCCACGTGTACGACCCGGCCGGCCGTGAGGTGCTCCTGGCGAACGTCACGGCGTCCGGGGCGGGGCGCGCGGTCTACACGTCCACCTACGACACCGCCGGCAACCGGCTGACGCTGGCGGAGCTGGACGGGAGCGTGACCACCTACGGCTACGACGCGGCCTACCAGCTGGTGAGCGAGCAGCGCGGCGGCACGACGCCCTTCTCCGTGACTTACGCCTACGACCCGCTGGGCAACCGGACGGGCACGACCGACGCGGGCGTGGTGACAGTTTCGACATTCGGGCCGGCCAACGAGCTGCTGATGGAGCGGATGGGGACGACGGTCACGACCCACAGCTACGACGCCAACGGCAACCGACTCTTGGTCAACGCGGGCGGGTCGCTGACGAGCTACGCCTGGGACGCGGAGAACCGGCTGACGGGCCTGGCGCTGCCCAGCGGCCAGGTGGAGACGTATGCCTATTCGGCGGATGGGCTGCGGCGGAGCTTGGCGGCTTCGACGGGGACAACGCAGTTCGTATGGGACGGGTTGAATCTTCTGCTAGAGACGAACGGGAGCGGAGTTACGCGGTTGCAAAACACCGGCTTTCCCAGCGACTGGGGTAACCTTGTTTCGGTACGTCAGGGCGGGGTGAGTCAGTTCCCCGGATTTGACCCGTCGCTTAATACCCGTATCTTGACTGCAATCGGCGGCGGTGTGACGGACAGCTACGTCTACACAGCCTTCGGCGAGGAGAAGAACATCGGGAGCGCCACGATCCCGTACCTGTTCGGTGGACACGTCGGTTACCGGCGTGACGGGGCCAACCGCGTCTACGTCCGCGCCAGGCATCTAGACACGAACAGGGGAAGATGGATCAGCAGAGATCCAGTTGTAGACTTCTTAACAGAGGCCAACTTATATCGATACGTAAGCAACAATCCTGCGTCCTATGTTGATCCTAGCGGTTTATTCTCCTTAGATGGTTTCGAGAAATGTCTAAGATCTTATCTTAAGAATGCCGCTGCAGGCTGCTGGATTGCCCTGCCTATACTCTGTAAAATCCAAGTTTTAGGGTTTATACCTTTATGTGCGGCTGCAAGTGCAATCGACGAGGAAACAACCTTTGTTCCTTGTGCTTGGAGTTGTATAAAGGGCATTCTCGCGCAATCAGCTTGTAACACTGCTTGTCTGAGAGGGATCCTCGGCGGTATCGGAGCTATTGTTGCTACTTGCGCGCAAATGAGTGATAGGTTTAAATAACTTTGTCGCTCGTAACGAATTTTCGAGGAGCTACGTCAGCAGTAGCCCGATCAAGGGCCGAGCAGAGTTTTTCCACGCCTACGGGCGTTGTGGAAAAACTCGAAGCCCAGGCATAGCGGGGGGTGCTCCTGCGAGACGCTCCGGCACGGGGCAGCCAGGAGTGCGGCAGCGGCCAGAAGCCCTCAAGAATGTTGACATGCACCCGGCAGGAGCCTCGCCGTCCTCATCGCGGCGTCCCAGCGTCGCGCGTGGTAGAGGCTTCCGTGCTCATAGCCCCACTCCGGCAGACGGGCGTAGATGGCGTACTCGTCCACCAAGGTTCGGGCCCCCGGCTGAACCATCTCGGGGATCAGCGGCTGGATCATTTTCTGCCGCACGGCCGATAGGATCGCTCCGCTGTGGTGGACCAGGGCGTGCCGCTTGAAGCCGAAGAATCAGCCCATGCTGCCCTTGCGTCCAACTGCGTTAGCGAAGTAGGCTCCTTCCTAGTGCAAGAGGCGCACCCGCCCGTGGCTGATGGGCTTGAGTCGGGCACGGGCAGGCCGTCCATCAGGTACAGCCGCCCGCTCAGGCCCTGGAGGCCGAGGGTGGCCTGTCATTCGCCCCACCAGGGCGGCTAGGCGGTGTAGGAGGGCGAAGGCAGATCGGAAGATACTGGCCACCAGCAGGTAGGCGCGCTTGAGCGTGTCACAGCCGAAGCACAAACCCTAAAGACACCTGTCAACGCTCATGAGGAAATGATTGATCCGCAATTCTGATGAAGCCCAGGCAGGCAGGCGGGACAGCGGAAAGATGCCCCATTAGCCGGGGGCCAGCACCTGCGCCCGCAACAGATCGAAGCCCGCGCGCCCGTACATAGAACGCTTGAGCATCTTCAGCCGGTTCACCTGGCCCTCCGTCTGCCCGTTGCTCCATTCCGAGGCCAGCCCCTCCGCCACAGCCGCCTTGTCCTGGGCCAAGCCCGCCAGTTCTGGCAGGCTGCTCCGCCGGGCCAGAGCAAAGTAGCGGCCAGACCGTAGGAGGCGTGGACCATGAAATGGCGGCAACGATAGTCCGGCATGGTGAAGCCAATACAGTGGGTACCGGCACGAATCTTCGGCAACGTGCGTAAGCAGTTCCTGTTCCTGTTCGAGAAGCACAACGCCGAGCGTACTAGGCTCTGGCGCACCCGCTCCAAGAAGGCTGCCTAAAAACGCAATAAATTCCGTTACCATGCTAGCACTCGTTTCTAAAGGTAGAAGGCCATGAATCTCCCTGTTGTTAGCTATATTCGTGGAGCGATAGGCGCAATCTTGGCTGTGATTGTTGACAGGTATTGGCTCAGTTCCTTAAGTGTCATGTTGCAGATCTTAATAATCGCTGGTTTTGCTCTGGTGATAGGCTTTCTTTTCGATCTGCTTGAAGCTGGCGTAAGGGTTATGATCACACGATCCAAGCGTCCAAAGGGCTAGTCCGGGTTGGTTTGATCGCTATTATCATTTGCCGAGTCTAGATGATTCATCCGCGGGTTTGATAACACTGGTGAGATCAGTAATGTGAGAAAATGCGCTGGCCTGAACACGAGCGGGGCTCGGAAAACTGGCTGACGCTCATGGCGCTGCCGGACAGGACGGCGGAGACGTATGCCTACGCGGCGGACGGGCTGCGGCGGACGCTGGTGACGATGACCTTCACGACACAGTTCGTCTGGGACGGCCAGAACGTGCTGCTGGACACGGACGGGTCCGGGAACACGCAGGCGCACTACACCGACAGTTCAGGGTACTGGGGCGGCCTGGTGAGCCAGCGGCGGGGGAGTGCGAGCAGCTTCTTCGTGTTCGACCCGTCGGCCAACGCGCGGGCACTGACGGACGGGCAGGGGGCCGTGACGGACGCCTACGTCTCCACGGCGTTCGGCGAGGAGAAGGGATAGCACGCCGCTGGAGGTTGGCTGAGAGCGGAGCGGAAGGCGTGGCGTCCCGGTGGAGGGGCCGCCAGATCGCTGGGGAGTGCTGGGTGCGCGGTTCCCCTCGGAGGACCGGGTTCCCGTGGAGGATTTCCGAGGTGGGGCTCGGGCGCGTTCGCCCGGAAGTTTGACGTGCGGGAGTTTGGCGGTAGAGCGATTGGCGGGCGAGGGCCTGCCGGGTGAGACGGCAGAAGGAGGCACAGGATGAACGCAGTGGCCGGGGGGACGTCGAGTTTCCTGATCTACAACCCGCAGCCCACGCAGTGCGGCCAGGGCGACTACGTCCGGTACGCGGGGGAGGGCCCCCAGCTGTACTGGAACATCACGGCGGACCTGCGCCTGGGGGGCGCGTTCGTGACGGTGCGGCCGCCCTCGGACGCCCAGCTGGGTCAGTACGGGATCTGGGTGGACGTCAACGACAACCAGGGGGGGTGCCAGGTCTACTCGATCGACCTGGAGGTGTCGGGGGGGACCTCGCTGCCGCCGCCGCCGGGCCCGGGCTCCTCGTGCTGACCGCCGGCTGACCGCCGGCCGGCGGGGCGGGCCCGGGCTCCTCGTGCTGAGGGGGCGGGCGCCGACACGCCCGGGCGCTGGCGGGTCGGGAGACGGATTGGCAGGGGAGACGGAGTAGCCGCGAAGGCGGGAGGGGGACGGAGATGGCGGGAACGACGGTGAACCCGTACCGGTTCGGGGGGCAGGCGGGCTACCGGCGCGACGGCGCGAATAGGGAGTACGTGAGAGCAAGGCACCTGGACGCCCAGAAGGGGCGGTGGGCCAGCAGGGATCCCATTGCTCACCGGCTTGGGCAAACAAGGTTGGTGCAGCAAGTAGCTGCGGCGAGCCTCCGACATGAGGCAAACGCGTATCAATATGTACTTAACAAACCCGTAGGTCTTTCCGATCCGGCGGGCCTCTCGGCCAGATCATGCGCATTGGCATGCCTGACGAACGTGGATTCGATTGCCAATATGCTATATGAGCGGATCGCGCAAATTGCGAACGGCCTATGTAGCGGAACAAACGTGGCAACCGCTGCTTTAAGATGCTGGAAAACACAGAGTTGCTTTGATCGGATTGGCTGGAGCTGCGACAGGGATGTGGTTGGGGAGGGTGACTCACCCCAATACACTCGGTCATGTTGCCTGCGGTGTGGCAATTGTGTTATGTATTATTGGCAGGGCCCACTCGAAAACGTGGTAGGGAAATGGCAGGCCCGAGCGGAAAAGATCTGTAAGCTCGAAGGCAAACTGAACCTTTATCTTCCTTTCCCGTATCCGCCTGCCCTCTCGATTACAGATCCTTGTGATCCGCAACCGGGGCCAGTGTGGCCATTCCCTTCTCACCCTGATCCGCGACCAGAGCCAGTGTGGCCGTACGTGTGACCTGCTCCCCCGGAAATGGGGCCACGGAAAAGGTTAGACTCTTCCTAGAAAATGGAGAGTCTCTTGAAGAAACCACGGCCCTTGGACGAACAGATCGTCCGCATTTTGCAGCAGGCCGAGCGCGGCGAGAAGCCGATCACTGCGCCCTGCAAAGAATATGGCAGCGCCGAGAACACCTTCTACATCTGGCGCCGCGGGTTCGGCGGCCTGGATGTGCCCGAAGCCCGGCAGATCAAGGAACTCGAATCCGAGAACGCCCGCCTCACCTCAATGAAGCCTCAAGCGGCTCCTCGCCGAGCGTGACCTCGAAGTCGATGTCATGAGGCAAGTGCTGGCAAAAAACTGACCGGAGCCCCGCAGAGGCGGGCGGGAGCCGTCCTGATGATTCGCCTGGGCCTTTCCCAGAGACGCGCTTGCCACCGGCGGTAGGCTAGCAAGCCTGGGGCGCTCCAGCTTCGCCTATTGTGTCCGCCAACCAGATGTCAAACGCCGATTGCAGATGAGCCACTATGCGCCGTAACTGTGAGCCACCCGATGGCCCAAAAAGCAGGCTTTGATGGGGCAGAATCTTCTTAGCCAGCGTCGGGCGGGTGCCCCTGACGGCTATGACGAAGGCCCCCCCATATCCGCGATGGTCTAAGCGGGGCCCTCTGCGTCGGCAGGGCTTCCGCTGTCATACGCCTTGTAAAAGTGGTTCTCCCGCGCATTTGATGAGTTGATGCTTGCTCGATAGCAGGAAGAGCCTCAGCCGTGGCGAAACCTGCGGCATGGAGACCACCTTGCTGCCCGCCCCGAACCTACTCCACCTGGAGTGCATCGCCCCGGCCGGGGGTGCCCGCACGCTCCGGCTCACGAGCGTCCAGCCAGGGGCAGCCTGTCCCCTCTGCGGCCACCACTCCCTCGCGCGTCCACAGCCGTTACGAGAGGACCGTCGCCGACCTGCCCCGGCGGGCCATCGCCGTCCGCCTGAGGCTCACGGCCCGCCGCTTCTTCTGCGACAACGCGGGCTGTGAGCGGGTCATCTTTACTCAGCCATGAACGTTCACACCATGGATTACCTCACTGACCGTGTGCGCAGGTTCCGACCGCTCCTCTTCGCTCTTGTGTGACTGCTGATGCCCGCGCCGGCCTCAGCCAACGGGGCCATGGGCCTGGCGCTCGCCACATTCGACTGGGGACCCTGGCTGGCCTACGTCGCCGTCACGGTCGCCTTTGAGGCGGCTGCCATGGGCTGGTGGCTGCGGATCCCCCCCGCGCGGGCGCTGGGCTGCTCCCTCAAGGCCAACACCGTCACGGCCCTCATCCGCGGCCTCTTCTCCGGCATCGCCTGCGCCTTCCTGGGTTTCTATGGGAACCAGTTGAACCCCGACCCTTTTGGCCGATCCCTCTTGCTGTTCACCGGGTTCGGGGTCCTCTCGGCCCTGGCCGAGGCGCGCTTCTGGGGCAAGGCCGCGAACTGGGGCAAGGGCGGGAACGCCTCGCCTGGGCAGGAGGCCACGGCGGGAGGCCCGACGCCGCCGCGCCCCTGGCACGTCGTCTCCCGCTGCCTGGCGGTCCACCTGGCGGGCGTACCGGTGGGGCTGGCGGTGCTGCTGATCCCGTCCCGCCCCTACCCGGGGCTGGAGGCCCAGGTCTACGCAACACGAGTCTACTACCTGGAGGACTCCGATCTGCGGCGGGCACTTCGGGAGTACGTGACGAACCATCAGGCGGTGCCCAACGTCCACTCCTACGGGGAGTTGCTGTCGCTGCTGCGGCCGGGCCTGGGCCGATTCGCCCATGCCCCGGACCTGTGGGCGGCGGCCTACGTGCCCGATTACCGCCGGTTCGACACCACGGAGGGGTGCCGCAGCCCTATCGAGTGGAACGGCCGCGCCGCCGGACGCAGGCCTTACGACGATGACGGTGTCACTGCCGGAAACGCCGAGCGCCCCCTCTGGCTGATTCGCAGCCGCCAGGGTAGATTCTGTCACGGGCTCGTGTTGGAGGGAGATTTGGTGAAGAGCACGCACGACCCCCGGGAGTTGGGGTATGACGACACGCCAGCGCGGCGCTGACCCGACACACACATGGCGCTGACCCGTTCCCCGTGCCTTGTTCCGAGACCGAGTAAGCCGTCCTCGGCTTTTGGGCCGTGAAGTCCCCGTGGTTTGCTCCCGCTTGATGACCGGGCGGCGACCTCGGTCCCTACCCGTTACGGAGGCCACCCCATTGTCTCCCCGGCGGCCGCGGACCCGCTGCGTGTCCGCTACGTGTCCGATACGCGAAGCTGTGAACGTTCATGGTAAACGGTTGATCCGCATATTTGATACTGCTCCGAAAATAGCCCATTTTCATTCCCGGCGGTGCCCCGCAGGAGCATAGAGTCTGCTGGCGAAATCAGAACGCGAGAAAACGTGCTGAGGCCGCCTCTAAAGCTCGCTTGCTAAGCAGGAGCAGCCCGGGGCCGACGCCTGCCGTGCGTGATGAGCGTCAATCTCAGCGTAGCGGAGCATCTCGTAGTTGATGAACTCGCTACCGTTGTCGGTGTCCAGGCCTCGGACGCAGAAGGGCAAGGACTGGCGCACCTGCGTGATCGCGTCGGTGACGCCGGCCTCACTGCGGTGGAGCAGCGGGCGGCACTCGGTCCACCCCGTCGCCACGTCGGTCAGCACCAGGGTGTTCAGGAACGAGCCGCCGGCCCACTGGCCGCAGTGGGCGACCAGGTCGATCTCCAAGAAGCCGGGCTGACCGTCGTCCCAGTCGGCGAAGGTACGCATCGGCGAAGGTGCGCACGGTGATCTGGCGCTTGAGGAGCGGACCGGGCCGGGTAGTGCCCACGCCCCGCCCGTCTTTGCGGCGCTCGGGTGCCAGGAGCCGGTCCGCGGTGGCGATACTCATGGCGAGCAGCCTGTCCCGGACGTCGGGGGCCAGTGACAGATGCCCGCCCCGCTCCAGGGCCTCCACCAGTTCGGGCAGGAAGGGGACGAGCCGCTTGGCGCAGATGCCATTGGCGGCGCGCCAGAGGGCGACCAAGGCGGCGAGCACCGCGTCGTCATAGCGGCGTTTCCGACGTCGGCAGGAGGGAGGACCGGCGGTGTCGCCGCGTCCGAGTACGGCGATGGCGTGCTTCCTGGCGTAGCCGGTGGCGGCAACGAACTCATCGAGGATGCGTCCCTTCTGTCGCCCGGTGGCCCGCCGGTAGCCCGGCGCGACACTGCCGATCAGTTCTTTGCGTGTGGTCAAGCTCATCTTTTGCCTCATGTTGTCCCTCCAGCGGCTTGAGCGAATGCGACAGCCACTGGTTAGGGTTAGGTTCTTGATGAGGCAACAACCTGCTAAAAGTTAGGAATCTCGTGAGGCAATGCGCCAGGACTTCTAATTGACGTTCATCACTCGGGCCAGGCGTCAGCGGCGGCTGGCCCGCTACGAGCAGGTGGTCGGCCTGCACCGGCAGGGCGTCAGCGCCCGCGCCATCGCCACGGCGCTGGGCCTCTCCCGCAACTGCGTCCGGCGCCTGATCCGCGCCCCGGACTTCCCCGAGAGCGCGCCCCGCCCGCGCCGGCCCACCGGCGCCGACCCGTTCGCCGCGTACCTGCGGCGGCGCTGGGAGGCGGGCTGCCACAACGCCGCCATGCTGTGGCGGGAGCTGCAAGGGCTGGGCTTCGCCGGCTCCGTCGAGGTGGTGCAGCGGCACGTCGCCCCGTGGCGGCAGGCGCTCCCCAAAGAGCAGCGGCGCGGGCGCACCCCGTTTCACCTGCCCCGGACGCCCACTCCCTCTCCCCGGTCGGTGCTGTGGCTGCTCTTGCGCCCGCCGGAGAGGCTGAGCGCCGAGCAGACTGCCTTCGTCGTGCGGCTTCATACGCTGTGCCCGGCGATCCGGGCGGCGCAGGAGATGGCCTGCGGCTTCGGGCGCCTGGTGCGCGAGCGACGCGCGGCGGGCCTGGACGGCTGGCTTGCTCTGGCCCGGCGGAGCGGTCTGCCAGAACTGGCGGGCTTCGCCCTGAGCATGGTCCAGAACAAGGCGGCCGTGGCGGCGGGCCTCTCGTCGGGGTAGAGCAACGGGCAGACGGAGGGCCAGGTGAACCGTCTGAAGCTGCTCAAACGTTCTATGTACGGGCGCGCGGGCTTCGACCTGTTGCGGGCGCGGGTGCTGGCCCCCGGCTAATGGGGCATTTTTCCACTGGCCCGCCTGCCTGCTCGGCCTTCACCAGATTTGCGGATCAACCACTTCTTCACGGCGTTTGACACCGGGCCCTCCATCTCCGGCTGGAGATCCCCGGCGCGCCGTCTCCGCGACGGCAGCGTTACGGTCCCGACACAGCCGTTCTCGCAGCGCCCGGGCCTCCGCCTGGGGCAGGTTCGCCAGCACCGTGGCCGCCGCCAGCCGGTAGAAGTCGTTAGCGCTGGCGGCCTGCCCCCGGCACTCGTCCAGCAGCACCGCCTCCGCCGCGGCCCGCTCCTCCGGGGGGAGGGCCGCCATGAACTGGCGGAAGCGGGGGTAGAGGCGCTCGCTGAGCAGGGTGCAGACCGGCCCCACCGGCTCCACGGCGTCGGTGTGCCAGCTGCCCCACCAGTGGTGGAGTGCGTAGGAGTCGGGGAAGCGCGCCCCCGGCGCCGGCCGCTCCTGCCAGCCGAAGGGGTAGAAGCAGGCCGGGGGCAGCCGCGTCACGCCCGACCCCGGGGTGCCCGCCGCCGGGCGGTGGCCCCACAGGGCGAGCTGGCGCTCGAGGAACTGGGGCCCGGTGCTGAGCGCGGAGGTGAAGGGGCGGAAGGCCTGCGCCCAGGGTTCCAGGTGGGCCAGGACCTGGGCGAAGAAGGGGTGGCCGGGCGCGGCGGCGAGCACGGCGATCTCGAGGCGCTGGGGGCCGGTCTCGGTGTGCTGGGGGGCGATGTCGCCGAGGAAGGCGGTCGCCGTGCGGGCCAGGGGGTCGAGGGGCCGCAGGCACTCCACGTCGGTGTCGGCGTAGACGCCGCCGAAGCGGGCCAGGAGCTCGTAGCGGAGGATGTCGGAGCGGGCGCCGGGATTGGTGAAGCCGTCGTAGAGGGCGCGGTTGCGCAGGGGCGGGGGGTTGTCGTCGGTCCAGAGGCGCATCCGCCAGCCGGGGTGGTGGTGCCGCCAGGTGCCGATGTAGTGACGGGCGGGTGCGGGGAGGGGCGCGGGGCCCACCCAGATGTGGTGGATGATCTTCGGGATGTGCATCGGCTCCGCGCCTCCTGACGCGGCCTGAGAGTCTCTACTGGTGCCGTGTCCGAGCTGTGCCCCATCCCAGGCCAAGATGGGTCTCCTCGGTGGACCCAGCATGCGGGCGGGAGGTAGGCCGCAGCAGCCCCGGCCTCCCGGTCGTCCCGCGCCCCCGCCGGCTCTCCCGCGATCCCACGCCTCAGGGGATCCCATAGGCCTCCAGGTAGCGGGGCATCCACGCCTTCGCCGCGCCGACGAAGTGGAAGACGCTCGCCTGCCCCGGCGCGAGGGCGGGGGCGTACCGGCCGGTCTCCGGGTCGCGCCGCAGGCCGTCCAGCATACCCTCTTCCATCTCACCCTCCGGCTCGTAGTTGTAGTGCTTGGGCAGGGCCACGGCGTTGCCGGCCAGGCTGTAGGCCAGGTTCCAGACCATCTCGTCGCGCCAGTGGACGTAGCCGGTGTCGATCCAGAGCGAGGCGAAGGGCTGCATGGCGAGGATCTGCGCCTCCACGCGCGCCAGCGCCTCCCGGTCCCCCAGGAACAGCCCGGCGTTGGCGAAGAGGCGGGGCCGCACGGTGCGCTCGCCCAGCAGGAAGCGCACGTCGCCGCCGTCGCCGCCGCAGCACTGGGTGATCCAGGCCTGCAGGTCGGGGTCTCCCGCGCCCCCTTCCCGGAGCGCCCCCGCGCGCCGCGCCGCGTCCTGCGCGCGCAGGGAGGGCAGGTTGGGGACGGCGTAGAGGCGGCCCCGGCGGCCGGCGAGGGCCCGCTCGAGGAGGGGGCGGAGGGGGCCGAGCACGAGCATGTCGGGCTCGAGGCACAGGTAGCAGCGGGCGTCCACCCAGCGGTGCAGGGAGTAGAGCATGCCCTTCATGGAGGCGTGCGGGGGGACCAGGGAGAGCGGCTCGACGCAGAGGGCGCCGTGGCGGCGGCAGACCTGGCGGCAGGCGTCGTCGGCACCGGGCATGAAGGCGAGGAGGGTGTGGTCCAGGCCCTCCAGGCCGCCGTTCTTTTTCAGCGAGCGGAGGCACATGTCCAGCAGGCCCTCGAAGCCGGGGGTGGCGACGAGGGCGACGCAGACGTGGCAGCGCCGGGGGCCGCCGGTACGGGGGTCGCGGAGGGGGCCCGCCGCGGTGGGGACCTGGTTGCGGCTCAGGCAGTCGATCCCGTGGCCGGGCACGGGCGTCGGCGGCTCGTAGGCGGCGGCGATCAGGTCGCGGGGGAGCGCCTTGAGGCCCTGCCAGGCGGTGACGCGCAGGTGGAGGTTGTTGTCCGCGGCGACCTCCAGGCCCAGGCGGGCGGCCTCGAGGTCGGCGTGGTCGCGGGCGACGGTGTAGACGGCTGCCTTGGCGGCCTGGCGGACGAAGTCGTTGCGGTCTGTGACCAGCGCCCTCAGGAGGGGGAGACCGGCGGGCCCCGCGTCGGCCAGGCGGCGGGCGGCCTCAAGGCGGGCAACGTCATTCGCGGAGGACGCGGCCTCCGCCAGTCGGGGGTCAATCATACTGGGCCCCGCTCTGATTCCGTCTGCCACATGATGTGGACATTTTGAAAGCCTCAAGGAAGGCAGGCGGTCGCCCTTGGGCGCCACGACTGGGCCATCCGGCATCCAGTGTAGTGCAGCAGAGAGCAGAAGGTGCGGACCTCACGCGGGGCAGGGCGCTGGTCTTGCCATGATGGTCGGCGGCAAGGAAGGAGCGGCGCTCCTCCTCCGTGAGATAGAGCCGATTGCCGACGGGATCAAAAAACTCCGACATGGCGTTTCCTCACTTGCAACAGTTCTCAGGAATGTTGTTGCATATTTGCGTGAACTCTCGCTACCATGGCCAGAGCTGCCCATGAAGACGGGCCTTCCCGCGCAGCCAGGCGGGGTCTTCCCAAATGCGGTCGGTGGCGCTCCCGGTCCAGTAGCGCGGACTCCACGGCGCGAGCCCACCATTCTGCGGATGGCGTGGATCGGGCACCGCGTCCGTCACCACGTACCGTAGCCGTTGCGGCCCGACCCACCGGTAGCGCCCCACGCCGCCCGGCCCAAAGAAGAAGCGCCCCGTCACCGCGTCTACACAGCAGAGCGCGCCCCGGATCGGCCCTCCTGAGTCAAACCCCGTGCTGCCACCCAGGAACGCGAAGCGCCGACCGTCGGGAGACCACCGTATGTCGGCCACTTCATCGAAGTCTGTGAACAATCCTGGGTAGCCCACCAACCGGGGGGATGGCCCGTACGCCAGTACAGCAGGCGGAACTGGATCACATCCGGCCCTGTTCCCGCTTGCTTATGCGCTTCTTTCACCGCCTCGACGGGATTTCCTCCTTCCGATGGATACTTTTTGTATATTCTCTGCGAAATTATGACTTGTTGTCTCTTCCGCAGCGTTCAATGGTCTCACCGAGAGGGCGACCTGCGGACAATACACGGGGTCATCTGTTGCCGGCGCGGGCCCGGATCACTTCGTCGGCTTCTCTGTGGCACTCCGTACGGTCTGGTCTGCAAAGCCGTCGTCCCCGCCGTCCGGCCTCTCAGGCGTCCCGGAGCCTCTCAAAGACCGTGAGGGCCTGGGCGACCACCTGGTCCATATTGTAGTACTGGTAGGTCCCCAGCCGCCCCGCGAACGTCACCCCCGGCGTCGCCTCCGCCAGCGCCCGGTAGCGCGCCGCCAGCGCCCGCGCCTCCGGGCACGGCACCGGGTAGTAGGGCTCCCCCGCCGCCTGCGGGTACTCGTAGGCCAGCGTCGTCCGCTCCCGCCCCGGTCCGAACGCCTGCCCCGTCATTTGTGTGAACTCGGCCACGCGCGTGTAGGCGTGCTCGTTGGGGTGGTTGACCGCCGGGGCGGGCAGCGCCCGGGTGACGGGCCGGGTCTCGAACGCGAAGCGCAGGGAGCGGTAGGGCAGGGCACCGAGGCTGTGGCCGAAGAACTCGTCGACGGGGCCGGTGAAGACCACGTGGCGGTGGGGGACGGTGTCCTTGACCTCCCGCCAGTCCGTGCCCAGCCGCAGCTCGATGGCGGGGTGGGCGAGCAGGCGCGCGAACAGGGCGGTGTAGCCGCCTTTGGGCAGGGCCTGGAAGGCGTCGGTGAAGTAGCGGTCGTCGGTGTTCGTGCGCACGGGGATGCGGGCGGTGACGGAGGCGTCCAGCTCCGACGGGTCCCGGCCCCACTGCTTGCGGGTGTAGCCGCGGAAGAGCCTCTCGTAGAGGTCGCGCCCGACCCGGCCGACGACGGCGTCCTCGGCGGTGCGGGGGTGGGCGCGCGGCTCGGCGCGGGCGGCGAAGAAGGCGGCGCACTCCGCGTCGGTGCGCAGGTCCAGGCCGTAGAGCCGGTTGACGGTGGTGCGGTTGATGGGGACGGGGAGGAGCAGGCCGTCCACCTCGGCGAGGACGCGGTGCTCGTAGGGGCGCCAGTCGGTGAAGGCGGACAGGTACCGGAAGATGCGCTCGCTGTTGGTGTGGAAGACGTGGGGGCCGTAGCGGTGGACGAGGACGCCGGCGTCGTCATAGAAGTCGTAGGCGTTGCCGCCGACGTGGGGGCGGCGCTCGACGAGGAGCACCGTCTTGCCGGCCTGGGAGGCGAGGCGCTCCGCGAGGACGCTGCCGGCGAACCCGGCGCCGACGATCAGGTAGTCGAACACGGGCGGCCCCCTCCCCCTGGGGAACATGGCCGGCCCCCTTCCCCCGCGGGGCCGGAGTGTCCCGTTGCGGGTCCGGCCTCTTCTCCCGCGCTGTTGTCACCTGCTGTCGAGATGCGGCTGCCCCCGGCCCCCTCGCCCGGTGTCGCGCGGGCGCCCTCGCGGCTCGCATGCCGGGCGGTGGCGCGGCGGTCGATGTAGAAGGCGTCGGCCAGTCCCAGGCGCACGGCGTCGAGGCAGTAGGCCGGGTCCTCGGCCATCGCTGGAGAGCCGGGGCGGGCGAGCGGATTGAAGCGGAAGCGCAGGCGGCTGAAGACGCTCCAATGGATGAGCATGTAGCCGCAGGTGCCGAAGGCGCAGCGGATCACGCCGTTCTCCTCGGTGACGGGCAGGTCCCAGTCCGGGTCGGCCATGTGGCCGGGGAAGACGTAGTGGATCGGGGCGTGCTCGCCCCGCCCCGGCACCAGGCCGCCGCACAGGGGCCTGCCGAGGGCGAGGAGGCGGCGCAGCCCGTCGGGCGCGGGGACGACGTCGGCGTCGACGAAGAGCAGCCAGTCGGCGCCCTGGCCGAGGGCGTAATCGAGGGCCATGTTGCGGGCGGTGACGATGCCCAGCAGCCGGCGCTGGTCCCGGTCGTCCTCCGGGAAGGCACCCTCCCAGCCGCCGCGGTGCCAGGGCTCGACGAGGGAGGGGGTGGGGTGGGCGGCGAGGAACGCCTCGAGGGGGGCGAAGTCGGCGGCCCCATCGGTCTGGACGCTGACGTAGAGGCGGATGACACCCTCCATGGCCAGGACGGCGGGGACGGCGGTGAGCTGGTCGGCCGCCTTCCGGTCGCACAACAAGGTCGCCGCGATCACCGTCATGGCGCCTCCCTCCCCTTCAGCGGCCCTGATTTCCGCGCCACCCCGTACTCCGTCCGCCGGCGGTCCGCCTTCCACTGCGGCGTTCCCGCGCCCTTCTCCCGGCGCGTCCCCGTCCTCCAGCTCCCCGAAGGCGGGGGGACAGCCGTTCGGGCACTCCCCGTAGGGGCGCCCCGAGCCGCAGGGGCAGGGCGCGCCGGCGTCAACGGCCGGCGCCGCCTTCGGGACGCCCGCCCAGGCGTCCTCGATCGAGCGCCAGGACGGCTGGGGGAGCACCGTGCCCCGGCTCTCCTGGATCGCCCGCAGCGTGTACAGCAGCGGGGCCGCGGTCGTGCGCACGTCGTGACGGGCCCGGACGTGCCGCGCAAGGAACGCGCCCCGCTCGCGCCGCCCGTCGGGGTCCTCCAGCAGCCGGACGGCGTGGGCGGCGAACTCCGCCGGGGCACGGGCCACCTCGCCGCCGCGCCCGCCCGTCTCGCGGTGGAAGCGCCAGTAGGGGGCCACCGGGCTGGCGACGTAGGGGGTGCCCCAGGCGCCGTGCTCCAGCAGGCGCAGGCAGGACTTGCAGCGGTTGAAGACGTCGTTTCTGAGCGGCGCGAGCGCCAGGTCAAAGGCCGAGAGCACGCGGGGGGCGCGCCCGAACGGCGCCGGCGGCAGGAAGACGACTCGCCGCAGCGGCAGTCCCCAGCGCTCGACGCAGAAGTGGCAGGCCAGGTGGGGGTCGGTGAAGAGGCCGAAGAAAGTGTTCTCCGTCCGGGCGAGGACCCGGGCGACGGCGTCGCCCAGTTCCAGGAGGCTGTCGTAGTGGGTGTTGCTGCCGGCCCAGCCGAAGAGCAGGCTGTCCGCGTCAACGGCACACCCCTGCCGCTCGGCCAGCGCCCGCCAGTTGAAGCGCGGCGCCTCCAGGTCCCAGTCCCGCTCCCCGAGGGCCAGGTCCAGGCCGTTGAAGAGCACATGCGAGGACCTGGCCGGGCCGCCATCCCGGCTCAGGGCGTGTTCGTACTGAGCCTGTAGCTCCCGGGTCGAGAAGATGGCCCCATCGGCGGCCGCCATGAAGCGGGAAATGCTGTCCAGGGCGGACCGGCCGGCGGGGGCGGCCGGGTCGTACGCGGGGAAGGCGGGGCTGGTCCGGGAGACGTGGTGCAGGCAGTCGTCGAGGTCGTAGACGACGGTGGCGCCGCTGAGGCGGGCGACGGCCTGGACGTCGCGCCGGAACGCGTCGGTGTAGGCCCGCGAGAGGTAGAGGACGTTGGCCCCGAGGAAGCTCTCCAGGGGGATCGGGGCGTCCGCCCGGCGCACCTCGACCCGGGCGCCCTGGGCGGCGAGGCACATCAGGGGGTAGCGGACGCGGTAGTGGCCGCAGGCGCCCTCGTCGGGGGCGACCCCGAGGACCGTGAGGGCGGAGGCGGGGAGGCCGGGCCGTCCCGGGCTCCGGTACAGCAGGCCCGCCGCGCCCGCCGGGCCGTCGCCGGTCTGCGGCGGGGCCGGGTTCGGCGCCTCCGAGTCTGGCGCCTCGAAGAACTTGGCCAGCACGGCCCTGGGGATCTCGGCCGTTGCCGCGGCGCGGCCGACCGGGATGTCTGACGCGTTCATTCTGATCTGCCCCCTGATCTGCCCCGCGGGAAGCGGCGTCTCCCGGACGCCCTTCCAGGCAGCCTTCCGGGCGGCCCTTTTCCTGAAAGGCCGTGTTCGCGCCCGCGAATCGAACCGTCGTCGGACGTTGACGCGGCGCAAAATTTCAAGTATAATACAGACACCTTCATTATACAGATTGTAACTTACTTTTGAAACCTTTGACTTAAATCACCGTCCGTCTTTAAGGGTGGAGTTACCCAAGAACGGCGGGCCGCCCTCGGCCATCGCGCGGGGACGGGACATCGGCCCGTGGTGAGGACCGGAAAACGCGTGGCCGGCGAATATTCCGTATGCACGGCTGGTCCCGGCCGGTCCAAGAGGGTGTCCGAGATCCGAGAGGGTGTTCCATGTCCGCGTCCGCCCGGTGGGCCGACCTCTACAACCAGACGCCGCTGTGTGACGTGCCGCGCCACTATGCCGGACTCAACGGCGCGCCCTTCCTCCTGGAGTACCTCACCGAGGTCCTGCGGCGCTGCCCGCCGGGCGGCCGCACTCTGGAGACGGGGGTTGGCTCCGGCTACGGCGCCGTCTGGCTCTCCGAGCGCGGCCTCCGGGCCGAGGGCATCGACTACGCCCCCGCGCTCGTGGAGCGCGCCCGCCTGGTCAACAACGTGCTCGGGGGCCGGGCCTCATTCCGGGTGGGGGACCTCTTCGATCTCTATCCTGACCCTCACTCCGCCGCGCGGGGCCGCTACGACGTGATCCACCACCAGGGCGTGCTCGAGCACTTCCCGGCGCCCCAAATCCGGGCGGCGCTGGCCCAGCAGGTGGCCTTGGCGGACTGGGTGGTCTTCAGCGTCCCCTCCGTCTTCTACCCTTTCGCCCCGGAGTTCGGCGACGAGCGCCTGCTGCCGCTCGAGGAGTGGGCGCGGGTGCTGGCCCCCTTCGACGTGGCGGGGCTGCGCTACTACGGCGACCCGCGCCTGGGCGGGAAGGAGCACGTCCTGGGCGTGCTGCGCGGCGCGCCCGCGGCCCCGGCGCTGCGCGCCCTGATGCGCCCGGGGGCCGAGCCGTACCCCGCCGGCGTCTCCGCCGTCGTCCACACGCGCAACGAGGCCCGCCACATCGCGGCCTGCCTGGAGACCCTGACCGGCTGGGCCGACGAGACGATCGTCTGCGACATGGAGAGCGAGGACGCCACCGTCGAGATCGCCCGCCGCTACACGGACAACATCGTCCGCCACCCCCGGATCCCCAACTTCGACCGGGCGCGCAACGTGTCGGCGATGCGGGCGGCGTGCCGCTGGGTGTTCTACCTGGACGCCGACGAGCGCGTCCCCCCCGGCCTCGGCCCGGCGCTGCGGGCCCTGATCGACGGGCCGGACCCGCCCTTCGCGGCGCTGCTCATCCCCTTCCGCCACCACTTCGCCGGCCGCTGGATGCGCTGCCTCTACCCGGGCTACACGGCGCCGCGGCTGCTGAGGAACGGGCGGTTCCACTTCAACCCGCGCCTGCACTCGGGCGCGCAGGTGGACGGGCCGGTCCTCTCGTTCCCGCCCGACGACCCGGGCCTGGCGCTGGAGCACTTCTCCTTCGACAGCCTGGCGCACTACCTGGAGAAGCTCAACCGCTACACGGACGGGGAGGCGGCGGACATGCACCGGGACGGGCGCCCCTTCCACTGGCAGGACGCGGTCGCCCACTTCGTGGCGGACTTCCAGGCCTACTACGACCGGGGCGGCGCCCCCCAGGACGGCGTCCACGGCTTCCTCTACTCGTTCCTGTCCGCCTTCTACCGGTTCGAGCAGCACGCCAAGCTCTACGAGCGCCGCTTCAGGGGCGGGCAGCTGCAGCCGCCGGAGGAGCAGGTCCCGGCGGGCGCGGAAGAGGTCCTGGAGTTCGCGCTGGCGGCGGCGCGGCGGCGGCCCCGCCCGGCGCCTACGGAGGTCCGGCTGGCGGCGGGCGGGGCGCCGGTGGTGTGGAGCGGGCCGCTGCTGGACCCGAGCGGCTACGGCGACGAGGTGCGCCAGCTCGTGCTGGCCCTGGAGGAGACCGGCGCCGCCGGGGGGGAGGAAACGCGTGAGGCCGGCGGGGAGACCGGCGCGGCCGGCGGGCCGGGGGGAGCCCAGGGCGAGGAGGCGGCGGGCGGCGACGGGGCGGCGGGCGGCCCGGTGGCCGCGCAGGTGACGCCGTGGGGCGAGCGGGAGGCGCCGCTGGGGGCGGGGGAGCGGCGGCGGCTGGAGGCCCTGACGCGGCGGGCGGCGGCGCCGGGCTTCGTGCAGGTGGTCCACAACTTCGCCCCGCTGTTCCGGCGGGACCCTCGGGCGCGGGCGGCGGTGGGGCGGACGATGTTCGAGACGGACCGGCTGCCGGCGGACTGGGTGCGGGCGTGCAACGCGATGGACGCGGTGTGGGTGCCCGGCGAGTTCAACCGGGGGACCTTCGCGCGGGCGGGCGTGGCGGAGGACAAGCTGATGGTGGTGCCCGGCTGCCTGGACCCGGGGCCGTTCCGGGACGCGCCCGCCCGGGGGGCGGCTCGCGCGGGCCTGCCGGCCTCCGTTCAGGAGGCCCTCGCCGGGGACGCCTTCGTGTTCCTGGCGGTCTTCGACTGGACGCTGCACAAGGGCTGGGACGTGCTGCTGCGCGCCTTCCTGGAGGAGTTCGCGGGGGAGGGCCGCGCGGGGGAGCCGGACGTGCGGCTGCTGCTCCGGGTCTGGTCCAGCCTGGGCCTGGGCGCGGACGGCATCCGGGCACAGGCGGCGGCGTGCGTGCGGGAGGCGCTCGGCGCGGACGTGGCGGCGCGCGAACTGTCGGCGCGCGGGCGGGTGTGGTTCGCGTTCGAGCACCTGGACCCGGAGGGCCTCGTCGCCCTCTACGGGGCGAGCGGGGCGTACGTGCTGCCGAGCCGGGGCGAGGGGTGGGGGCGGCCGTACCTGGAGGCAATGGCGAGCGGGCTGCCGGTGATCGGGACGGGCTGGGGCGGCAGCACCGCCTTCATGACGCCGGAGACGAGCCTGCTGGTCGACTACGACCTGGCCGACGTGCCGGAGCGGGGGTGGCGGGAGGTGCCGGCGTACCGGGGGCACCGCTGGGCGGAGCCGCGCGCCGCGCACCTGCGCGCGCTGATGCGGCGGGTCGTCGCGGACCGGGAGGAGGCGGGGCGGCTGGGCGAGCGGGCGCGGCGGCACGTGGCGGCACACTTCAGCCGGGCGGCGGTGGGGCCGCTGGTGGCGGCGGCCGCGGCGCAGGTGCGCGCGCGGCACACGCCGCACCCGGTGATGGCCCCCGCCGCCCCCGGGGCCGGCGCGTCGCAGGCCCCGGGGGCGACCGGGCCGCCCCACGTCTCCCCGCCTGACGCCGTCCCCATCCGGGTGCGCTGGGAGGGGGCGCAGCTGCGGTGGCACAGCCTGGCGCACGTCAACCGGGAGCTGTGCCTGGGGCTGCTGGACCCGGCACTGGTAGGTCCCCCCGGCGTGGAGCTGTCCGTCTGCCCGACCGAGGCGCCCGAGTTCGGCCCCGACGGGGACCCGCGCCTGGCGCGGCTGGCGGCGCGGGCGTTCGCGCCGCTCTCCGGCCCCGCCGACGTGCATGTGCGCCACGGCTTCCCGCCCCGGCTCGGCCCCGCCGACGAGGGGCGCCTCGTGCTGGTCCAGCCCTGGGAGTACGGCTACCTGCCCCGGGAGTGGGTGCCGCAGATCGCGGCGCACGTCGCCGAGGTCTGGTGCTACAGCCGCTACGTCCGGGAGGTCTACCGGGCGAGCGGGGTGGCGGAGGCGCGGCTGCGCCTGCTGCCGCTGGGCGTGGACGCGTCCGTCTTCCGCCCGGACGCGCCCCCCTACGTCTTCACGACCGAGGCCGGGGCGGCGGAGACCCCGGAGGGCCTGCGCGGCCGGTTCGTGTTCCTGTACGTGGGGGGCACGATCCACCGCAAGGGGGCGGACGTGCTCCTGGAGGCCTACCGGCGCGCCTTCGGCCCGGCGGACGCCGTGGCCCTGGTGGTCAAGGACACGGGCACGCGGACCGTCTACCGGGACCAGAACGAGGCGGCCCGCATCCGGGAGATGATCGCCGACCCGGCGATGCCGCGGGTCGTCTACCTGGACGAGGAGCTGCCGGCGCACCGGCTGGCGGGGGTGTACGCGGCGGCGGACTGCCTGGTGGCGCCCTACCGGGGGGAGGGCTTCTGCCTGCCGGCGCTGGAGGCGATGGCCTGCGGGACGCCGGTCATCGTGCCGGCCGGGGGGCCGACCGACGACTTCGTGGACGAGGCCGTGGGCTGGCGGGTGGCGGCGGCCCGCCGGCCGTGCCCGGAAGGGCGGGTCGGGCCGTGGGAGTGCGTGGGGCTGCCCTGGATGTTCGAGGTGGACCCCGACGACCTGGCGGGGCTGCTGCGGGAGGTGCGTCAGGACCCCGGGCTGGCGCGGCGCAAGGGCGAGGCGGCGGCCCGGCGGGTGGCGTCGGGGTGGACGTGGGGGCACTCGGCCGCGGCGGCGGCGGGGCTGCTGGGCGACCTGCGGTCCCGGGCCGTCCCGGGGTGGACCGGGCTCGCGCCGACGGGCGCTGAACCCGAGGGCGGCCGCGCGGCGAGGGGCGAGGGCCCGCCGGGGCGGGAGAGGCCCGGCCCACCGCCTGCGGAAGCGCCGCCCCGACCGGTGACGGCCCCGCCGCTCCCCGCCCTGCCGGTCCAGTGGCGGCCGCCGGCCGCCGTCCGGGCCGGGGAGGACACCCGACTGGAGCCCGCCCGCCGCCACGGCGGCCCGACCATCTCGCTGTGCATGATCGTCCGGGACGAGGAGCGCGTCCTCGGTGACTGCCTGCGGAGCGTCTGCCCCTGGGTGGACGAGGTCGTCGTGGTGGACACCGGCTCCACCGACCGCACGCCCGAGATCGCGCGCGCGCACGGCGCGCGCGTCGAGTCCTTCGCCTGGTGCGACGACTTCTCGGCCGCGCGCAACGCCTCGCTGGCCCACGCCACCGGCGACTGGATCTTCTGGATGGACGCCGACGACACCCTCCCGGAGGACTGCGGGCGGCGGCTCCACGACCTGGCGCTGCGGGCGCCGGAGCGCACCGCGGGCCTGATCGTGCAGGTGCAGATCCCGCCCGGTCCGGGGGAGGCCGGCTGCACGGTCGTCGACCACGTCAAGCTGTTCCGCAACGGCCTGGGCCTGCGCTTCGAGGGGCGCATCCACGAGCAGATCCTGGAGCCGATCTACCGGGCCGGGAGCCAGGTCGAGCGCACCGACCTGTACGTGGTCCACTCCGGCTACGACCACAGCCCGGAGGGCCAGCGCCGGAAGCGCGCGCGGGACCTGCGGCTGCTGGAGCTGGACCTGCGGGACCGGCCGGACCACCCGTTCGTGCTGTTCAACATCGGGATGACGGCCTTCCACATGAAGGAGTACGACCGGGCGCGGGCGGCGCTGGAGCGGTGCCTGGCGCTGAGTCGGCCCCAGGAGTCCACGGTGCGCAAGGTCTACGCGATGCTGGCGGGGTGCCTCCAGGGGCAGGGCGACGTGGCGGGGGCGGTGGCGCGGGCGGAGCAGGGACTGGCGCTGTACCCGCGGGACCCGGAGCTGCTGTTCCGGGCCGGGGTTCTCCACCACCAGGCGGGCGACCTGGCCGCCGCCGAGGCCAGTTACTTAAGGCTGCTGACGGACCGGGAGGTGGGCCACATCGACAGCCTGGATGTGTCGATGACGGGGTTCAAGGCGCACCACAACCTGGCGCTGGTGTACCAGGACATGGGGCGGTGGGCGGAGGCGGAGGCGCAGTGGCGGGCGGCGGTCGGGCAGGAGCCGGGGTTCGGGCCGTCGTGGGCGGGTCTGGCGGAGCTGTGCCGGCGGCAGGGGCGGCTGGCGGAGTTCGAGGCGGCGGCGGAGCGGGCCGCCCTGCTGGACCCGGCGCTGGCCCAGCGCCTGCGTCCCCGGGCGGGGGGGCCGGACCCGGGGGGGCAGGCCTGACCGGGACGGTGCCGGGAGGCGGCTCGGCGCGCGGGCCGCGAGCCGATCCGCCGCTGGACCCCGGCGGCGTGGGCCAAGTGCCTGCCGGCCCCGGCGGACGCGCGGGGGACAGGGGGATCATCCTCCCGTTCGAGGACCGCAGGGTTGGGGAGGGCCGGAGGGCCCTCAGGGAGGCCAGACCATGGCTGTCGGGATACCCGGCGCGGACAGCTCCGTGCCGTTCGCGGGGCATTTGCTCGACTTGGCACGCGACTTCTTCGGCGAGACTCCCCGGTTCTGGGGGCGCTATTTCAAGTCCCCCGGGATCCCCGGCCCGGCCGTCTACCGGCCCGCCTGGGAGAACGGCCCGCTGCGGGCGAACGGCCTGCGCGTGCTCCCGATCGCGCAGCAGACGGGCCATGTCTCGTCCGGCGCCGACACCGGGGCCGAGGACGGCGCCGGCAACGCCGAGGCGATCGTCGCGGCCTTCGGCGCCGACGCGGTCGCGGCCCAGGGGGGCCAGTTCCTGGTGTTCCTCGACGTGGAGGGGCCGCCGAGCCTGTCCGCGGACTATTTCATCGGGTGGGCGTCGGCCCTGCGTGTCCGCAGCCGGGAGCTGAGCGGCGACCGGTTCGAGCTGCTGCCCTGCGTGTACGCGCGCACCCACGACGACGCGACGTGGCGTGCCCTGCGGCAGGCGCAGGCGGCCGGGGCGCCGTGCTTCGGGGCGTGGGTCGCCCGCCTGCGGAACAATGCCTGCGACCAAGGGTTCGCCGAGTGGGACTCCGGTTTCTGCGAACCGGCCTTTGATCTGCCGTTTCCGGTGCTGCTCTGGCAGTTCGCGCAGGACTGCCCCGACGGCAACGGCATCGACTGCGACCAGACCAACCCGGCGGTCAGTGGCGCGGAACTGTTCCTTGCCCGGCTCATTTTGCCGCCGGAGGGCTGACGGTCCGGGCTCGCCGCCCGGCCGCCCAGGTGTGCGCATGGCCGACGCGCGGGTCCCGCCCCCGCCACGCGCCTCTCGACACGCGGTGCGTCATCCGGGACGCCCGATCAGGAGATCTTCCATGCCCCTTGTTCAACGAAAGCAGGATGCGACGCACCCCATCGGGGACAGCCCGCTCTGTACGGCCTGCGTCGTCGGCCCGTTCGTGCCCGGCAGCGCCCTGGACTATGTGGTTACGTCGGGGCTCGCCCTCGTCTACACGCAGGTCCAGACGGCGGCCCAGGAGATCCAGGTCAAGAGTGCCACCGTGGTCCGCGACGATGGCTCCGCGCTCGGTGTCCTGTTCGCGGTCGAGTCGCTGATCGGGGCCGGGGCGGCCACGACCGGCCGGGCACTGGTCCGCGTCACGAGCGCGCCCGCCGCCGGCGGCATCCTCCGGCCGGACCTGACGGCGCTCTCGGCACCGGGATCCGGCGATCAGGTCGTCATCCGCGCTGCCTCCGGGCCCGTCGCTGGGACGGTCGCGGACTCGGCCCGGACGATCCCCACCCCAGTGGACGGCGGCCCCGACCTGGACGACGGCTTCACCGTCCGCCTGCCGGAGGATGCCGCGTTGAACATGCAGGACTCCGGCGCCCCGGTCCTGGCGGCGGACGGGTCATGGCTCGGGATGTTCCTGTACGAGGACCCGGCCGCCCCCGTCGCCTACTGCACCAAGGCCGTCAATATGTGAGCGGCCACCGGGAAAGCCGCCGACGAAGAACAGGAGACCTGCTCATGCCGAACGTCCTGACACGGGCCCGGGGATGGCTCTGGGGGGGCGCGCCAATCCTCGCGGTCGCGCTGGCCGCAGCCCTGCCCCTGCCGCTGCGGGGCGAGACTGGCCCGCCCGCGACCGTCCAGGGCGATCCCGCCGCGCTCGCGGACACCGCCCTCCAGGCCGTGGTCGGGCAGATCGCATTGGACCTCCACGACAGGCTCGTCAACACGGTGACGACGGTGACCTGGCCCATCGTGCCTCATGACCCGGCGGGGCCCTTTGCGCCGCCGGCGGAGACGCCGATCGAGATCGGCAACGTCGACTTCGCGCGGTACAACGCCGGGACCCGGCAGGACCTGCCAGCCCGGAGCCAGAACGCGGCCCGGATCATGGCCGAACTCCGCGGGGACCTCCGTGACGATCAGTTCCTGTCCCTGCTCATGGATGACGGCGTGGACCCGCTCAAGGCGGGCGAGGTGGCCATCGACCGGCGGCGCGTCCTGGACATCCTCCGGGACTACGCCGGCGCCGCACTCTCGCTCCAGGTCGTGTCCGGCACGCAGCCCCTGCCGCCGCAGGCCGTCCCCTCCGAGCGGCTCACCTGGAGCTTCGTGCCGCACCGGTACGCCATCGGCGCCGGCAGCTATTACGTCTTTGACGTGAGTGTCGTCGCCCGGGACGTGGGCCTGACCCTCGACCCGAAGAACGGGGCGACCCAGAGCGTGAAGGTGACCATGACGCTGCTCCCCGATCCCAACCTGCCGGTCATCCACGCCGCGGACCGGTCCGCGACGGCCGAGGAGGAGGGCCTCTCCGACGAGGCCACCAGCGAGCAGACGGCGTCCCAGGAGGGGGCCGGCGCCCTTAAGCCGCTCCTGCTCTTGTTCGGACTGCCATCCGCGGACAGCCTGAGCGGCCCGGCGGAGACGGCCCTGCTGAACAACCCGCACGTCAGCGCCATCGCGGGCATCGTCACCTCGCGGGGCGGCAATAAGAGCCTCACCGGCGTCAACGCGCTCCTGTCGGAGACGCCGTCGCGCGGCGGCCTGCCGGGCGTCACCGCCGGGGTCGTCGACGGGAAGGGGGTCTACGTCGGCCCGAGCGTGACTCTCGGCGACGGGGCGCTGGTCCTCTCCGCCGGGCCGCAGTTCCCGAGCCAGGGGACGTCCGGCACGCAGTTCTCCGGCGCCGCCAGCCTCGACCTCTCGCGGCTGCTCTTCGGCAAGCCCGCGCCCGACCGGACCGGGCGCTCCATCAACGTCAGCCCCCAGCAGGTCACCGGCCTGTACACCAGCCGCCAGATCCTCACCGGCGACGGCGTCCTGGCCGTCAAGGGGCCGTCGGGGGCAATCCTCAAAGTCTTCCCGGGGGACGACAGCGGGGGGGGCGGCCTGGCGCAGCTGCACCTGACCCACGCCGGCCGCGACGCAGCCTTCCTCACGCCCGGCCGCTACACGATCACCGACAACGGCGTCGGGCGCGCGGCGATAATCCTGAGGGATAAGGTCGTGGTGGGTCCGGGGAGTGTCACCCGTGTCCTGATTCCCGCCCGCCCGCCGGGGGCCGGCGCGCCCGCCCCCGGCGGCCCGATCCCCGTCCTGCCGGCCCCCGGCGGCGTGACGCCCGGCAGTCAGCCGACCCCCCGCCCGCCCGCCCGGCGGGCGCCAACACGGCCGGCCCCGCCGGAGGGACCGGTGCGCCCCCAGGGGAACCCGGCCCCGCGGCCCCGCCCGTCACCGGCCGGCCCCCGCCCCGGCCCCGCGCCGGGCGTGGTGTCCGGGAGGGTCCTCGTCCACCCGCCACTGGTCGCCAACGTCGTCCTGGAACTGCGCCGACCGAGCGGGCGGCCCCTGGACGTGCGGTCCCTGCATGACGCGCAGAGGCTGCGCGACGGGGGGCAGAGCTTCCGCTTCACCGGGGTGGGACCCGGGGCGTACGTGCTCGTCGTCCATGTCCCCGGAGACAGGCGGGTCTGGACAAAATCCGCGGGCGGCGGGCCGAACGCCGCGCCCGTGACGATCACCGTGGATCCCGCCACGGCTTCGGAGGAGTAACCGCGCGAAACCGGAGGGTGGCCGCGCGAAAGGGGCACCGCGTATGGGCTGGACGACGCTGCCGCTCGACATGGGCAAGGTCCTCGAATTCCTGGACGCCTGCCTCGAGGCGGGGGTCAACTACGGCGTGACGGACGGGAACAAGATCCCGCACCACGGGGCCGTGCCCGGCGTCGACTTCAAGCACGTCGACTGCAGCGGCTTCATGTGGGAAGCAGTCTGGCGGGGCATCCGGCCCGCCGTCTCCACCTTCCCCGACGGGTCCGTTCGGCAGCACGACTGGGTGCGCAACCACGGGTTCGAGCCCAGTTCGCCGAAGGCCGGCGGGCTCGGCGACGGCCTCGTCCGCATCGCCTTCCTGGCCCCGGTGTTCCGGGGCCGCACGAAGGTCAAGGATGGCCACGTCACACTGATCTATTTGGGGTGGACCATCGAGTCCCACGGCGGCCGCGGCCCGGATCGCCGCGCGTGGGGGAGCCTCACCTGGCACGACGCGACCGACGTCTATGTCCTGGCCGATGCGTCCGATTGACCGGCGGGCGAGCGCGGCCGCGCTCGCCCGCGAGGAGAAACGCCCATGACGACCGCGGATTGCCGACCACCAGCCCGCTGGACCATCGGGACGACGCTGCTTCTCTGTTCGGCCCTCGTCCTCATCGCCGCCATTCCCTGGCTCCGGCTCGGAACCGGCGCCACCGCCGCGGGCGCCCGGGCCCACGAGTGGCTGCTCACCCTCGCCCTGGTGCTGGCGTTCGTGGTCGTCGCCGGGCACGGCCTCAAGGGCGTCCTGCCGGGCGCGTTCATCGACAGCCGGAACCACATCAGCCTCTCGCGGTTCCAGCTATCCTGCTGGACCGCGGTCGTCATCTCCGCCTGGGTCTCGGCGGTGCTGTCGAACCTGGCGAATGGGAATGACGCGATGGCGTCCATCGGGGTCCGGGTCCCGCAGGAGCTGTGGTACGCCCTCGGCATCAGTAACGCCTCGCTGGTCGGCAAGAGCCTCATCCAGAGCAACAAGCAAGGGAAGTCTCCGGACACCGATGAGCGCGCCAGCACCTTCCTCCAGTTGCGGAACCAGGGCGTCAACGGAGTCGTCAACGCGGACCCGCCGGACGGCCTGCTCGTCTACAAGCAGTGCCCGGCCGACGCGCAGTTCTCCGACATGTTCCGCGGCGAGGAGACGGGCAACGCCGCCACCCTCGACCTGGGCAAGGTGCAGATGTTCTTCTTCACCGTCGCCCTCCTCGTCTGTTACGCCTTCGCCGTCGGCCGGCACTTCTACAGCGCCGGCGCTGGCCTCGTCACGACCCTGCCGGCGCTCTCGTCCGACTTCGTCGTGCTGCTCGGCATCAGCCACGCCGGCTACCTAAGCCTTAAGGCTGCCCCGCACAGCAGGGAGGACGCCGGCTCCAGCGGGCCCGGTGGCACCGCGACCACCGCGCAGCCCGGCGGCACGGTCCCGCCCGGTGGCCCGGCTCAAGGGCCGCCGACGCCCGCCGACCCGCAGATCGTGCTCCTCTCTCCCGCCACCGGAGCGCCGGGCGACTCGGTCACGCTGACCGGCCAGGGGTTCGGCGCCACGCAGGGCGGCGCGCAGTTGCGCCTGGACAACGTTCCCATCCCGCCGGCGTCCGTCCGCGCCTGGGACGACACCCACGTCGACTTCCTGATCCCGCGCCAGCCTCCGGGCGGACAGGTCTGGCAGCCGAACCAGCAGGTCGCGGTCGCCATCGCCGTCAACGGTCAGGTGTCGCCGGAGACGTTGCCGCTGACGATCCTGCCGCCCGCATCCGGCGCTGCGGGGGCGGCCGGAGGCGCAGACCCCTAACCTTCGTCGGCCCGGGAAAGAGCGGACGTCGCGCCCCCCGAAAGTCGGACGGTCACGCGGGGGGAGCATCCCCTGGGCACAAAGCGGAGGCGGCGTTGAAGCGGAGGCTGTTTTGTCCGGCCGGCGCTGAATTCAGGGCGCAGATCGTCCCCGAAGTCGTCCCCGGCGTCAAGACCGGTGTCAAGCCGGCTGAAGTGCCGCCCGGAACGGGTCGGGCGTGCCCGGCCCGTGAGCGGCGGCATGGACCGAAGTATTGGGGGAAGCCATGCGGCGTCGGCGCGTCGCTTTTTTACGCCGCAGTCCTCGGCCGGGGACACTCCGCTGCTGTCTGGGGACGCTCAATGGCCGTTCCCGTGGGTTTCACATGTCGCGTGTATTGGGCGAGTGGGAGCCGAACTCGGGGGAGGGGACCATCATGGCACGCTTCACCAAGGACGCCGGCCGACCGCTGGCCGACCACGACGCACCCGCGGCGCGCCTCCCGCGTCCCGGAGGCAGGGGCGGCTGCCGCCGAGCTGTCTCCCCGGGCCCGCCTCGCGGCCCGCCCGGACCAGCCGCCTGTCCACGCTCCAGTCACCGAGTGAGTCTGCCGTTCGTGCCGCCGGTGTGGGTCGTGCCGTAGGGGTGGGCGCGCGTGAAGGTGATGCCCGCGCGCCGTTGCCGGGCCTCTCGTGGTGGATGAACTCGCTGCCGACAGACGCAGTCCTGGTGGTCCCCGCGGACCGCGGTGCTTCCTGGCGTCCTGCCGGGAGGCCGGGGAGGTTCGACGTCCTGACCGGGCGAGCGCGGACGCTTGGGGCGCCGCCGGTGCCCGTGCGCCTCAGCGGAAAAACCGGCAGAACTGCTGTTGACATCTGCCGCCGAACGTGGTAAGTTGATTACGGTCTTGATAGAGAAAGGACGCCGTCCGCTAGACCCCGCCTAGTGAGGAATCTTGTGGGCCGCCCGGCCCACGACTGTAGCCCGCGGTTACCGACAAATTCCGCATGTGTCTATCTTGACCACTGCCCCCTCTTTCCGCACTCCCCGACTCCGCCCCGCCAGGCGGAGTCTTTCCTTGTGGCGGGTCGGTGGCCGTGACGGGTCCTCGCGGGGGCTAGGCCGAAGCCGAACTGCCCGTCGCGCCGGGACCGAGGTACTCCTTGCGCTTGAAGTACTCCCGCCCCGCGGTGATCAGATGCCGGAACTTTTCCGGGTGTTTCCCACAGGTCTTCGGAATTTCACGATGGATCGCGTCGAGGAATCGCCAGTCCAGGACATCCGCAAACACGCCGTCGTCCTCGATGATCTTCCTGCTGATCGCTTCCCGGACGCTGCGCAACTCTTTCAGCTTCTCCCGGCGGAGGCCGGCGAACTGCGCGTTGTGTCCCGGCCCGTTCCACTCGTCGTAGACCCGCAGGAAGGTCTCGAACTGGGAGCGGGTCGCGGCATACATGATCGAGTGCAGTGGGTTTTCCGGGTCATGGTGAGCGACGACGGCGAGGACCGTCTTGACCTGGTCACAGGCGTCGTCCTCGAATCCCTGCCGCTCCGCCGCCGCCAGGTCCGTCAAGAGAGCGGCCAGTGTACAAGTCCGGAGGTAGTGGATGGCCCACCCGATGGAGCCTCGGTGTCTGGCCACCCGGATCCGCTGTTTGAGCATCTGGGCTGGAATCATGTAGGAGCGCCTGCTCCCGCGAGTATCGGCCCGCACCACCATCCCCACGACGGTGTCGGTGCCATACTCGCACACCGGCCCACCGCTGAAGCCCTGCGTGATGTAGTCGGGGCGGGCGTCGTCGCCATTGAGCTGGAACCACCCGGTCTCCGTCCGCCCGCTAATTGATCCCTCCGCCCACACCCCGATTTCGGAGTCGCCGGGATAACCGAACGCCTCGACCGGGCGGCCGGCGATGGGCCGGAGGCCGGACATGAGCGAGAATCCCACGGCGGGCGGGCGGGCGGCCTGGATCTCCAACGTGGCGATGTCACCGCCGCTGTCGCGGCAGCGGCGCGTCAGCTTGGTGGCGGCCTCCCAGCCGACGACCCGCGCCTCCTGTGCTGGAGCTTGTGGATCGAAGGGAAACTCCACCAGGATCTTTGATTCCTTCGGGGGGTGGCTTTGCTCATACGGTTCCCGTCCGAGCGCAAAGTTGACGACGTGGGCACAGGTCAGGAGCTGCTGAGACGTGACGAAAAATCCGACCCCCGCGATCCCCCCGCGACCGCTCAATATCCGGACGATATGGTCTTCTCGTGGCACGGATGTTCTCCCTCACTTCCATCTCAGCGTGACCCTGAAGTTTGCCTCCACGCCACCGGAGGTGATGATCACGCCGCTTTCGGCGGTCAGCTTCAGTCCGAATTCGACTTCATACTCGTCCGGCGTGCCGTCGAGGTGGTCCAGGCGGTTAAACTTCTGGGTGATCGCCTGGACGGTCGCCTTCACACTCTCCATCGCCGCATCGAAGGCCTGTCGCGCATGTTCAACCACGCAATCCACCGGCGAGGCCGGCTCGATACCTCCCGAAAGTTCCCCTTCATGCACCTCGACGAAAATGCGGGGGCTTCCGGTCGGTGTTCCCTCTAACTCCAGCAAGGTGGTCATAAACGGTCAACCTCTGTCCCCACTCGGCCCCGCGCGGGCCGGGCGTCTCGGCAGACTGAAAGGCTTCTGCCAATCGACGAGCTCCGTGAGCACCCGGCCCCTCCGGGACCCGGGCCGGCGTCGTCCACAGCCTCCGCGGGGTAGCCGGACAGGTCCTTCGTCGGTACAGGCATTATACCTTAACATTATCAACGAATGTCAATGGAGAATTACCAAAAGTTTTCATGGCCGATGATGCGCGTTCAATTTCAATGCCCGTCGGGTTCGGAGCCGGCGGGCATAGATCCGGCCGCTACAACCTCCTGGTCCCTCTCCCGCTCCTGGTTCCTCTCCCGCGCCAGGCGGGCCACCTCCGCTGTCATTCGGGCGGTCGGTCCCATTCGCTCTGTTGAGGGGCCTCCGGCCGCCGAAGTGCGGCAAAACTGGGCAGTCGGGACTCAGCACGGTATTCAGGAGGAGTATGGGGCGGGAGGAACACAGAATGGTGTGCTTCCGTGCGAGCGATCAATTGCCTCGTTGTCTCCTCCCGGACCGTCTTCCCTCCCCATGCGCCACAACAGAGGCTCCCGATAACAGAGGCATTCCGTGAGCCAAAGGGGGAAGGACAGACTCGACCGGGGACTGCTCCGAAGCCGTGTCATCGCTACTACGGCGATAGTGGCCGGGCCGGCTTGGGCCGCGCGCAGGGGCAATAGCGGCCCGAGCGACACGCGGCCCGAGCAACACGCCGCGCCACCCTGATCGCAGCGGCGTGGTACTCGACGAACGTATCACTGCATGTCCGCGATGCCACTGTCACCCGTGTTCTCGGCCAGCCGCCCCCTCTCGGCCGCCCGGCCCCGGTCGCCGTAGGTTCGACCCGCCTGCCACCCCGCTTTGCCGTCCTCCTCGTCCCGAACCGCCGGGGATGGCGTTGCGCGGCGAGGGCATGCGGTCGAGTCCCCATTAGGGGAGGTGCCGCTTCCCCGTTCCCGGAGGTGTGCCGCTTCCCCCGGTGCGGCTTGCGCTCTCGTCCCTCAGATTGGTGAAGAGGCTGTTGCCGCCCCGGTCGCCACCCGGAGACCACCGACTGACGCTCATGCACGGGGCGACTGGACGCAAAGACGGCCGCCCGCCCCGGTTACCGGCTGTAGAGCAGGCGGAGGGCGGGCTGCCACTCTGTCCCAGGGCACTTGACAAACAGGGATCTTTACAAAAGGGTTTTCACCCTGTCCTCGATCGCCCCGTCGCGCCCCATGGCCCGCAGGTAAGCCCGCACCGTCTCCTCGGCCGCGTTGCAGAACGGCTCCGGCGGGTGCGGCGGGCGGGCGGAGCGAGGCGGCTCCGAAGCGCGCGGCGGATCACCCGCCCGCCGCGCCGGGCGCAGCCCCGGCCCCCGTCCGGGCAGCACGACCTGCAGCAGCCGGTCCGCGGCCCCCCCGCCCGCTCCCGGGCGGCCATGTGTCAGCCGCCGCCGCACAGCGTCGAGATGGCGCACTCCCGGCACTTGGGGTGCGAGAGGATCGTCCGCCCCACCCACCGCCCGCGCTCCTCGGCCCACAGCGTGAGGTCCGGGTCGAAGCGGCCCACCGCGTGCTCCGGCCGGCCGACCGCCTCCGTGCAGCTGTAGATCAGCCCCTCCGGGGTGAAGACGTACTGCTTGTCCGTGCTGGCCTCGCAGTACCAGTAGCGCGGCCCGACCGGCCGCGCCCCGCCCCGCCGGCCCGGCCCCAGCCTCTCCGGCTCCAGCACGCTCACCAGGTACTCCAGGTGCCGCAGGAACCCCAGGTGGCACAGCCGCGCCACGCGCGGGTGCGCCTCCGCCAGCGCCACCACGCGCCGCGCCAGCTCCAGCTCCGAGAGCGCGCGGTCGTACTTGCTCCGGCAGCCCCCCGCCTCCCCGTGGACCGTGACGGGCGCCAGCGCCAGGGCGAAGGCCGGGTGGGCGGGCCAGCCCTTGGCGTGGAGGAAGTCCACCAGCGCCGGCAGCGCGTCCACGTTGGCGGCGTCGAGGTTGACCCGCAGGTCCACGTCGATGCCCAGGGACAGCAGCAGGTCGACCCCGCGCACGATCTCGTCGAAGGTGCCCTGCCCGCCCAGCCGGTGGCGCCGGGCGTCGTGGACGGCCCGCGGCCCGTCCAGGGTGACCTGGACGACCGTGAGGATGTCGGCGTATTCCGTCAGCAGGTCCTCGAAGCGCGCCAGGTTGACCCCGTTGGTGGTCGCCGCGACCAGGAAGCCCTCGGCGGCGGCGTGGCGCAGGATCGCGGCGACGCTGCGGCGGGTGCTGGGCAGCAGCGGCTCGCCGCCGAACAGGGCGATCCAGGGGGGGCCGCTGAGTGCGTCCGCCTGGCGGGCGGCGGGCTGATCGGCGGACGGTTGATCGGCGTACTGTCGGCGCAGGCGGGCGATGGCCGCGAAGGCCCGCCCGACCTGCTCCTCCGCCATCACCCCCTGCGGCTTGTCCGCCAGGCTGTCCCCCTCGAAGCAGTAGCCGTAGGCCAGGTTGCAGGCGAGCGTCGGGCAGAGGGTGTACATCTGGGGCTGCGCGCGCGCCATCCGCTCCCAGGCCCCCGTCACGGCGGCCTCCAGGCAGGCCTCCTCCTCGCCGGGGCCGTCGAACAGGTACAGGCGGGCGCGCAGCGCCGCCTCCTGGGCGGGCGTCAGCGCCGCGTCCTCGCCCCGCCGGAGCCGGTCGAGGCGGGCGACATCGGCGTCGGAGGCCAGGTCGACCGCGCCGGACAGCGGGTTGAAGAGCAGGTGCCGGTCCGGCCCGACCGTCTCGACCAGGAGGCGGCGCATCAGGTGTCTCCCCCCGGCCGCGCCCGGCCGTGCCGGCGCCCCGGCGCGAGGAAGATGCGGCGCGGCGGCCGGTGCCGGGGGGCCGGATCGCACCGCCGCCGGCTCCGGGGACCGCTCCAGGGCGATGGCGCCGCCGTACTGGGTGGTGGCGCCGCCGTACTGGCGCGGCCGCTTGGGGGGACCGGTCCACGCCGGACAGATGTTCCAGCAGCAGACCGGGTCGGCGAACTCGGCGGGGAGGACTGCTCCCCCGCTCGTCGGGCGCGCTGCCCCGTCCGCGGGGGACGCGGCCCAGGCCCGGAAGGCGTCAGGTGTCAATGGGTGCATGAGGGGTTCTCCGGCCGCCGGCCCGAAGTGCGCCGGCGGGCTTCGCGATGAAATTTACGTTGACGTGACAAATAGTTTTCCGGCGGACGATCTACGGCCCGATCGGGACGGTCCAGTCGCCCGGGGACGGCACCCCGCCGGGGTGCGCGGTTCTCTCTCCTTCCTGGGCCGAGCCCCCGAGAGGGGAGGCCCCCTGAAACTCTGCGGCGGCCGGGGCGCGGACATGCCGCCGCGCCGGGCGCTCCCCCCGGGAATGCCGGAATGGGCCTCACGAGGACCCGAATGGGCCTCACGAGAAGTTGATGACCAGAAAGAACTTGGCGTAGGCGATCAGCGCCAGCAGCATCGCCAGCAACAGGAACGCGCCCCAATGCAGTCCGCGCCGCAGCGCCGCGCGGGGGAGCGTATGCAGGGCCGACGCCCGCGCCGGGGGAGCGCCTTGCGCCTGCGCGAGCAGGCGGGCCAGCCGGCGGCGCAGCACCGCGTCCGGGTCCTGGTGCCCCCACTCCTGGCCAAGCAGCATCGGCAGCACGGCGTCCGGCAGAGCCAGGGCGTCCGGCAGAGGCGGGGCGGCGGCCGGGACCGGGCCGGCGCGCCGGGGGGCGGCCCACTGCGCCCGCAACCCCCGCAGGTGCCGCCGGCACTTGACGATGGCCTGGGCCAGGTCGGCGGCGTCCCGCGCCGACGACACCGCCTGCCGATCGCAGAAGGCCTCCTCCTGCTCCATCGCCTCCCGGCTGAGCCAGGACGTGAGCGGGTTGAGGCGGCCGAGGTCCTCCACCCAGAGGAGCAGCCAGCGCCACCAGTGGTCGTGCCGTCGCAGGTGCGCCAGCTCGTGCCGCAGCGCCATCTCCATCTCGGCGTCCGAGAGGGTGGCGGCGAAGGAGGGAGCCAGCAGCAGGTACGGCCGCCACAGGCCCAGCAGCAGCGGGGTCGGCGCCGGCAATTCGGCCAGCACCAGGCGCGGGAGCCCTCTCGGCGCGGCCAGACCCAGGGCGGCCGCCGCCCGGCGCAGGGCCTCCTCCACGCGCTCCCCCAGCGGGCCCTGCGCCGGGCGCAGGCCCTCCGCCGGCTCCGGGGCGGGCCGGGGCCAGTCCCGCCCCGTCGGCGGCACGCCCGCCGCGCCGGGGCGGACGCACGGGAGGCTCCCGAGCCAGGACAGCAGCGCCGCCAGTTGCAGCCCCCGCCGCAGCAACAGGACGAGGTCCGCCCCCGCCAGCAGCGGGCCGACCAGCTCCGTCGCCATCGTGGGACGCCACACGGAATAGACGGAATAACTGGCGCGCGGGGCCAGGTGGAGCAGGTCGAAGGGACTGGGCAGCTGAAGCCCGAAGCCGACGGGGCGCCCCGACCGGAAGCGGTGGTTGTCACCCAGGATGAGGTAGAACGCGCCCTTGCACAGGGCGGCCAGGAGGACGAAGTGGCGCAGGCGCAGGTGCCAGTCCTCGATGGACGGCCCCAGCGACAGCCGGCGGACCAGCCGCAGCGCCCCCAGCCCCAGCAGCGCCGTCAGCGCCGCGTTGGCCACGGCCAAGACCCAGTGCCGCGCGAGGAAGACGCCCACGAGGTATCCCAGGGAGCGGCCGAGTGCGTGCCAGGCCGCCCCGCCCCGCCAGACGCGCCGGACGTCGTCGAGAAGATGCAAGGCCGCGAGATCCATGGTGTGCCGTGTGCGTGTAATTCGGTGGAACGGTCGGCGAAGCGGATTTCCCCACGGGACGACCGGTGGCCGCCGGTCGGCGGCGGGCGGTCATGCCCCCGGGGGCACGTGCGGGTCGCCCTCCTCCCGGCGGGCCAATTCCTCCAGCGCCTGCAGCAGCTGCTGCACCTCGGGATCGTTGGCGTCACGGCTGGCGCCGGCGTCATCGCCGCCGGTGCCTTCGTCCGGGGTGGGGGGCAGGAAACCGCCGACCAGCCGGGGCAGGAGCGCGTGCAGGGGCCGGCCCAGCAGGGTCTCCGAGACGTTGTTGAGAATGCGGGCCGCCATCTCCTCCCGGTTGACGGTCGGCGCGTAGACCGGGGTGCGCTGCTCGTGCTTCTCGCTGGTGAGCAGCCCCTTCTGCGTCAGGCGCCGCAGGGTGGTGGCGATCGTCGCGAAGGAGGCCGGCTCCTCCCCCCGGGCGCGCCGCTTGTACAGGGAGTGCTCCATGACCTCCATGCCCGTGGCCGGACGGCCGATCTCCCAGAGCACCCCCAGCACCTCCGCCTCCAGGCTGCCCAGGGACGTGATCGCCCGGAGCCGCCCGCCGCCCGGGCCGGGCTTGCGGTGCCCGCCGATCCCGGCGTACTTGAGCCAGTGCCGCCCCCCCGCGTCCTCACCGCCCGCCGGCGCGCCGGCCCCCTCCGATGCCTGGCCGGAGCCGCCCGCCGCGTCTTCCGGCACGCCGTCTTCCGCCATACTGTCCCTTTCGTCCATGTCTTTGTCATCCATAGGCTTGCATTCGCCGCCAGCGGCCGACTGGCGGGCGCGAACGCTCCATCTTATCACATGGAAAAAGAGATTGTCAATTCCTGGTCCAGCGCTGCACTCTTACGACTCTTCGTCGGAAACCCCGGCGGCGGGGGCTCCCGGCCGGCCCCGCCCAGGCGGGGCCCCGCTTCGGGATTCGCCGGGGGCCATCGGAAGCTCGGAAGATCAGTCGTGAGGACTCCGGGCCGCCGGAGCACTCCGGGGTGCCAATGACTCCTGGGTGCCAATGACTCAGGGGTACCAGCACCCGCCCCGGCCGTCCTGGTCCGGCCGGCACCCGGACGTGCCCTCCCCCTGGAGCAGGGACCACTGCCGGAAGGCCGACAGCTGCGCCGCCGGCACCGACTTGACGTGCCCGTCGGCGTAGGCGACGCTGACGCGGGCCGCGGCGGGCGGATCGGCGCACCAGGCTGCCTTCGGCCCCGCGTGGCGCCAGGACAGGTCGGCCAGCATCCGCGCCGGGCTGAAGGGGGGACTGCTAGCGGCGTCACAGTTGGCGTAGATGAAGCCGGTGTTGCCCGCGTCGATGGGCGGCGTGGCGAGCGCGTAGCCGGGCAGCTGGCGGTCGTCCGGAACATCGTCTCCGCGAGCAGCACCGTGCCCGCGGGGGCGACTGCCTCGCCGAAGGCGTGGGGGACGCCGGTGGTGCCCGAGCAGTCGTCGGGGCAGATCTGGTCCACCCAATCGTCCGTGAGGCCGTACGAGGTGAGGGCGGAGTTCCCGAAGGCGGTGACCTGTGCCGCGTCGTAGGGGGCCGAGGGACAGACGAAGACTTTGGAGGCGCCGTTGAAGTCGGCGGTGGCCTGGCGCTGGACGTAGGGCGCCACGGACTGGGGCCAGTACGCGCCGGCGTTGTCACTGTAGGGCGGGCAGCGGTCGTCGTTGTCCTGGCTGTACATCAGGATCCCCAGGGTGAGCTGGCGTAGGTTGGAGAGGCAGGCGACCTGATGGGCCTTCTCGCGCGCCCGCGCGAACACGGGCAGCAGGATGGCGGCGAGCACGCTGATGACCGCGATGACCACGAGCAGTTCCACCAGCGTGAACCCGGCGGGCGCCCCTGAGGAAGGGGCGCGGCCGTCGCCCCCGCTGCCGGCGGGGCGGGGGCGGCCCGGCCTAATGCGCACTGACATCTTGCCTCCTCTTCACCCGATCGCGCCCGGAGGGCGCGGGCGGCGGGGGCCCGGGCGCGGGACCCGTGCCCTTCTGCCGTGCCTCCGCTGCCGTGTCCGACGTGAAATTCCCTGCTGAAATGAGAATGCCTTAATGCATCATGAACTTCATTATAGCACGAACGCCGGGCATTTGCGGCGGAATTTTTCACCAGAATGGGATTTTCCACCGGAATGAGCCCTAGCGGGGCGAATGGATCCGGCAAGAACGCGCCCTCACGCCGGGGCTGGCGCGCCCGCGGCCATCGGCGTCACGCCGGTGGCCTGGGGACCAGACTTCCTCCACGGGGGCCGGCTCCGGGAGCACGTCGCCGCGGCCGTCGCGCGGGTGCCGGGCGGTCCACCCGGCCCTGTGCCCGAAGAACACCATGCCGACGGCGATCCGGGCGGACGGGTCGCGCCCGGCCGGGGAGGCGAACGACGCGATGGGCGTTTCCTGGACCACGCCGGCCAGCAGGTACGGCGTCCCCGGGGACGTCTCGCGATACTGGACGGCGACGAGGTACGTCTCCGCTGGCGGGATGATCTTGATCCGCGCGAAGCGGCCGGGGGCGACGATCTCGCCGTTGACTAGCCAGGCCGCGGCCTGCCCCGGGTCATCCGGCGCCCTCACCGGCTCGAAGGCGATCCTGTCCCGGCCGGGCTTCAGGTACTGGACGTCGAACGCGCGGTAAGTCAGCGACAGGAACTGCGTGGAAATCAGCGACAGGAACTGCTCCAGGCTCTCTATGGTCATCGTGCCCCTCCTTTAGCGTGCCCTCCTGTGGTAAAGGCCGCAGCGGGAGGCCCTCCGCCGGAGGGAGGGGGCGTCACGGCGCGAGCACCCCGCGGCGCCGGAGGCCGCGGCCGGCCCACCAGGCCAGCCCGTCGCGCGGGAGGGAACGCCCGAACGGCGGACCCGCGGCGACCGCTGGCATTGGGGAACCACTGGGGAAATTATGACACACGCGCCCTGGATGTATAAACATCTTGTAATTTCTAGGAAATTTTCAAGATTTCGGGGCAATGTGCCCGATGCTGACGGGCCAGAAGATGAAGCGGCTGTCATGGGGAGACACGCTGGGCGGCAGCGGCGAATTGTGGGCCGCACTCGGTGCCGACCGACGGTCGGCGGCGGAGTTTTCCCGGTCACTGCCCTTTCGCCCGCCTCTCAGGCCGGCGGGACCCGTCCGGCACTTATCCGCCGCGTTGCCTGGCGGCGGGAACCTGAGCGGGATTTAACGTTGGCATGACTAAATGTTTTTCAAAGTCACTATTCAGAAACCATTGACAAGTGTCTTGACTCCGTGTTATTATAAATTACCCCCCGATAAGATAACGGGAAGGCTCCTCCGGCTGAACGACCTCATTCTGGACAACGTCAGGGCGGCCTCGCTCCGGCGGTGGTCTCGCTCTTGACAGTAACCGGCCGGTTCGAATGAAGGCAGGCATGAATGGTCAGTCGTTTTGGCGGGCGGGTGAATGCCCTTCGGGACTGCTCTCGTCCGGGCGCTACACGGTCGTCGGGACTGCGGAAAACGTCCGGGAATCCGAGGTACAGGATATCGGCCTCGATGCGGGGGGAAAGGTGTCCGTCATATATCCAGTTCGGCGCGAGGCGATAGTCCGCTGAGGTGTGGCTGAGGCACCATTTGGCCCAAGCGCTGTCATCACGGATGCACCACTTAGCATCGCGAACAGTATTGATCCCTGGTCTTCACTACCGGTATGGCTACGAGGTCGCTGGGCTATTTTCCTCCCACTGGTGTCCCCGGCGACCGTGACCGCAGCAGCGGGAGGTGGTCTGTTCCGCGAAATGAGTGCCAGGGACAGCCTTGGTCCATAACTAGAACAGTGACCAAATCTTCTTCCTTCAACCGCCCATAATGAAGATGCCCCAGTGAATATCACATGACAAATCTCACAGTAACATTGTGGAATTTGTCACACCAGGGGCGGTGTAATGATGGTATCGTAGCTAAAGTGCTGTTAACCGGCGGAGACAAAGGCCTCCCATGCTTATGAGGAAAGGATGAGGCATTCCCTTTTTACCGTGGCTTCCTATCTTCTCTTGGGGCCGCGGCTTAATCGTATAACGTTCTTGATGCCGCTGGCGAATTGCCACGCGGGTCATGCTTGCTCCTAGAGCTCGCTTGCTAAAGGATCCGCTGGCCGGTGCCCGGCACCTGGTTGAGAAACGACTGTGCTCTGAACGCCAAGCCTGTCGCTTCCTTGGCCTGTCTCACTCCTGGGCACGGTACCCGCCGCGCCCAAAGAGTGAGGGTCCGTTCTGGTGGAGCGCCTGTAAGGAGTTCGCGCGCAAGCGTCGCCGTCGCGGCTACCGCTTGGCACACCGGAGTTGCGCCGCCAGGGTGCGGGTCAACCACAAGCGGGTGTACCGCCCGTGGAGGCGGGAAGGGCGGTCGGCGCCGCCACGAAGGCGTCCGCAAGCGCGTATCCGGCGTATCACCGGCGCGCCCTGTGACGGCGGATCGGCCGGGAGCGGGCTGGTGTCTGGACTTTGTTGAGGACAGCACGCGTGCGGGCGCAAAGCTGTGCATCCTGTGCATCTGCGATGAGTTCACGCGAGAGTGGCTGGCGATCGAGGTCGGCATCGTTTCGGAGCGAGAGGGTGTGCGTGGCACTGGAAGGAGTTATTTTATTGGTAAGCCGTGACGTACCGGATTCACCTCGTATGGACTATGGGCCGGAGTTCGTGGCTCTGGTACTGCGGGGACTGTGTCATCGGTACAGCATCAATCCGACTTATATTGATCTCGGCAAGCCCTGGCAGGTCGGCTTCGCGGAGAGTTTCCATTCTTGTCTGCGCGACGAGTTGTTGGACGGAGAGATATTCTTACCGGTGCAGGACGCGCAGATGCGATTAAGCCTCTGGCGCTGTTACTGGAACAAGGAGCGCCTGCACTCAAGTTTGAGGGCGTGCCCCCTGCCACGTTTGCAGCCCGCTGGGCTGCGCGATCAACAAACGGCAAGAGGCTAAAGCGACTGCTAGTACATAAAACGGGAGCAGACCAGAGCCGAGACGATAATTACAAAGGCAGACTTCATTCCGCGTGATTTGAGGAGGACCGCATGAGCCATGTCTTTTTGAGCCACAACCATGCCGATAAGCCATTTGTGCGTATGGTCTCGGCGGATATCAGAGCATCGGGTCTTATGGTATGGCTTGATGAATTGGAACTGGCGCCGGGCGACTCGATTATCGCTCGTGTGGCGGAGGCGGTGGGAGACGCTGAGTACGTTGTTGCCTTCCTGTCCCCCAACTCCATTGGCTCACACTGGGTCCAAAAGGAACTCTCTATTGGCCTGACGCTCGGTCTGCAGCGCCGACGGGTAGTCGTTGTGCCCGTCCTGATTGGCGACCTCCGAACCGACCAGATCCCGTACACCGTCATCGATCTCCTGTATGTAGACTTCAGCCAACCGGCCCATTACGATGCGGCCTTTTCCCAGCTGTTGCGTCGCCTGAAACCTGAGTTTGCCCCGGAACGAGTGCTGAGCATCGACGATGCCCGGCGACAGCATCTCCTCGCCACAGCCCGGGAGCCGGCAATGGCCGCGTGGGTGACGCGGTACTTGATCGAGACCTTACCCGACCGCCGCGATGCGACGGAGCGGTATTGGTCGTATGTGACATTGGGGGACATTGGTGGTCCTGATGCGGCCAAGGCGATAGCGGGGGGCCTGACCGATGCAACCGCCATGGGCCAGCAGGGAGCCCGCGATGCATCGGAACAACTCCAGGAACGCCACACCGAGGGTCGAGACGCTCGTGGGATACTGTGCGTCCCCTGACGCCGCGCAAAGAGGGACATGGCTGGGAGTCTTACCTGAAAGTTGCATCGGTCAGCAGCCGGCATGCCGCCAGATGTGTCCTTTGCCAGATCAACATGCGCGATCCGCATCGGGAGCGACGGTCCCTATCCACTCGACGGTGCTCCCTTCATACGTTCGAAGACACTCACCTGCACCAAAAGGAGGACACGTACCATGGTAGCAAAGCCACTGCGTAGCCTTGGGCTCCTCACAGTCTCCGCTGTATCCCTGCTGTGCAGCTGCGGCCCAAGCCAGCACGCTACGCTGGAGCCGACCGGACAGCCCGGCGCCATCCACCTCAGCTCTTCCCAACCGGCGGCGCGTGAAAGCGTTGCATCTCTGGCAGGCACCGCCGGGGACGTGGCGCGGGTTGTGCGGACGTCTCCCGGAAACCACGGGGCACCCGTGATCGTGTTCGAAGAGCTCCACAACTCCCGGGCGGCACAGATCCAGGAGGCCATCGCTCTCGTGCGGTTGCACGACCACCATGCCCTCCGGCATATCGCCCTTGAGGGATATCGGCAGGACGAGGCACCCATCAAGTCAGATTGGTATGACCAAGCCGTGACCCGGGCCGACTCGCGAACCGGGCCTGCCGTCGAATTGCTCAAAGAAGGCGAAATCAGCAGCGCCGAGTTTATGAAACTCGCGTATGCAGATATGAAGGTCGATCCGATCGAGAAGTCGGCCGATTACAACGTGGAGGAACCCAATCCCATCCCCGCATTTAACGGCGCCGTGTCCATCCTGAACCGCGTCGCTTTGAAGTCCATCCCACCACAACGGATCGCGCCCCTGGTTAGCCGGATCCGCCAGATCAAACAGCTACAGGGCGCACCGCGTGCCCGCGCACAAAGCCAGCTGATGCAAACGATCCTGGCGGGCAGCCCGTGGGCCAAGGCCACATTGGCGAGCTTGCGCCAGGTTCTGAGTGGCCAAGACGTTGACCTCGAGCACGAGGTGAAACTGTTTAACGGAATCAAGCAGAAGGCCCAGGCCCAGGGGATTGTGATCGATCCCAAGGATGAGCAGGCTCTGGACCAATTCCTCGCATTCCTGCAGGCCCGACAGCGTGCCAGCCAGACCATGGCCGCGGCGGCAGGTCAGATTGCCGATCAGCCCGACGTGTCGGTGCTGGCAATGATCGTCGGCGAGGGTCATACGCACGGCGTCTGCCAGCAACTGGCCGCCGCCGGACGGCCTTACGCCCTCTTGCAGCCGAAGGCACTCGCCAACAAACAGGACCCGAGCTCTCTCAGTTCTACGATGAGTGAGCGCAAATATCATCACCTTTCCATCTTTTCGGACGACGTCTTAGGCCGAGCGGCAAAGAAGGCCTTCAGCAACAACGGTGGCACCAAGAAATATCCCACGGTTCTGAATGAAGAGTGGCTGCAAGGCAAAGCCACGATGTATGGCTACATCGACGAGATCACGCGGCGACTCCTCCCGGAGTCTGGCGGCGGCAGCACAGGCGGAAACAAAAACAATAGCGGTAATAACAACAATGGCGGCGGACATGGCGGTGGCGGCGGAGCCGGCGGTGGCGGCGGAGGGACAGGGAACCAGCCTCCCTGGGGCTTCCGCAATGATGACTTTCGAAGCCGGCTGGTGTTCATCGATCCGCATGGCATTCGTAAGGTCGATCATGGTCGGGCCCTGATCATCAGAGTGACGCTCAATCCGGATGATCCCGCCCGGCGCCAGACCATCTACGTCAAATCCGCTCGCGGTCGTGACGCTGACGTTCCACCTGGGGAGAAAGAACCCACGGAGCGGATGCTCAAGGATGCTCTCCATGAGGTCGAAGCACCGGAACGTTCTTATGCGGAACATCCCAAGGGCGCAACGCATCCGGGCGATGAAGCCGGGCGGATCAAAATCAGCCGAGAAACGGTCGCGGCCTTTGCGGCCTCGGAAGGCGACGCGGAACGCGCCCAAGTCATCCGGTTGTAATCGGTCGGCCAGCGCGCCTCACCCACGAGCAAAACAGGCAGACGCCTGCTGGAATTCAAGACGAAGCTGGGTGCCCTTGGGCACCCAGCGTCCTTCCAAAGAGAGATGGCGCGCCGACCTATATCAACGGAATCGAAAGTGTCTTGAGCCTACTCAGTGTCCCTCTGTTCCTCTGTCATCCGCCGTTCCCTGGCCAGCCGCGCCACGGCGTCCATGACGTTTGCTAGCCCGGGCTCCAGCGTTCCCTCGTCCGGCTCCCGGCCCACCCGGCCCATTTGCACAGTCATTCCCATGACTGCCGGCTCGGTGTCCGCGCCGACCCAATTTATCGGCACGACCAGGCGCGCCTCGCGGTCCCCGGGTCGCCGCCCTCCGTTGGGGTGCCGCCGCCCGTGAGCGGCTCGTCCTCGCGGAAGACCTCGAGGGAGAGCGCGGGCGCGCTGGGGGCCGGGGAGAGCAGGAAGCATGGCATTGGGGGCGTCGCGGGCTCCGGCGCCACGTCCTGGAGCAGCCCGGCGCGGGCGCGGGCGTCCAGGCGCTCCCGGAGCCGGGTCACCGCGCGGGCCTGCGGGATCAGGGCTGGGGCGTGCGTCCGGTCAACACCCGGTACGCCTTCCGCGTCTACGCCCTGCGCCCGCCGGGCCAGGAAGCGCCGGCACCGGGGCCCGTGCCCCCGGCCCGCGCCGCCGCAGGCGGAGGGCCGATGATCCCATCCGATCCGACCGCCGGCAGGGCCGGCGGTCCGGCACCGCCGTCGCTTCGTCCGCCACGTCCAGGCCGAACGACGAGGAGCCGTTCGACTCGGTGACAGGGCGCCGTCCCCCGGTTGGTCGACCCGGCACCCGCCTCGCCGCGTCCAGGACCGGCTCGCGCGTGAGGCTGCCGAGGCGGTCGTATTCGGCCGTCGGCAGGGGGTATCGGGTGCCCTCGCCGCCCCGGATCAGCCGTGAGAACCCCGCGGCCTCCATCGCCCGATGTAGCGCGCCCGATAGGACGTCTCGTGGTCCGTGGTCCGCGCCGGTCGCGTCGTGCATCTCCACCGTTTTTCGCCCCGGCGACCGAGACGACGCGCCCCGTGCCGTCGCGCCCCGTGCCGTCGCGCCGGGGCCGTCGGCGCCCTCGGCGGCGGCACCTCGCCGGCGGACTCCCGCGAAGTTTGACTAGGAAAATACAAAAAGTATGCGATCTCCGGCCTCCCCGTGTCATAATACCCTCGGGGGCCCGCCCGTGCCGCACGACGCGGCCCCGGCGGGAGCCTCCCGCGGCCGTCCTGGCCGCCGGGGAGGGCGTGATGACCATCGAGAGCCTGGAGCAATTCCTGCTGCTGGTCTCCCAGCAGTTCCTGTCGTGGAGCCGGGACCTCGCGTTCGACGTGCAGTACCTGAAGCCCGGGCGTGACGCGATCGCCTTCGAGGCGGCCGGAGACGGGGGAACGCGGGCGGACGCGGCGCCGGCCGCGCTGGTCAACGGAGAGATCGTCGCCGCCGGCCCCGCCGCGCGGGTCAGGATTACCCCGCCCCCGGGGACGTACCTCGTCGCCATCCAGTACCGTGAGACCTGCCCGGAGACGCCGTACCTGCTGACCGGCCGGGTCGAGGAGACGCCCATCGCGTCGTTCACCTCCCCGGCCGGGACCGGCCCGTCCTCCCGGATCGCCATCGGCTTGGTCTTCTTCGGGCGCCGGGCGGGGCGACCCCCGGTGCCGGAGACCGGGCCGCCGGCGTGAGGCTGGGCGCGCATCCCGGCCATCTCCACCGGCGGATTACCCGCGAAGATCTTGAAGCAAATGCCCAGTTCCGTGTTGCAGAGAAATTCTGGCCGCAAATCCCCGGCCCATGTGTTATAATCATGGTGAGGATGGATGTCGCCGGGAAGTTCATCGCGCGTGAGCGGGTTCCACGAGCGGGTTCATCGCGCGTTCGCCGATGGACGGGCGGGGGCGGGGAGGGGGTAAGATGTCCGGGAACGTTCGGCCGGGACGGGGGCGGCCCGCCGACGGTGGGGGCGGCCGCCCGCCTTCCCCGCGTGCGGCGTGCGGGTTCACGCTGGTGGAGTTGCTGGTGGTCATCGCTGTCATCAGCGTGCTGGCCGCCGTCCTGCTGCCGGTGTTCGTGCGGGCGCGCGCGAAGTCCCAGCAGGTCGCCTGCCTCTCCAACCTGCGGCAGGTGACGCTCGGCATCCTGATGTACAGCCAGGACAACGACGACCGCTGCCCGCTCTACAGCGACGGCGCCGGCACGTACTGGCCCCAGTTCGTCGCGCCCTACGTCCAGCGGCAGGCCTCGGCGGACTTCAACGGGGCGTCCAAGGTCTTCGTCTGCCCCGCGGCCCCCTACGACGCGGCCCAGGTCACGGCCTTCGGCAGCTCGGCGCTGCCCTCGTACGGCCTCTCCGACAACTGGGTGGACCAGGTGTGCCCGGACGACTGCTGGGCCTCGACCGGGGTCCCGCACGCCCTCGGCGAGGCGGTCGCCCCGTCGGGCACGGTGCTGCTGGCGGAGACGATGGCCCGCACCGAGCGGGGCCTGCCCGGCTACGCGCTGGCCACGCCGCCCATCGATGGGGGGAACATGAACGGCCCCGGCGGCCCCTACTTCGACTGCGGCCCCGGGGAGGGGGCGTTCAGCCCGGCGCGGATGCTGGCGGACCTGTCCTGGCGGCACGCGGCGCCCAAGGCGGCCTGGTGCGCCGACCCGCCCGCCGGCGCCCGCATCGGCGTGGCCTACGCGGACGGGCACGTGGCGTCGGTGACGGCGGCGCGGCTGTCGGCCTTCCGGCAGTGGTCGCTGCGGCAGGGGGCGGGGGCGTCCGGCTGCCGCCCCGACGCCGCCGGGGACGGCCAGGGCGGCTGCTGGTACCCCTGAGGCCCGCGCCGAGGATCCCTGCGCCGGGAGCCGCCGGCCGCCGGCGGAGCCGGGAAATTGGCAATAGGCCTCTTGCCGAAGTCCAGCGGCTGTCAAAAATTACAGATGGCCGCGAGGTGGCGGAAAGACCCTTATGCAAGAGGTCTAATCCCGTGGCGGGGTGCCACGCGTGGGGCACGCGCGCCCCCGGCCGGCGGCGGATGCAGACAGGTGACACAGACATGGACGATCAGGACCGCACGGACGATGGGGACGGCCCGCCGGACCCCAAGGACGACCGGGACGGCCCGCCGGCGGCCGGCGGGCCGGAGGGGGGTGAGGGCGCGGGGGGGCTGCGCTGGCTCAAGTACACCGGGATCGGCGGGCGCGGCAAGTCCGGCCCGGCCGGGCCGGGCCTCACCGGGCCGGCGATCACCTCCCTGGGAAGTCTGGAGGCGGAGGTGCTGGGGGTGCTCTGGGAGATCGGCCACCCGGCCACGGGCATGGAGGTCATGGAGCGCTCCCTGTACAAGCGGCGCGCCCGGGGGGAGGAGCCGACCGCCTTCGCCACGATCGCCACGACCCTGCGACGCCTGACGCAGAAGGGGCTGCTCACCGCCGAGAAGAACGCGCAGCGCACGCCGGTCTACGCGCCGACCGTGGGCCGGGAGGAGATGGCCGCCCGCGTGCTCAACAACGTCTCGGAGACCCTGCTGGGCCGGCCCCTGCACGCGCTCCTGCCCCGGCTCGCGGGCGCCCTCCCGCCGGGGCCGGCGGAATCCCCGTCCCCCGAGGGCGCCTCGCTGCCCCAGCTGCTGCAGGCGCTCCACGACCTCGCCGGCCAGGAGGGGCAGGGCGCGGCCGGCGCGGAGGAGGGTCGGGGTGCGGCGCGTACCGGCGCGCCGGAAGATGTCCGGCGCGGAGATGACCGGGGCGGAGACGCCTGAGCCGGCCACCCGAGGCGCCGACGGGCAAGGACCGACGGGGCACGCGCGTGATTGCTTTCTTTCGTTTTCTCGGCCACCTGTGCGGCGTCTTCCTGGCCCGGCACTGGCTCCTGGGGGTGGCGAACGCCGTCCTGACCGCGCTGCTGGGCCTGGGGGCCCTGCGGCTGGTGCCGGGCGCCGCCGAGGGCCTCCGCCTGCGCCTGCGCCGGTTCATCCTCCTGGCCGCGCTGGCCAAGGGGGCCTTCTACCTGATCCTAGGTGACGGCCACCGGATGCGCATCCCGGACAACGTCGGGTGGGGCTTCCAGGTGCCCAGCCCCCTGGACCTGTTCCGCCTCGTCCCGGCCGGCACCTTCTCCGTGTGGCGGCCCACCGGGGCCACCGAGCAGGTGGGACTGGCGCTCGTCGGCGTGGCGCTGCTCCTGCTGGCCCGGCGCGGGGTCCAGTTCGCCTTGCTGCTCGCGTGGCTCGACCGCCTGTGCCGGCTGGGCACGGGCGGCGGGGCCCCGGCGGAGGCGCGCGTCCGGGACGCCCTCCGCCGCGCGGTCGGGCGGGTCCCGCCCGGCGGCCCGCTCCCGACGGTGGTCCTGGCCGAGCTGCCGGTGGCGACGCCCATTCTGGTCGGGCTGCGGCGGCCGTTCCTGGTGCTGTCCCCGGCATTCGCCGCCGCGCTCTCGGACGCCGAGCTGGAGATGGCGCTGCGGCACGAGCTGGCGCACCTGCGCCGGCGCGACCACTGGTGGCGCTGGCTGCTGCTCTGGGTGGGGGACCTCAGCCGCCTCATCCCGCTGGCCCCCTGGCTCGGCCGGGAGGCGGCGGCGGCCGAGGAGGCGTGCTGTGACCGGATCGCCGTGTCCTCCGCGCCCGACGCCGCCCACCTGGCCGCGGCGCTGGTCAAGTGCCGCCGGCACCTGGCGTGTCCGCCGCCGGTCCCCGCGCCGCTCCCGGACGCCGTGCTGCCGATGTTCCTCGGCGGGCGGTTCCGGCGGCGGGACGTCGACGCGGCGCTCGCCCGGCGCCTGCGGTACCTGCTGGCCTGCGCGCAGGCGCACCGGGCGCCCGCCGCCCCCGCGCGCGGCGTTCGGACGCTGCGGCACGCGCTGGCGCGCGGGGGCGAGTGGCTGCTGACGGCGCTGCTGGCGCTGATCGCGTACACCAAGTTCTTTCTGATCGTGAACTTCTCGTGACCGTGATTGCCGCCGGCTCGCCGAGTCCCGCCGGGGGACGCGAGGCCGTTCCCGCAAGCCCTGGCGGGGGGACGCCCGTGGCCCGTGAGCGACATTTTGTCGTTTCCCTATAAAATCTGGCATTGAATTCCGCCGGGGCATTGGCGGCGAGAGGAGACCCCGTTCTCGGTCCCCATTTCATCCCTTTAGCAACGTTTTGTGCTTTGCCCGCAACGCTTCATTACGAACTCCGCCGGGGCCCCGGTCTCGGCGGCGAGAGGAGATCCTATGCACCCCTTGACCGTACGCGCCTCCGAACCGCAGGCGCCCGCCGCCCCTGCCGCCGCGCCCGGCGCGGCGGGCGCCCCGCCCGCGGACGCGGACCCCGTCGCCCGGCCGCCGGGCCCGGCCTTCGCCGACGCCCAGTTCTCCGACGCCGTTTGCTGCTGGAACGTCTGTGGCTCCTGGACCGGTCCCCCGAACCGGCCGCGGGCCTCCGCCACCGGGATGTTCGACTCCGCCGTGGCGGCCGCCGGCGGGCCGGGGGCTCCGTCAGGCGCGCGGCCCCGGCACCTGACCCGCCGCCTCCTGGTGGAGACGGTGGCCCCGGGCCGGCACGTGCTCTTCAACCCGCTGTCGGGCGCGGTGGACCGGGCGACCGACACCGACCTGGTGACCCTGGAGCGGCTGCGGGCGGGCGGCCCCGTGCCGCTCGACCCCGCCCAGGAGCGGCGGCTGCGGGAGCGCCTGTACCTGTTCGACGATCCCGCCGCGGAGGAGGCCTGCCTGGAGGCGGCGGTGGCGGGCGCCTGGGGGCGGATGGCCGCCGCCCAGCCGGAGATGTACACCGTCTGCCCCACGCTCGCCTGCAACCTGGCCTGCGGCTACTGCTTCGAGGGGGACAGCCTGCACGACAAGCCCCAGGGGGTGATGACCGAGGCCCAGGTCGCCCGCCTCTTCGACGCCATCGGCCGGCTGCGCGCCGGGTACGCGGCGCACGACCCCGCGGCCGCCGGGCCGCCGTGGCTGTCGCTGTTCGGGGGCGAGCCCTTCCTGCCCAGCACCCGCCGGGCCGTCGCCGCCATCCTGGGGCGGGCGGCCGCCGAGGGCTTCCTGGTCGCGGCGACCACCAACGGGGTCAACCTGGCGCGCTTCGAGGACCTGCTGACCGAGCACGCCGAGATCCTGACCGTTTTCCAGGTCACCCTGGACGGGCCCAAGGCCGTCCACGACGCCCGGCGCCACCGGCTGGGGGGCCAGGGCACCTTCGAGGAGGTCGTGCGCGGGATCGACCTGCTGCTGTTCCTGGGGGTCGGCGTGGACCTGCGGGTCAACCTGGACGCGGCCAACGTGGACGCGCTGCCGGCGCTGGTGGACTTCCTCCACGCCAAGGGCTGGCCCGCCCACCCGGCCTTCGCCCTGGCGCTGGCGCCCGTCACCGTCCACGACGCCCCGCGGGGCCACGACGCCCCGGGGACTGCTGGGGGGGCGGGGGGCTGCCGCAGCCGCTACGACCGGGCGCTCTCGGAGCTGGAGCTGGCGCGGCGGGTGATGGCGCTGGCGGAGGCCCACCCGCGCGTGGCGGCCCTGTGCCACCTGGGCTTTTTGCGGCACCTGGAGTACCTGGTGAGCGTGCTGGAGCCGGAGCGGCTGGGGCCGGGCCGGCGGCGCGCGGGCCGCGCGGTCGGGCCGCGCTACTGGTACTGCGAGGCCAGCACGGACAAGCAGTACGTGTTCACGCCCGAGGGGCTGGTCTACAGCTGCACGGAGGGGGTGGGGCGGCCCGAGCACGCGGTGGGCCGCTTCGACCCGGCGCTGGAGCTGTGGGCGGCGGAGCGGGGGCAGTGGGTGGGGCGGACGATCCTCTCGCACCCCAAGTGCCGGGAGTGCGCCATCTCGACGCTGTGCGGGGGCGGCTGCCACGTGGCGGCGCGGGAGCGGGCCGGGGCGGCCGGGGAGCGGCTCCCGGGGGAGCGGCTGCTGCAGGTCGCGCTGCCGGGGCGGGGGACGACGCGCCGCGCGCCGGAGCGGCCCCCCTCCTCCGAGCGGCCCCACGCGCCGGAGCCGTTCTGCAACGCGGCCGAGGAGACGGTGCGGGCCTACCTGCGGGCGGTGGCCGCCGGCCCGGCGTTCCGGGAGCGGGTGGGGGGCCTCCTGTAGATGCAGGCCGGCGCCGTCGCGGCAGGCGGGAGGGGGTGGGGCCGGAGGAGGGGGGCATCGCCGCCCGCCCCGGCCCCACCAGACCCGGTCGCCTTGGCCGCCGGCGTCAGCGATCCGGCGTCAGCGATCCGGGGTGAGTGAATGACGTGGGCCCCGGTTGCGGGGCCACCACCGGGAGGGCTGGGGGCACAGCCGGCGAGCGGACCCAAGTGAGCGGACCCAAGCCCAAGTGAGCGAACATAAGACCCACTACGAGGTCCTGGGGGTGCCCCGGGACGCCACCCCCGACCGGATCCAGCGGCGCTACCGCGAGCTGGCCCGTCGGTACCACCCCGACGTGGCCGAGGACACGGCGCTGTCGCACACGCTCTTCGCGCAGGTCACGTCCGCCTATCGGGTCCTGCGCGACCCGGCGCAACGGGCCGCGTACGACCGGGCCCTGGCGGCCCCGCCCCCGGCACCCCGGCCCGCCCCCCGTCCGCCCGCCGCGCCGCCGGCCGATCGGACGAGCCCACCCCCGCGGCGGCCCCCGGAGCGCTCGCCGCTGGAGTCGGCGGGGATGGAGCGGCTGCTGAGCGAGGCGGAGGGGGACGCGCTGGCGGAGGCGGGCCAGTACGAGCGGGCGCTGGCCTTCTATCGTCTGGCCCGGGGCCGCTCGCCCAACCCGCCCCTGGAGGCCAAGATCGCCCGCCTGGAGGGGGCGCTCCGGGAGGCGGCATCGCGGGAAGAGACGCCCCGGGAGGACGAGGGCGCCGGGGCGCCCGTCCCGGCGGAGGGCGACCGGCGCCCGTTCTGGCGGCGATGGTGGCGGGGCGCGGGAGGCGGCTGAGCGGCCCGACCCTCTCTTGGGGGCGCCCTCGCCGGGCGCTCCCGGAAAGGCATGGGGGCATTGGAAGAGGCGACGGGGCGCGGGCCGGAGGGAGGGCCACCGGAGGAGGGGCGGGCAAAGGAGGAGGGGCGGGCATAGGAGGAGCCGCGGGCCGGCGGGCGCCGGGGGCGGGGCCGGCGGAGGTGCGCCGGACGGCCGAGCTGCTCTCCACCCCCCTCGGCCTGGCGGGCCTGGTGCGGGCGGGAGTGCTGGAGCGGCGGGGCGCCTGGTACAAGGTTCACCGCTGGGAGGAGCTGCCGGAGCACGCGCAGGCGCAGATCAGCGACTGGCGGCCCGGCGAGGAGACGGTGGTGCGGTTCCGCCGGCCCCCCAAGCGGCTGGGGTGAGGCCGGCGGGGTGAGGCAAGCCGATCCTGAAGTCGAGCGACCTGTCGGCGGCGCTCGTGTCCGCCTTTCCCCTTGAAAAGCGACCTTGGCTCCACGTCCGGGCCGGACCCGGCGTTGCCGACCGAGGGGATTTATCGGATATGGCCGCTTGCTCGGCCATGGGCGCCCTGTGAAACAAGTGTGCCCTCTGCACCCGGAAAGCAAACTGCACTGTGGGGGGCGTGTCATGAGTGCCCTGATTGGGGCCCGGATGGCAAGCAGGCGTAAGGCCGGAAAGCCCTCGGGCCAGGCGGAAAAACAGGACGCTCTGGGCCTGCTCTGGAGTGCCGCAGGATGCCTCGTCCCGGCACTCTCACCTGGCCCGGGGTTGCGGCGGCCGGGACGCATCCTTATCATGACCGGAGACTCCTGCAAAGTCAGCGAGGGCCTTGCACGTGCTCATTCTCATCCGCCGCCCCGCCCAGTCCATCCGCGTCGGCGAGGCCATCGAGGTCACCATCATGGAAGTCCGGGGGAACCAAGTGCGTCTCGGCATCAACGCCCCGGGAGGCGTCCCCGTCTACCGCAAGGAGATCTGGCTGCGACGCCGGGCGGAGAACCACGCGGCCCCAGGTTCCCCGCCGGAAGCCGTCCCGGCGACGCCGGGGCAGTGCCCCGGTACCATTCAGCACGGGGGCGCGGCGAGTTGACGAGAATCGGGTTATCGGTCCCGAGAATTGTTTGGTTGGGGCACGGTCATCATTGTCCTGCGGCCTTAGGGAGGGTCCTGAGCGGCGGGCGCTGCTCGTGCCGGTACCGGAGCGCCCGCGGGTAGACCGGCCCCGCCCCCGGCGCGGACCCGTGCCCGTCGAAGATGCCCCGCAAGTGCGGGTTGAACTTCTCGCTCGCCCGTGAGCGCAATCTCCAGTCTATCGATTGTGGAGCACGCGCCGCACCTCCCGCCCGGGCAGCGGAGAGCGCCGGCTCGCCGTCGGTGGCGGCGGGCGTCCGGTCGGCACCCACCGTGATCCACACGGCGACGACCATGGAGGCCGCGTGGGGAGGGCCACCCATGCCCGAACGCCACTCGATTCGGCCCCCCGATCTTCTCCCGCTTCTCCTTTGCCGGGCCGGCGCGGCGGGGGCACGTCAACGCCCCGGGCGTCCGCCGGCGCGCCCGGAACGATGACTCCCTCGGCCGCCGCACTCCCGCGCTTTCCCGGCCCTTGATGAGGAATACTTCGCATGGATTGATGTCCTGGTGGCGGGGAAGCGGGCGGTGCCGCGCCGCGCAGGACGGTGAGGAAGTCTTAATGAAAAATTAACAAAAAATTTACGAAAAGTTGTGCCCGACCCACTTGACGTAAGCGCGGTTTCGTGCTATCATAGGCATGAACTTACCCTCGGGGCCTTCGCGGGGCCACCCCCTCCGCCAGCAAGACCTCCTGCACCTAGGAAATCTCATACAGCGACATCGCGTCCGGACCGGCCGCGCCTGCGGACAGGGGAGCCCCGCTCATCCCTTGGGCTTCGAGCCGTGCTCCTCCTTCCCGCGCCGTGGCCGCCGCCGCTCCGCCTTCCCACGCCCGTGCCGGGCGAAGGCGGGCCGGACCCGGCCGGCGGCAGGGCGGTTCCTTGTCGCTCTTGTCATACGGTCGTCCGTGCGGGAATGCGCGCCGCACCCGGCGCATCCCCGTCCGGGCGCTGGCCGGCCCACGCGGTCGCCGCGCTCCGGCCCGGTTCCGCGACCGGCCCCGGCCCCGCGCGCCGTTGCGCCGCCGGTCATCCTGTCCGCCCGTGTTGTCCGTCCTCGCCGTCCGCCCTGCCGATGTCCGTGCCGTCCGTGCCGGACGCACCGGGAACGTACCGCGTAGGAACGTTCTGGACGCCGCCCTGAAGACCGCCGCCCTGGACGCCCCCGCCGTCCCGCGCCCTGGATCTTCTGCCGCCCGGCGTCGGTCGGGTCGCGGGGAGGCGTGTCGCCGGGGAGGGGAGGACGTGGCATCTGCTCGGTCTGCTCGGCGACGGCCGCCGGCCCTTGAAGTGGACTCAGCCGTTCCGCCGGCTCGCCGGCCCTGCCCGCACCGCCCGGGGCAAATCCGCCCCCGCCCCGGCCGAGTGTCGTCTCCCCGGCCGGGGGGATGACCGTCAAAGATTCGGTCAAAGATTCGGTGATTCGGCCCCCGAGAAAGACGCGGGGGTTCGGCCCCCGAGGCCGCCCGCCCGGAGCGCCCGAACACCAGGAGTACGCCATGCGCCCGCCCACCGCCCGGTCCACCCGCCCCGGCCCGCATCTCTTGCGGCTGTTGCCGTGGCTGCTGCTGGCCCACCTGTTCGGCCCCGCCGCCCTGGCCGGCAGCTGGAGCGGCCCCGTCTACTCCAGCAGCGGCACCTACTCCCAGCAGCTCGTCAACGGCGGCGTCAACGGCGGCTCCTGGGACCCCGCCGGCGACGGCTATTCCGTCGGCCCCCAGGACAGCCTCTCGGTCAGCGCCTCCGGCACCGTCACGGCCACGCTCACCTGGCAGCCCGCCGCCGGCCAGAGCCTCCAGACCGACCCGCCCCCCGCCACCGTCCCCGTCCTGGAGAGCGCCGCCGCCTCCGCCGGGGCCAGCTACACCGGCACCGGCGCCGCCCCCTGCGCCGCCAGCGACGGCATGGGGCCGCCGGCCTCGGCGGTGAATGGCGCCTCCGCCAGCGACGCCAACGTGGTGCTCTTGGACGGCACCAGCGGCAGGGTCGTCGTTCAGGACACGCTGAGCGCCGCCACCCCCGCCGACCCCCCCGGCTACGGCCCCGGCGGGCAGGGCCCCTACTACTACGCGGGCACGGCCGGCCTCAGCTTCACCGCCGGCGTGCCGACCGGCCCCGACGTCGCGCTCACCGGCGGGGGCTGCACGGTCGCGGCGGGCCAGGGCGCGGCGGCCTCCGTCGCCGTCGCCGCCGTCAACGGCTTCACCGGCACCGTCACCTTCAGCTTCAGCAACTGTCCCGGCGGCCTCGGCGTCGGCCCCACGCCCCCTTACGGCTTCAGCCTCTACCTGAGCAACTCCGGCACCGACACCGAGACGCTGCCGCTGACGGTGACGGCGGCGCACTTCATGCCGGCGGGCGGCTACGGCGTCACCGTCACGGCCACGGGGACCTACGCCGGCCCGGGCCCCTACCACGGCCTGACGGTCACGCGCACGGCGAGCCTGACGATCACCGTCACGGCGGCGCCGGCCCCGCCGCCGCCCTACGCCGGCCCCGCCAGCCCCGACGACCGGGCCGGCCCCGACCCCGTGGACCTGGCCAACGGCGACGACACCTTCCCCCAGAGTCCGGACCTGGTGGTCTACAACCCGGACGGCCCCGCCGCCGCCTTCACGCGCGCCGCCCACAGCAACCTCGCCCTCAACAACTACGGCTCGCCGGGGCTGTCGCCGGGCTGGACGCACAACTACGACTACGCCATCTACCGGCTGGCCCCGGCGGGCCGGTGGGGGCCGCTGCTGCTGGTCTACCCCAACGGGGCGGCGGAGAAACTCACCCCCGTGCTGGACGCCAACGGCAACCCCACGGGCGCCCTGACCGCCCCGCCGGGGGCGCCCTACGCCGTGACCGGGAGCGCCTCCGGGGCCGGCCTCTGGAACTCATTCACCCTCACCTTCACCGACGGGGCCCAGTGGCAGTTCACCTACCTGACCAGCGGCCTCTACAGCAGCGACAGCTACGCCCCGACCCGGATCACCAACGCCCTCGGCCAGGCCCTGACCCTCTCCTGGGGGGCCAACCGCCTGCTCCTGTCCGTCACCGACGCCGCCAGCGGCCAGGGGCTGCTGCAGCTCGGCTACGGCAACGGCGATGTCCTCACCGCCCTCCTCGACGTCTCCAACGACCGCCAGGTCACCTACGCCACCGGCACGGACGCCGGGACCGGCCTCAGCGTCCTCACGTCCGTCTCCCAGGTCGCCGCGGTCGATGCCAGTGGCGTCCCCGCCCGCGCCTCCTACGCCTACGTCGCCCGCCCCCGGCCCGGCCTCGATGGCCCCGCCCTCCTGCCGCTGCTCGCCCAGGTGACGGTCCCCAGCCCCACCGGCGGCGGCGCCAGCACGGACACCGTCGCCTACGACGCCGGCGGGCGGGTGACCTCGTTCACGGACGCGGGCGGCAACCAGCGCGTCTACTCCGCCGGCGGGGGCGGCACCCAGGTGCAGGCCGAGGACCCGGCGGGCGACGTCGCCCTCTCCTGGACGGTCAACTACGACGGCCTGGGGCGGCTCACCGGCACCACCGACGCCGCCGGCCACAGCACCCGGGTCGCCTACGGCGACGCGGGCAACCCCTACCGGCCGACGCGGGTGACGGACCGGAACGGGAACGCGACCGCCTTCACCTACGACCCCTACGGACACGTCCGGACGATGACCGACCCGCGCGGGGTGGTGACGGCCTACGCCTGGGACTACTCGCAGTTCGGGCTGGGGCGGCTGGCGGGCGTGCAGGTCGGCTCCCGCACGCCGACCACCTTCACCTACTACGAGCCGGCGGGGCTGGTCCAGACGGTCACCGCCGCCGCCCCCGGCTCCGCGCCGGGCGGGGCGACCGTCACGACCTCCTGTACCTACGACGGCCTGGGCGACGTGCTGAGCGTCACCGGCCCCGGCAACGGCGCGGCGGCCGGCCGGACGGTCACCTACAACTACACCGATGACCCCGGCGACCCGGCGCACGGCGTCCCCGGCTACAGCCGGAACGCGGCGTCGGCGGGCGAGCCGCTGACGGTGACGGACGAGCTGGGGCACGTCACGCACCTGCGCTACAACGCGCGGGGGCTGGTGCAGACCGCCTACGACGCCCTGGGGAATGAGACCGACACGGCCTACAACCTGGCCGACCAGCCGCTCTCCGTCACCCTCCCGCCGACGGGGCAGCAGGGGGACGGGCGCGCGGTCCGCGCCCTCTCCTACCTCTACCCCGGCGGCCCGCTGACGGGCGAGGCGCTCACCGACGAGGCCGGCAACCTCGTGCGGCAGGTCGCCTACGCGCGCGGGCCGGAGGGGGAGACGCTGTCGGTGTCGGGCGGCGCGGAGCCGGCCACCTACACGTATGACGCCCTCTACCGGGTGACGGCGCTCTCCGACGGCAACGGCCACGCGACCCACTACTTCTACAACACGGTGGGCGAGCTCTCCCAGGTCGCCTACCCGCTCTCCGGGGCGACCGACGCGCCGCTCTCGGCCGGCTCGCCCGACACGCTCACCTACACGTCCTTTGACAATGACGGGCACGTGCTGACGCGCGTGGACGGGGACGGCACGACCACCACCTACGCCTACGCCGAGCCCGCCGCGCCGGGCCTGCTGCTGTCGGGCGTCCACTACGCCCCCGGCCCCGGCGTCTCCCCCCTGGCCGACACCAGTTACAGCTACGACGCCTACGGGCGGCTGACGGGCGTGGCGGACGCCACCGGCAGCCGCGCCTACGCCTGGGACGACGCCGACGACCCGCTCAGCGTCACCACCACCTACAGCGGCCTGCCCTCGGCGACGCTCGCCTACGCCTACAACCCCGACGGCAGCCGCCAGGCGATGAGCCTCACCGGCCTCTCCGGCCCCTTCTCCTACGCCTACGACGCCGCCGGGCGGCTGACGGGCCTGAGCAACCCCTCCTCGGAGGCCACCGCCTGGGCCTACTACGACAACGGCTGGCTGGCCTCCCAGGCCCTGGCCGACGGCGTGAGCACGGCCTACGCCTACGACGCGCAGGGGCGGCTGAGCGACCTGCTGAACCGGGCCGGGGGCGGGGCCACCCTCTCCGAGTTCGCCGTGCCCGCCCAGGGCGGCTACGACGGGGCGGGCGGGCGCGCCCAGATCAACGCCGCCGTCCCGGCCGCCCCCGCCTACGCCGGGAGCGTCCTGTGGCGCTACGACGCCCGGGGCCAGCTCAGCGAGGAGTACTCCACGCGCCCCGGCCTCCCCTACGACAACGTCTACCACTACGACGGCGCGGGCAACAACACCAGCCTGGGCTTCGCCCTGAATGCCGACAACCAGATCAGCGGCCCCGGCTTCGCCTACGACGGGGACGGCAATCCCGCCGCCTACAACGGCAGCGGCCTCTCCTTCGACCCGGAGGGGCGGCTGACGGCCTACGGGGGCGCGCTCTCCTGCGGCTGGCGCGCGGACGGGATGCGGGCCTGGAAGCAGAACGCCCAGGGCGCTCGCACCTACTACCTCTACGACGGCTCCCTGCCGGTGGCCGAGACCGACGCCGCCGGCAACGTGACGGCGGTGAACACCTTCGGCGCGAACGGCCTGGTGTCCCGGCGCAGCGGGGGCGCCAGCGTCTTCTCCGCCTTCGACCCGCAGGGCTGCCCCGCCGAGCGCCTGGACGGGTCGGGCGCCGTGCTGTCCCACAGCATGTTCGCCGCCTACGGCTACCGCCAGTCCACCGACGGTCTGCCCCCGCTGCAGGCGCCGGACCCGTTCGGCGGCTACGGGGGCCAGGCGGGCTACCAGACCGACGACGAGACGGGGCTGGCGCTGCTGGGGCACCGGTTCTACGACCCGGCGGCCCGGCGGTTCCTGACGCGCGACCCGCTGGGGTACGCGGGCGGGACGGACCTGTACGCCTACTGCGCCAACGACCCCGTCAACCTCCTGGACCCGCTGGGCCTGTGCCCCCAGGGCGGCGACGGGGACGGGCTGGGCGGCTGGGTGGACACCTGGCTGCTCAACGGCTCGGTCGCCGCGTTCGGGTCCCGCTGGGGCGAGTACGACGCCGGGCGCGCCAGCGGCTGGGATGTGGCGGGGGCGGGGTTTGCGCTGGCGGGCAACGTGGCGATGCTGGTCGCCCCCGGCGGCGAGGAGGCCAAGGCCGCCGAAATCGCCGAGGAGGGAGTGGCCAAGGCCGCCCAGGAAGCGGCGGAAGCAGCGGGCGAGGGGGCGGGTAACGCAGGTTTCCCCGCGCTAATCGGCCGTGGTGAAGATCTCGAGCCGTTCTGGGGCAATCCAGAGTACAACACTTTGAACCTGCCTAAAGAAATCTGGACGCCGGAGATAAATGCCCAATGGATAAACGACGCCTACAACAGCGGTGAGGACACCATCCTGCAAACTCCGATTGATGAATTCGGCCCGGGAAGAGGCCAATACACACTTCAAGAACTCTATGTCCTTCACACCATGCCAGATGGAGGTATCGAGGTAGGTGACCTAATTCAGCAGATGGAGCGGCAGTCGGGCTTTGGATTCGACGACATCTTTAAACCACCGCTGGGACCGTAGAAAGTGGTACATACCATGAGTGGAAGCAAGCCAGGGATGTTTTCCCATCCCGCCAATGCCAACATATTGGTCTACCTAAGATCAGGACATACTTCAATGGCCGAGAGTGATGCGAGTCAAGGGCCGGAGGAGTTTCCGATTCCATCTCAAGAATTTGGAATACGCCCAGACGTGATCCAGCGGTTTTGGGACGAGATCACGGTGGCGTTGCCCGTGGACTGCCGCTGGGTCGTGTATCACACACCGACGCTCGTTCACCCTGACACCGGCCTCATTTTCGGATTTATCGCGGGTACACCGCCGTATGCACTGCGAGTGCCGGAGCGAGAGCGGTCCCAAGCACTTAAAGCGGGGGCCAAGACGGTTTGGACTTTTAATGATGCGTGGGTAAGGAACCTCGGTCGAGAACACAACACGGTATTGGACTTGGCAACCATAGGCCCCGATTGGGTCTTCGGGATGTGGCGACCAGAGGATATGCACCTGTGTTCGGCGGCCTTCCATTTCGCAGGAGATTTGTCAGAGGGCAACCACTAAACTGTAGTCTCAACCTTCTTCCCTCGCCTGTACCGCACCGCCTGTGCCGGAGTGATCCCTGCACCTTGACAACTGAATAGCAGCGCCCCCTCTCGGCGCTCTCCTGCGGCTGGCGTTCGGACGGCCTGCGTGCCTGGAAGCAGGGCGGCGGGAAGACCTACTTCCTCTACGACGGGCAGACGCCCCTCTGCGAGACGGACGCCGCCGGCAACGTGACGGCGGTGAACACCTTCGGGGCGAACGGCCTGGTGTCCCGGCGCAGCGGGGGCGCCAGCGTCTTCTCCGCCTTCGACCCGCAGGGCTGCCCCGCCGAGCGCCTGGACGGGTCGGGCGCCGTGCTGTCCCACAGCATGTTCGCCGCCT